>Ga0247815_10000405_pt1 | contig 34227 bp, 62 predicted proteins | sample UWRJL194509B1_FD_181014 | JGI IMG/M metagenome (GOLD analysis project Ga0247815, IMG submission 181014) | Plant litter microbial communities from Arlington Agricultural Research Station in Wisconsin, United States - UWRJ-L194-509B-1 | ecosystem: Environmental > Terrestrial > Plant litter >...
CAAGTAAAAATTTATTATCGTCTGAAATTTTAATTTCTGACAATAGAGAGTTTTGTATTTGTTTAATTGTATATTCTTGTATTGGTATTATTATAGTCTCATTGCTTTTACTTATGCTTTGAGTATGCTTTGATACATGCTTAATAGTTGCTTTATCAAGTGCTTTATCAAGTGCTTTGCTAAATATTAGTAGAGCAATTATATTACTTGAGTATTGGTTTTTACTTTTTTCAAGCATCTTTACGAACCCAAAACTAACTAAATCATTTAATGTTTTTATATAAGTTGTATATGACTTAATCCCTAAAGCCTCTTTAGCCATAGTAGTAGGTAGTCCAAATTTAGGCTTCCATCCCATTCTATTGCTGTGAGACAAAATAAAAAAATATAGTGCTGAATGATTAGGGTTTATTAATTCTGGGTTTTCGAAGCTAAAATCAAACCAGTTCCTCATATAATCATAAATAGTATCTTTATCATTTTCCTTCATATTCCATTTATTTTATTCCAGCATATACCACAAAAGTATTTAAGGCATTTCTCTTCATTATGCATCTTACTGCAAGCCCTTTCCATTGCTTCGATTAATTCACTTAAAGATAAATGCTTTAAAAATCCCTTCACAGAAATCCTAAATTTAGGTGAGAAGTAAAACTTAAAATGATGGTTAAATATATCTTCAACTTTATCGATTAATTCGTTAATAACATTTTCTTCATCCTCAATCAGTTTTAAAAACTCTCTATGTTGTTTCTTAGCTAACTTTAACCTATTTACAGCATCTTCAATAGCTTCATTTTTGTTGTTAAGTAAAATGTTAGATTTTCCCCTATTACAGTCAAAGCATGCTGTTACAAGATTTTCAATATTATTCTTACCACCTTTGCTAACTGGTAATATGTGGTCTATTTCTAAAGGTGCTAATGGAGGTTTAGCGGCACAATATCTGCATTTAAAGTTATCCCTTTTAAAAACCTCAAAACGTATCTTTTTGCTAATAGCTGTTCTCATATACTTAGTTATGTTTAATTTTACACATTATTAAAGCCAAAAAAATCATTTACACAATGATATAAGCATTTGTATTTCTGTTTTCTTCCATGTATTCTTTGCAAGCCTATTATCTAATGTAGACCTGGTTATTCCAAGTTTATCAGAAAGCCATGTTTTAGAATTACTATTTATTAAATGATATGCTTTTGTTGTTATGTTCATTTTTGTACACGTTAAGTTTTAATAAAACCCCAATAATAAAACTGGGGTTTGTTACTGCAAATATAAGGATAATATTTAGATATAATTATCTTAAATTAAAATTTATTTTCCGGTGCTTCCAAATCCGCCACTGCCGCGTTCAGTTGATTCAAGTTCTTCTACTTCTTCAAATTCGATTTGTGGGTAAGGCATAATAATTAGTTGCGATGCTCTATCTCCTACTTTATAGCTATGTTTGGAAGTTCCTATCATAACAACGCTAATTTCACCTATATACCCACTATCTATAACTCCAACACAATTACTTAATATTTGTTTTTGCTTGTAGCAACTTGAACGAGGAAATATAAATCCTACATAACCTTTAGGTATTTGTAATGCTATACCAAAACCTAATTTAATATGCTCATAATCTACAAATTCAGATGTTGTTATTGTTAAATCCATTCCTGCATCACCATTTTTGGCATACTTTGGAATCACTGCATCAGGATGTAATTTTTTAATTTTTACTTTCATGTTTTTAAATATTAAGTTTTAATGTTTCTTTATTTGATAAAGCGTATTGTTGCTGTTTTAAGCGCATAGATTTACTAATCCATACAACTCTATACTTTGTTTTGTTATTAGGGTGTTTAGTGGCTGTAAATGGATTTACAGGGTGTTTATAGATTAATTATAACTTTTGTAAAGCAGTTAATACATTACCCCATTCGCTGCCATCGCCCTTAACTTTACCACCTGCCATTAAATAGGCTTGTTTAAGATCTTCTACTGTAAATGAAATAAACCTTTTGTTTACCCATTGTTTTGAAAATGTATAAGGGGTTAGGTTTGTTGCCATTTATCCTTATCGATTAATTGTTTAAGCTTATCTTTAAACTGTTTAGATAAAACCTTTTTATTTGCTATTCTATAGCGAGCTTTATCCATCCAAGGCGATTTTTCAAATTGTTTCATTGTTATTATTTTTAAAATTTATCCCAGTTATTTTGTACCCATTCATCACATTCAGTTACGCGGGTGTTTATTCTTTCAATTACTTCACGGTCGTATTCTAAATCAAAAGATATAATTCTTTTTTCAATAGGTAGTTCTATAAATCTTGATGTATCATAAGTACCTAAAACGAAGCTGTATATTTTCAAACCCTCTTTTGTGTAAATATGGTTCTTAATAATTTCATAAGCTGTTTTTTCAGGCATTTCATCAAGATGAACATTGTTTTTATAACACCATGATTTTAATTCCCCCTCAACAATGTGAAAAGGAGTATCGTTCAAAGTATAACAAAGCTTAAACTTTTTCTTACCTGTTAAATCCATATATGTATGACCTTGATAAATGTAATCCTTATTTGATATTTCATTTTCAGCAAAAGGGAATGTAAAAATAGTATAGCTGCTTTTATTATCAATTAACGTATCATTCACAATAACATCGGGTGTACCGCATTTATAGTCGTCCTCATAGTACTGTTTGTTCTTAGGTATGAAAACACCAGGATAAAGTACATTTTGAATAACATCGAAACCATCATGTTCTGTAATGTTCCCTTTTTCAGTTTGCTTGCTGCTAAACTCTTTTTTTCGACCGTACTTATTTTCTATAATCCATTCCTTAAGATAGGTTTTGCATGTTTCAGATAATTCAGTTATATGCTTTATCTTGTCATATTTTTCTAAATCCTCTTTAGCCTTAGGTAATGATACTTCACGTATTGCTGTAGCTAACTTTTTTGTTTTGTCTTTGTACTCATCATATCTCTTAGTAAGGTCAACTATCTTTTGTTTAGAATCAATATATTTTTGGTAATTACTTAAAACTCTTGTTTCAGTCATTATTTTACCGACCATTGATGCCCTGCACTTAAACTTTATCGATGCCATTTTTAAGTAGTTTTACTTTTGTTGTTTTTAATAAATCCTTTATTTCTTGGGTTAATTCCATATTGTCGAATTGCAATAGGCTTTCAATATTGTTGCAGTTTTCAATAAATGATATTATTCTTGCATTTTCTTGCTGTTCAGGAGTGTCAATTTGTAAATAATTAGGTTGGTCATTATCAATATACCTAACCTTTTGTGCATCATAATCTTCAATTACTGACTGGTCTGTTTGAAGCATTTTAATAATATCAACTGATTTAGGGCCATATTTACCAAGCAATAATTTAAGTACAGTTTTTTTACTCATACCATCTTTATCATCTGCCCAAACACCAAATCCTTTACCGTAAGTTTTACTATATTTCTTTGCGTGTATCTCTATTTGTTCAATAGGCATAAAATGCATTTTTTCAAAGCCATTATCAAGTCTAAAATAACCCACATAGCCAATTATAGGAAGTTTATTACGTTGTGAGTAATCCTGTACCCATTGGAAAGTAATATCCCCTGTAAGGTGGTCAAAAAATTTAATTTCGCCATCTCTTACATCCATAGCGTTAATCCTGTGATATTCTTTAGTTCTAAGGCAAAGATTAATAATACCTTTATAGCCTATCTGAAATTGTGCAACATTACGCCATTGAGTAGGGTTTGTGTTAGGTATTTTTTCATTAAATGGTATAATGTATGCTAAACCTAAATTAGGGTCAATAGGCAGTTTTAAAGTAGCTGCTACAGCCGCCGCCATTAATACGCTTTGCGGCTCTGCCTGTCTTAGCTTATCATTGTTATTTGCACAGTTTAAAACGCTCATTAAAAAGGCTGGAGAACCATCCCCTAGAATTTGCTTAAAACGTTCCTGTACTTCTTCATCCTTAATCATTAATTTAAGGGGGCGAGGTTGTTGTACTGAAACTTGATTATTATTATTATCCATATTATTGTTTTCGTTTTTAATTTGATTAATATATTGGATTTTTAGGTTTTGTAATAGATTGATAGTGAGTAGCAAACTCTTTTGAGTAAAATTCTTTTTCGTGGTTAATAAACGGAGTCCAAATTGCTTGCTGTGGCATATTGTAAAACCAATATATATGACCTTCGGTAAGTACTGTTTCACAGGTTATCTCTACCCAGCCGTTGTTATTTTCGATGCCGGAAAGTGATTTTGGTCTTATACTTTGAACGCTGCTGGTAAGCTTTAATAAATCACAACGATCATATTTTGATGAAAATTGACCAGGCTTTATTTTTAACCATCCATTATTATATTTCAAATTTTCATTAAAAGGTAGGTTACATTCTTCGTAAGCATTCTTAATCGCTAATTCCTTTGCTGTCATAACTTATCAATTTCTTGTTTAACTTCTTCCCAGTAATCTCCATTTAAAACACGTCCTATAACGTTTGTATTAGCTTCTATAATTTCATTAACGCAGATTATAGCTGCTTTTTTAGCTAATTTATGAAACTTAGAAGTATCGCTAAATCTTAAAAATAATTGGCTTGCCTTTAGTTTTGGATTCATAACTATTTATTTTCAAATTTAACAATTTCATCAAAGGTTAATCCTGTTTTATCCATAAGATATTTAACAACCGATAAAGAGTTTGAATTAAAACCTTTATTATAGGTTACTAATGTTTTTGCTGTAAGTCCTATATCTCCTGAAATTGACTTTTGATTTATTTCAGTTCCTGGATTGTCAATTCTTATTTTCTGAATTGCGGTATCTATTAAAATAGTAACGTTATGTTTGTTTTTTTTATTCATAATTTTAGTTTAATTATTTTTTTATTTCTGTAACAATAGGTTCTTGTAAAGGATACATTTTAGTACATAAACGTCTTTGTTCAATACACATTTGTTTGGCGTGTTCTTGCATACATTCATTTAAAATATCTTCAACGGTATTTCCTGATAGTTTATCTAAATCAATATCTGTTATTACCTGTTCAAAGTTTTCATATCCATGTTTAATAGCTACTTCATACTTAATTTGTTCTAATGTTTTAATTTATATAGTTTAAAAATAGTTAATAGCTAAACCTGCCGGAATTAAATTAAAAAAATCAAAATGTTCTTTAGCCATTATAGCTATCATATAGTATGGCACATCATTTAATTTTACATTACCCCTTGATAAACGCCTTAAAGAAACAATGTCGTACCAATCTAATTCAGGATGCTCTTGTATATCTTCAAAATAGCTTAGAGGCTTTAGTACGGGTTTAAACAGCATAACATCATATCTTTTAATTGATTCAGTTAGTGAAATTAAATTAATACCATCAATTGATTGTATGCCATCTACTTCTAATATTCTATCAGATTTAAATATCTTATGCATTTTGCATTTAACTTTCAACCCATAAGGAAAATACACCGATAAGTGTTCAAGCGTTAGTTTAGTTGTTTCCATTTTATAATTCAATTATTATTTGTTCAATTAGTTTTGTTTTTTCGTCACGTTGTTTCATTAAAGCGTAAAAGTCAGTATCTGTAACATCGTTATCACAACGCCCCCAACTTTCACTAACCATTAAATCACATTGTTTTTCAATTTCCCGCTTATCATTTACAAGCTGCTTTAGTTGTTGTATTTTGTCTTGCATGGTTAATAATTGTAAGATTTAATTAGCTCATCAATGGTGTCAGCAGAAAACCTTTTGTACCAATCTTTTTCAAGTGAAGGCAATTCCCTTTGCAAAAAGTTTTCAGGGGATTCGGCTATTATTTGATAATGTTCATCGTTAGAATTATCAACCCATACACGCGGATAAGATTTTCTATCAATAATGGATAAATGATAACCGCTGTCGTCATATTCAAATCGATAAGCGGCATCACTATCTTCAAGATTATTAAGTATTTTAATTAATTCTAACATAATTCAATTATTTTTTCATAGTTAGGATTTACCCCATAATTTTTATAAAGGTTACTTAAAGGCTCGTTGTAATTTGGATCGGGGTGCGTTTCGGTTATTTCAATTGTTATCATATTAATAAATTTGATTATCCTCAATTAATTTTATTATATGATCTACACTTTCAGTTACCTTTAAAAAATCATTTAATCCATAAGAAATGCTACTGCCTGTTTTAGTAGGTAATATATCGCATATTCTCTTGTAGTTAACATAAACTAAATTACCATTATTATCATCTTGATGTACTGGTATGAATCCTTTTACTGCATTTGTCATAACTATGTATTTTATCGTTTTTGTTACTGCAAATATAAAACAAATAAGTTAATTACAAAACAAAAAAGTAAACTTATTTACTAAAATGTTTGTTTATGTAAATATATTGTTTACATTTGTACTCAGATAACAACAACATTAAACAATAATATTATGATACATCACTATGAAGACGACAATAAGGTATTCCTTAATAATTACGAAGGTCAATGTGTAGAATTAGAAGGCACATATTTTTATTATGTGGGAATGGAGGATGGTTTATATAAATATGAGGACTGTTAAACATGCAAAACACCACCCCTTTAAACTGGAAGCCTATAAATGACTTTACAGAAACTTATAGCTGCAAAGATTTATGTTTAGCTTTATACCCTTATGAAGTTTATTGGGGTAGTAAAATGCAAATGCTAAATTACACAGGTAAAGGAGGCATAAATTATATACCTAACCATAAAGTTGAACACTGGTTTTTGTTTTCATTTAGAAACCACAACGACTACAGTATAAAAGACATTAAAGTTTTTAAACATTGCTTAAACTAATAATCATGAACGAACAAGGAAATACATTACAGCACTATATTGATGTCTTAAAATGGCTTAAAACAGGCGTTACTCAATCGGTATTAAATGATATAGCAGCAAGATGTTTTGATTTAAATCTTTATACATCGGAATGCATAGATAGGGTTAAATTATTCATTGAAATTTAAAATAAAATCAACCGAATGAGGACACTAAACGAACTTTACCTTTTGCTTTGGGAGTATATAAAAGATAAAGAAGAATTAAACGATGGACTATGCCTATTTATAATTAGTTTATGGAGCATGGGTGTTTTTACGGAAAAAGAAGAACGATTATTAATTGAAGACTTAAAAAATAATAAACCCGAAAATACAGGATTACAATACTGGTTCGAAGAAGGCGAAACAGGCACTAAGCAAAGAAAGGAATTTGTACTAAGTATGATTGAAAAAACAAAACAAAAATAAAATCCTTATAAATAAAAAATATGACATTAATAGATAAATATCCCAAAGGTACTGAAATGGCAAAATTAAAACATTTGCCAGAAATAAGTGGATACAATGAAAACTTTTATGTAGGCTTAAATAAGGATTTAATTTACGGTGCATCTGATGACGATAATTTTACTGAATGGTATTTAGTAGACCCGCCATTTAATCAATCTACTTACTTTGGTTATTCATATACAAGCGAAGGAAATAGATTACATCCCGATACTAAACGTATGATATAACCAGTAACAGATAATAATAACACTTATAAATAATAAAATGGCATATCTTAACAACACAAAGCCAGTATCACAATTAGATGATAATGGCAAAGTAATAAAAAAATACGACTGCATAAACCAGGCAGCATTTGAACATAAAGTATCTGCTACATCAATAGCTAATTGCATTTCGGGTAGAATACATAAATCCGCGGGTTTTAAATGGAAGCTACAACAAAAAAAGGTTGATGAAATAAAAAAGGCTTTAAGAAGCAAAGCAAAGACAGTAAGCAGGGATAACAGCATAGGCAATGTAGAGAACCTTAAAAACAAGATACAGGCTATTTATACTTTACCTACAGCTAAACAAATGGAGCAAAACAGAAGCTTACAAGGGTGGGTTTACATGACTAAAGAAAAAACATCAAAACAGGTGCATCCTTCTAAAATTGAAAGTTTAATTAATGAGGGTTGGAGGCAAAGTAAAAATATTAAAGCTTAAAGTATGGAAAATACCTTAGATAATAAATCGAAATTCTTGGCTCAATACTGGGGGCAAAAAGTATTAAGCATATCAGGAAGGGAATATTTATATATAAATAATATTGTTGACGACCCAAATTTACATGTGCTTAGCTTGCGCTTAAAACCCCTTTCATCAATTACCGATGAAGATGCTATTGATGTCGTTAAAATACATGGTGTTGTTAATTCTGCTCAATACGGGTATATAACTGAATTTTCTCCAATTGAAAAAATAAAAATTTTCATAAAATCTATTAATTATTGGAGAAGCGATATAGCTGACTACATACGTTCAAAAGGATATGCATTACTTTACTTAGATTTATCTGTTGAGCAGCAAATAGAATACGGATGGGTAAAGTTAACTGAATAATGGTCTACACAGTAAAAAACAAAAACGAGGTTTACATATACATGAATGGAAACCTAATACATAAAACAAGGGTTAACAGTACTGAATCGGGCGTAACATTTGATGTTATGTCTTATCGTAAAAATGATTCACTTAAAACTATAAAATAAACAAAATGAAAAACTTATTATTTTTATTACTTGGAGCTTTCATATTTGGGATTATTGCAGCAGGAACTATATCTGTAATGACTGTTAAGCCTGAAACGCCTAAAAGCGTATTCGTAGGGCGTGAATATTATGCAGGGCGTGCTATTGATAAAATTAAACAATATATTAAAAAGGGATATGTAGTTAAAACTATATCTAATGGTGGAAAAGATGCTTATGTTATATTCGTAATGGAAAAATACTAAAGTTTTTAAAAATGGAACTAACTAAAACAGCAATGGCTGCATTTGAGGCATACTTTGATGACCAATATCCAGAAATATCAACTGAAAACAATGGAGTGTTTAATATACCTTATACCGCTTTATTTGCTCTATACATAGAGTTTTTTGATTCAGTAGGTATTAATATATTTATTGAGCATACCCAGTTTTCACATAATCCAAGATTTGAAGGTAAAATAAATACTCACGACGACTTTATATTGCTACATGCTCATCACGTAAGGTATGATGCAGTAGAGGAATGTATAATTAAAGCTAACGAAATTTACGATGAAAAAATTATTAATTCTGTCATTTAGTATAATTGCATTCACATCATGCACAAGAGACTGCGAACAAGAAGCAAAAGACCTCTATAAAACCTATTTAGAGGCTATACAACACACTAACGGCAATATGGATGCACTAAGAGATATAAAAAGACAATACGAAGCTGCAAAGGCTAATTTAGATTGTTAAAACTTAAAACAAAAAAAACATGAGAGTAATACATAAACAGGTTTTAAAAACAACTGACTTTCAAAAGATAGTTGTTCCATTAGATTCTAAAATACTTACCGTACAGTTACAAAATGGATTACCTTGTATTTGGTATGAACATGATTTTAATAAAGTTGATAAATATATCGATGTTTATACTTTTGGCACAGGTCATTCAATGGATTTTGAATATATAGAACCTGAATACATAGCTACATATCAAATAGGAGGATTAGTATTTCACGTTTATATTGAACAGTCATGATAGTTTACAACAGCCCCGGCCACAAAGAACAACGTGTTAACGTTAAGCCGCTTTCATTAAATAGGATGAAGCTATTAATTACCAGGTTAAATAAATATATACCAATAGAAGCCGATATTACAAGAGCTTTATTGCAACGCCTTATTTGGGATTACGAAAACCTATCACACATGAGTGAAACACAGCCCAAATGGATTGATGTAAAAACATCTCTACCTGAATTTCATACCGATGTTTTAGTTATCATGAAAGATGGAACAATGGCGGTAGATGCTATTTGTTCTAAAAGCAATAAATATTGGCTAAATTTAGGCGATATAAATAATGTTACGCATTGGCAATCTATACCTGAACCCCCAATAAAATAACCCTATAGCCCCCTACCGATAAAAAGGATAGAGGGGTTTTTTGATTAAATTACGCATTTGTGTAAAATAAATGCAATAAAGCTTGTTTTGTATTTATACTTTTGTGTATATTTGCTACAGATAAAAACAACAAAAATTAAAAATAAAATATCATGGCTATATCAGACGTTCAAAAAAATAGACACAATTTATTAGTTAACGATGTGGTTTACTATTCAGATGATGCTAATTGCGAAAAATTCACTGTTACAGATGTAGATACTCACGGTTTTGAAATTTACAGCGAAGAAACAGGGGAATATAATTACAAAATATTCCACGAATTACAACAAGGTTGGGATATATCAGAAAAATCAAAAGCTAACAATTCTCTTAACTTCAGAACCATCTACATTTAAAAATTACCGCCCTCTTTAATCGGAGGGCTTTAAAAATATCAATATGAAAGAAATACTTATTGAAATAATACGGCTATCTGGTTTAATAGATTTTGATTTTGCTGCTAAGGCAGGAATCGAACAATCAAGGATTTCAGAGTGGAAAAATGGTAAAAAAAATATAAAGTTTAATACTCTGCAAGAAATAGCAAACAAGGTTGGCTATAGAATAGAATTAAGCATTGTAACGAACGAAACAATATCAAGCTATGAAAGCGACGTTAAAGAATTAAAAGCCGATATAAAGCTTTTAAAATCGATTGAGCAGGAATGCAAATGTGAAATAAAAGACAGGATATTTTTTCGTGATAAAGCTTGCAAAAAAAGAAAAGAAGACCACAAACATTTGAGATAACCTCATTTATTGGATACTGGATAACAAAACATAAAAAAAAATAAAAATAACTTTAAAAACAAATTAACATGCTTATTAAAACAACAATCTTTATTAAAAACAAAGAAGGTAAATTTACAAACCTCTTACATGTAGACATTACAGATGATGATATAAGGCAAATTGCCATATCAAAAATGAGTAAACCTACATGGTTAGATTTAGAAGAAGATGGAGGCGAAAGCACTATAGGAGATTTCAGCATTGACAGCGTAACTACTTAGTAAATATTGTCATGAAAACAGAAACAATAACACCACTACAAACAAGGGGACAGGCAATAAAAGAATACCTTAAAAACCCTACTACAGTAAACAGGCAAAATGTTTTGAATGCTAATGCAAAATTAAGATAACAACTAACGAGGTTAACGCCTCCCTTTAAAATAAATTATTATGGCAAATAACTTTGAAAGAATTGTTTATAGTTCAAGTATAAGTACATCAAAAAACACGCTTAAGATTTGCAAACAAATTTTTGATATTACGCCTCCTATAAAATTTATTCGTAAAAGAGAAAAAAGGCGCTTAGTAAGTAAAGAAATTATTAGCGAAACTTCTTTAAGCCAAATAAGGAAAGTAATATCAAAACGAAAAAAACATATTGAATATTGGTATTTTGGATTTCAAAGTGATGAGCATGATGTTACTGTAGAACTATACGAAAGAGCCGATTTTGAAAAACACTATAATCAACAAATCGAAGTTTTAAATATTTCAAATGAAAATGTTTTTTTTAGTTCGAATAACTTATTAACCTCAACAGGCGAAAACCTTTAAATAAAAACAATGCAAAACACAACAGAGAGTAATAAGATAATAGCTGATTTCGATGATAACGTAAAGTACAAGCCGTATTACGGGAATCATTTTTACGATAAAGAATTTAGCACATATTCAGATTGTGAACAATGGATTAAAGAAAACGCAACGTTAGAACATAAACCTGAATTAGGGTGGAATAAAGGCTTTGGTCAGTATGATACAAGCTGGGCAGAATTAATGCCTGTAATAGACAAAATAGAATCATTAGGTTATTGGATAGAGTTATCTTCAAGCGAAATAATGTCATTATGTGAAATAGGTTTAGTCAACGATGAAACCGCAATAGTTTTAATGGCAACAAATACCAAGATAAAAGCCGCTTACAATGCAGTAGTAGAATTTATAACAGAATACAATAAAACAAAAAAGTAAAATGAAAAAAGAATACAGATTTAAATGCAACCCTAAGGAACAGGAAATAGTAGAAGCGTTTGAAAAAGAATATTTAAATGGTAAAGGGCATACAACTTTATCGGGTATATTATCAGGATGGAATAACGATTCACAAACAAATCCTAAAAAATGTCTTACAGAAGATGAAGAACAAATATGTTTAGGTTTAGTACAATGGCTTGGCAGTCCTGTAGGGCAAGGGTTTTTAGAAAGTGTAGGCTTTGTATTAAAAAAATCAACAAATGAATAAAAAAGCAATAGAGGAACTAACTAAATTTTGGAATGGTTTTCAAGTTTGGAAAAACGCAGAAAGTGGAATAGCTAAATCATATTCAGACAAATATTATAACCTAAGAGACTTCTGCATTAAATTCGATATACTAACAATTGAAGAGGTTAGGGAAATTGAAAAAAATGTAAAATTATGAAAATATTTAAGTTCCAAATAAGAGTTTATCATTTCTCTGGAAAAAAATACACAGTCCAGTATTCATGGCGATTTATACCATTTTGGTATACTATTTACGAATGTCTGGACTTAGGCAAATTATCAACAGTTCAATTGGTTCTTTTTGATTATAAAAAAGCTGAGGAATTTGCTTTAAGATTTAAAGAATATAAAGATGTTAAAGAATATAATAAAAAAGCTAATTATGAGTGGCACAAAATTTATAAAGAACAAAAAATAAAAGAAGCTAAAGAACAGCCATATATTTCAAAAATAATCAAGTAAAATAACTTTATGAAACAAATAGCACTATTTATAGCCTTTATAACACTCTTTTCATGCAGCAATGAAGAAACAGACTGTACAGCCGCTAAAAATGAAATAACGGCACGCTTTGAAACTCAATTGGAAGCTGAAACAAAACATCATCCAGTAGACTACGACAAAATATCCCTGCTAATCCAGGAACGTGATAACCTAATCGATAACGCTTGTAATTAAAAAAATGGAAGAAACTTTAATCTCATTTGAGACAGCAAAGCTTGCTAAGGAAAAAGGGTTTGATGAAAAATGCAGGAAGCATTACGACCTAACAGGTAAACTATTAGGATTTACAGGATATGATAAAATGAAGGGATTTAATATAAATTCTAAAATAAAGCTTGTAGACAACGGTACAGATGAATTTAGTTATCCTGATTCAGAATGCACAGCAACATCACAGAGCCTACTCCAAAAGTGGATAAGGGAAAAACCAACACCAATAAATGTAACTCCTTTTACAGACTTTATAACATGGCAAGTAGAAATACAGCATCCCGATAAAGGATTATCTATAATAGAAAAAAACAAGGATGGAAGTTGGTTTGACAGTTACGAGGAAGCACTCGAAGCCGGACTTATTGAAGCACTTAAATTAATACCATAATATTTACTACATTTGCTTAAGACTAAAACAATAAACATGCAAACATTAGATGGGCACAACAAACAAACATGTGACGCTTATTGGGTAGAAAGCATATACCCTAAAAATAATGGTATAGAATGCCCAAAATGCAAACATGAACTACAAGATACAAATAGTAATGTACTATGCAGCAACCCGCCTCAGTACAATGTAAATTGCAGTAATTGTGACTACACAGGATATAGGTTTTAACAATAATAACATTGAAACAATGAAAGAAAAAGACATAAAAGAAATATGGGGAAATGAATTATATAAAGTATTTAAACAACATATTGACGAAGAAGGATGGCTAACAAGCCAATGGGCAGATATAATAGAAGATGAAATACCAAAGTATGATGAGGACTATAATAAAAATGTATTATTCGAGTCTACATATCAAAGAATGTATTATTTAGATATGGAGCATAACTTTGATTACACTAAAGTAAGACCTCTACCTAATCAGAATTAATAAGGATTAAAAATACTTAATTATGGCAGCACCACTTGGTAATAACTATTGGGAATTGAGATCTAAACATGGAAGGGATAAGTTATTTAGCACACCTGAACTAATGTGGGAAGCATGTGTTGAGTATTTCCAATGGGTAGACCTTAACAATGTTGAAAAAGAAGATTATGTAGGCAAAGACGCAGATAGAGTTTTAAGGCAACTACAACGTCCATATTCACTTTCAGGATTATGCGTTTATCTTGATTGTGGGGTAAATTACTTTAATCAATTTGAATCGGCTTTAGATTTGAATACTGATTTAGGCAAAGGCTATTCGTTAATCTTAACACGCATTAGAGGGATTATATTTTCTCAACAGTTCGATGGAGCAACTACAGGAGTATTTAACGCCAATATTATAGCTCGTAGTTTAGGATTAACAGATAGAAGTGACATAACAAGCGGAAACGAGATTATACAAAACCCTTCTATAAACTTAGGTTTACTCTCAAACAAAGTCTTAGAGGAATTAGAAGCGGCAGCAAATAAGCAAAACAAAGAGGAATAGTTATGAGAGCAAACGAAATAAAAAACTGGGTTAGCATTAAGCCAAAAAAAAAATGTTTATATTCTCGTAGGAATGAGATAATAGGTAAAGTTATATTTGGCTATTCTATTTGTTTAAGAATATTTGGTTATAACATTATATGATACCCGAAATAACCCTAATAGATGTAAAAGCAGAGAGATCAAAACGGTCTCTTTTTTACTTTTTAAAAGAGTTTTGGCATGTAGTTATAAAAGAGGACTTTGTTTACAACTGGCATTTAGAGTATTTATGTGATGAGATACAATTAGTAGTTGATAAATATGTACTTGATAGGCAACCGCATATTGAACCGGATAAATGGTACAAAGGCATTTTAGATAATATAGAGCAAAACTTAATTATGAACGTGCCGCCTGGTACAACTAAGTCAACTATATTAAGCCGTATGGTTAATCCGTGGCTTTGGTGTATAGATGATAGTAAGAGTATGTTAGGTAGTACCATTGACAGTAAGAATGCAACCAGTTTCAGTATAGCGTCTTTAGATATTATTAAAAGCGAAAAGTATAAACTATATTTCCCTACAGTAAAAATAAGACGTGATGCAAGTGCAAAAACGTTTTACATGAGCGGAAACAGAGGGGAAAGGTACAGCTTAACAACACGTGGTAGTAGTACGGGTAAGCACGTTCATTTATTAGCAGATGATGACCCTATGGATTATCAAACAGCGCAAAGCCCTGTTTCGGCTGCTGAATGTATAGAGGGCTTCAAAGCGTTACAATCCCGTAAAAAGGATAAATCAAAAACGCCTTACATACTTGTAATGCAAAAGCTATCAAGTAGAGATACATCGAGCCATGCTTTAAAAGTACTTAAAGGGCATGTAAGGCATATTTGTTTGCCGGCAGAAGATATATACGATAATATAATTCCAAGCGATTTAAGGAAATATTACGTTGATGGATTATTAGATCCTGTTAGACTTAATCGAAACATATTGTTAAGTCAAAAAATGGGTTTGAATGATGATAGTAAACCAATATCAGATATAGCCTATAACATCCAGTACAACCAAGCAATTGAGACAGGAGAAGATTTACTTTATACCAAACTTAACTTTGTTGATTCATTGCCCGAAGATAGAAGCCAAGCAATACGATTTAGCTTTACCGATGTAGCTGATGCAGGGGATGATTACTTTGCTACATGGTTTGTAGAATTGAACGGAAATCAATTGTATATTTATGATGCAGTTTACACACAAGAACCAAGCAAGATAACAGGCGGCAAGATTAAGAATAAAATAGAAATGCACAACTCAATGATTAACAAGATGGAGACTAATAACCAAGGTGGTACGTTTATAACATTCTTGCAGTCACAAGGGGTTATGATAGATGGTTATTACAGTAGCGGAAACAAAGAGAACAGAATTACGTCACACGCACAATTCTTAGGCTTTGTTAAGTTCGTTAAGCCTATGACTATGCCTTACCATACTAATGAGTACTCACAGGCCGTTAAACACATGCAGTCATACCCTAAGGTAGGCAAAGCCGATGACGGACACGACGATGCGGAAGATGCAGCTACTGAAATGCTTAAGTACTTTTATACTAATTATAGATATTTATTCACTTTAAATCAATAACATGGAAATAGAACATGAATCAATGTCTGATGTATTTCAAAAGTATCATTTAAAAGGTTTCCCTTTTGATGCTGTAATACATAAATTCACAGAGCCCGATACAGGATACCCACACGACCATCCTTTTGGATTCTACACTTTTGTATTAAAAGGCTCTTACAAAGAAACTGTGTATGATATAAAGCATGGTAAAGTAATAGAACGTCATCAAACATGGCATAAAGGCACATCGCACTTTGTCCCCGCTAATTTAATACATAAGATTACTAAACTACATGAAGTGGAATGTTGGACTATTATAATTCCTGCACACAAAGAACAAGAGCCAGCGTTTTATAATTTTGATAATAGTAAAATACTAAAGAAGTTTTGGTATGAGGATGAATTTAAAGAGATAAACTAATTATAAAAAAATCATAGCATGCAAGCAAATAACAAACACAACCGTAAAATAAGAGGCATTCTTAAGTATAAAAAGAGATTAAGCCTTTATGGGTTGGAATCAAGCAATAAACTACGTACAACAGGCAAACCATGTAGTTGCGCTATGTGTAGTCCCGCTAAAGTAGAAGATAAAGCAAAGTACCGGTTAAATAAATTTAACAAACAAAAGCTTTTTTAATTATAAATACATTGTTATGTTATTAAATTAGTTACATTTGCTGTAAATAAAGTATGTGAAGATGCATATTACCTTGCCATTTTACGATAATAAAGCCACTACATGCAGGAATGCGTGCGGTGGCTTTTTATATTTAACTAATATATGAATTGGTTAGAACGTAAATGGCAAAGTGTTTTTGGAATTGAAAAGTACCGAGGCACTATAAACGGAATGCCGACACAATTTAATATTGATATGTTCGGTGCGGGTAATAGCCGTAAAACACATTACCCTGAATCGTTTAGTAAGTATGTATGTATCTATAGAGAAGTATTTATAGTTCAAAACGTAATAGGGCAAATAGGTAAACTTTGTGCTTCTGTAGATTTCAGTAATGAAAACAAAAACGATAAGCTTGTAAATAAGTTAGAGAACCCTAATAACAAGCAATCAAAGCAGGAATACATAAAAGAGTTTGTTGCCTATATAAAGTCATCGGGTTGGGTTGTAGTTTGGAAACGTTATGTTAGCTACGGTAATTTTGATACAATGGAGCTTATTAATTTAGATCCTGACAAAACAGAATTTACCAACACAGGCGATATAATAACAGATTACGACGATAAAGAACACAGGATTGCAAAAGAGGATGTAATAATCCTATTCGATACTGTTAGAGAAAAAAACGGTAAAGGTTATTCGGCATTGCGGCCGTTACGTTCTCAAATAGATAATATACTTGATGCTCAAAAAGCAAAAGGAATACAAATACAGAATAGCGGTATAACTATTATAAGCCCTAAAGCTGTTAATGGCACTAATGCAGTAGATGAGGGTATAAATGCAATGGTGCATCCTGATATACCTAATCAAGTTACACAAAAACAGCAGATAGAGCAAAAGCTTGCCGGACGTGATTTAGAGAGTAGATATATTGTAAGTTCAAAAGGGCTTGATGCAAATAACTTAGGCGCGCAATTAAACGCTGTTAACTTTGATGATATTGAAGAAGCTGATAAACTAAGTATATGTTCGGCTTTTGGTGTAGATGTAGAATTAACACCTTACGGTAAAAATGCAACGTTTGACAATAAGCAACAGGCAGAGTTATCAATCGTACAAAAAGAAGCAACGCCATTGATGCAGAATCTAATAAACTCTTTGGTTAGTGAGTTCCCTGGTAAAGGAAACCCTAATGTGAGTTTTGCACATTTAGACTGCATGAGTATAATTGAAAAGAGAATACAAGAAACTAATACGGTTAGAATATCACATGTTACAACGCTGTTAGGTTCAGGTTTGATTGATGAGGCACAAGGTAAAAAGCTTTTAAAAGATATAATAGGATGAGCAAGTATAAAGTTTATAATGATATGAATAACTGTATAGGTTATTTTGAAGCAGATAAAGTTACACGTAATGGAGAAGCGTTTGACTTCGATAATGGTTTAACTGTATTAACAGGAGAAATATTTGAGAACAATACTTATATAATATATGATGGTATTAATTCTACGTCTATTAAAGGAACTCATTTATCTTTAACAGAAGACAGTATATTTATTTATGACTACAAAGAGCTTGTGGCTGTAGTACCTAAATCGACTATTGTTTGTAAAAGACAACAGATATGAAAGACGTTAAAACAGAAAACACTATTAAGCGTTTAGAGAACACATCAAAGAACGCTAATCCTGAACTTAAACAGGAAATACAAGAAAAGATTAACGCGCTTAAAAGCGGTAAAATGATACAGAAATGATTATTTGTAAAGAGTTTCCTAACCAAGAGTTTGCCGATAAGCAGGAAATGTTTAAGGCACTTATTGAAAATAAAAAAAGCATCCTAACCTTAAAGAAAAGTGCTATTAAGGAAACGGACGGCTTTAGCTTTGGTTATGTAGAAACTATAGATAAATCAGAAGTTATTGTAAAGGCAAATAAGCCTGTTGTAGACGAAAATATAAGCGAGGTTAAGGTAAAGGTAGTAATCAATACTATCGGTCTATTTGACAGTCACAGGGACGTTCATATAAAAGGTATTTGGAAACGTTCATTAGAGCATTCGGATATTAAGATGCATTTACAAGAACACAATAAAAGCTTCAATGCTGTTATTACAAACGAAGCTAAGGCATATACCCGTAGTGTAGCATGGAAAACACTTGGCTCGCCTTATGAGGGTAACACAGAGGCTCTAATATTTGAAAGTACAGTTAAAGCATCCCGTAACGAGGAAATGTTTAAACAGTATAAAAATGGATGGGTTAATAATCACTCGGCAGGGATGCAATATGTAGACCTTAAATTTTGCGTGAATAGCGAAGCTGAATGGGCTACAGATGAAAAAGCCAACTGGGATAAGTATTACCCTATGGTAGCTAACAAAGAAGATTTAGACCAAGTAGGGTATTTTTATGCCGTTACAGAAGCTAAATTAATTGAGGGTTCGGCTGTATTATTTGGCAGCAACTTTATAACACCGACACTTGAAAATAACATGAAGTCCGCAGACGATGCACCTTTAGATATTGATAAAGAAGATCCGGCTACTGCCACTCACAAAGAAGAAACTGAAACTATTGTTAAACGAAGGAGACAAATTTAAAAATTATGTTTAAATACAAAACACAGGCTCAAATCGACAAAATGACCGATGATGAAGCTAACGAGTACAACATTGAAAAAAGAGAGCATGAAGCAGAAGTACAGGCTAAAGCTATTGCCGATGGTATTGCCGCTAAAAGTAAAGAATTAGAGACAGGTTTTGTGCCTAAGTCTGAATTTGATACTCTGAAAGAAGCATACGAAACAGTTAAACAGACTGTGGAGACACAAGGCGTTAAAATTGTTGAAATGTCTAAAGGTAAAGGTTCGGTTGTTAAACAGGACATCATGGAAGCTTTTAAAGAGCAATATGATGCAATGGATAAAGACGATGACTTTTCAATTAAAGGACATGGTACAATTAAACTGGATGTAGATAAAGTAACTATTTCAAGTGATGTACTTTCTGCAACAAACGTTAACGCTGCTCAATTCCCTACAGCAGGTGCAACACAAGTTATTGATTCAGGTATTGTACTAAGAAGCTCACAAGGTATTGGTATAGCTAAATACCGTAAACCTTATAGCCCTATTATGGAGGTTGTAGATGTAAGGCCGCTAACAGCAGCTAACCTTTACATAATGAACCGTACTATTGTTGGTGATGCTGCAATTACTCCGGAATGTACACTTAAGCCTATTGTTAAAGTTACTTATGCAGGACAATCAGCAGAGGCAGCAGCAGTAGCAGCAGAGTGGGCAACAACTACACAGATGAGGCGTTTTTACCCTGCAATAGCAAATGATGTAGAAGATACTATTGGCGAACTTGTAATGGATAAAACACCGGCAGGCGTATTAGCTGCAATTGTAGCGGGTGGTACCGCGTTTACACCTAATTCCGCTCTTGTTATAACAAGCACTCCAAACGATTATGATGCTATCGGTGCTGTTATTGCGCAGCTTCAAACACTTGGATATACTCCAAATGCCGTAATACTTTCGCCTTCTGCATGGTATCGTATGGTACATGCAAAAGCAACTGATGGGCATTACTCTGTATGGAACGGTAACGCTATTAGCCTTGTAGGCGAAATAGGCATATCTTACCAGGGACGTTTAATACGTTGGGTAATTGACCCTACACTTGCAGTAGATCGTTTCCTTGTAGGTGACTTTATACAAGGTGTTAAGGTAGGTTTGGATAACGAACTTATGTATTTTGAAACCGACGGACGTACAGATGCTACTACAGCAGGCGCATCAGGACTAAGCAGAAACATACGTACACACGTGTTAGAGCGTTTTATAGCTACTCTAATACCTACAGCAACAAGGACTGCAATTGTATCTGATACTTTTGCGAATGTAAAAACTCTAATAACAGCAGCATAATCATGGCTAAAGAAGAAAACAAAGAATTAAATGCCATTACTCCTAATGAGGCAGCAGGCATTACAGTAGCTTACTTTAAAGAGCAAGGTGCTAAAAGTAGGAAACTAATTGCAGAGGGCAAACCTGAAGGTGTTGTCGTAAACCTATACAATACAACTAATGTAAGGTTTACACGTGATTTTGGTTATAACAAAGAAGGCGACGAACTGCTTGTATCAGATGTAGCTTATGCTATTTATGACAAAGCCGGAGTTATAGAAAAAGTTTAAATACTTAAATTAAATGATAGTAGATACTTCATACTTCACTTTACCACCGCTATACGTTCCTAACGCAGTAGTGCAACCGTTAACAGGTAATAATTTACCCACTAACATACAAAGGTTGCAATCGGTAATAGATACTATGGAGTATCAACTATTAGTTAATGCACTTGGAGTTGAACAGTACAATGACTTACGTGATAATCCTACTCAACAAAAATGGATTGATTTATTAAATGGGAAAGGCAACTGGAAAGGTTTATCCTATACAATAGGGACAACAAAAAAAAGCCTAATTGCTAATTACATTTATTATAACTTTCTATTAGAGGATGAGTTTTACTACACTACAACAGGCATTGTTAAGCCTAATGCAGAAAATGCATCAAATGTAAGTGCAGTAAGTAAATTGGTAAGGGTTTGGAATCAGTTTGTATTTATGTACCAGGGCTTCAATTATGGCTGCGGTTGTTATGAAGCAACAAATACAGAAATGTCACTTTTAGAGTTTCTTAATTCAGATAAAGAGGCATACAATAAAGATAGTTTCAGGCTTTACGAACTACAAAACAGTTGGGGAATATGATTTCTGTAAATGATAGGTTAACCGAGGCTTTTGCTACATTACCTGTAATGGATTTAAATCCTACAGGCAGACCGGAAGGATATAAACCTGTATATGATTGGGGTAATTCTGAGCAGCTTATAAGGCGTGCAAAGTTATCAAACCTTGATATGTACCCGTTAATATACCAAACCTCTACAGAAAGCACGCAATTAAGCAATGAGCGTATTGTAGAAACTGATTTAACTTTAATATTAGCTGTACAAAACTTAAGTGCTGAGGATTTAAATAATGTAAGGTGGGCAACGACTTATAGAAATATATTGTACCCACTTGCAAAGAACATAGAGACGTTGTTTACAAAAGGCGGCATCTTTATATGGGATGGAGAATACACCTTAGAGGAATTTCCAAACTACGGTAACAACAATCAAACTGAAAACGAAACAATCGATATTTGGGACGCTTTGAGTTTTAGAACAACTATAAAAATATATGGCTCACAAGTTTGTATGAAGCCATTAAAATACACATAAAATTATGGGCTTAATAGGAGCATTAGATTGCAAGAAAAACAACTACAATGTAGGTACTGTTAGCTGTGAGATATTCCTTAAGGAGTTTAAAACGCCTATACTTGTAGATCCAAATTGGAATCCTACAGTAGCGGAATTTGAAGCACTGACAGAAGATGATATTGTTGAGTTGATACAAAGAGGTATATGGATACCTTTAATTGGTAGTAAACAGTTTACAAATAACACACCGGATCCTACTACTGAAGATTATAGTGGTGGTATTAAAACAACAATACGCAACGGACTACCTGAATATCTTTGGGATTATGATAAAGGAATAGGATTCCACAGGAATGCATCGGGATTGAACGGATATAATAAATATAAAGTTATGTTCGTTGACTTGTCAGGTCAATTAATATTTGCTCTATCTGCAAATGGTCTTAGAGTTTCAGGCTTTGATATGGGTATGTTCAATGTAAGAACATACATGCCTGCTACAGGAGATACTTCTGCAATGACATCTATTGAACTACAATTAACTAATGAGGATCAATTTAATCGTAGGATTGAAGTAATGACTGCTGAAAACGCGCCAGTTGACTTTAACAACCTTTGGGCTATTGTTGGCGTTGCTTTGAACATTATAAACACACCTGCTGTAGGTAGTACAAGTTTAAATGTTCAGGTTAGAGCTTTAGGAAACAGGACATGGGGAGCAAATAGCTTAGATGCCTCAAACTTTAGATTAGTAAATACAACCAACAATGCTCTTGTAACTCCTACAAATGCCGTTGCTCAAACAGGAGACGGAAATTACACATTAACAGTACCTGCACTTGTTGCTGGAACATACGAACTACGCCTTTATGATGTGACATTGGCCGTATTTGTTGCACGTCCTGACGATACAATACAGCTTTATGCAGGCAGTTCTAAACCATTTACAGTATAAGCTATGAAAGATGGAGTACTAAGAATAGGAAAACCCGCGCTTATATCTTTTACAGGTAAGGCAGCAACGGACTTTTTAGCATTGACTAAAGAGAAGCAGATAGAATATGTATCTGAAAACACAAGCCCTACAGGCGATGTTGAAAGAGCTAAAAAACTTTTAGTTGGTGTTCCTCATGGGGAATCTAAACCTAAAGATGCACCGGCCGATAAGCCAAAGTAAACTACATAAGTAAATTAAACCATTAGGGCAGGTATATATTCGTATTGCCTGCCTTTTTTAATACGTTTTAGTTATGGCTCGTGTATCGATTCAGGAAATGGCTAATAGGCTTAATTCTTTGAAGCCTAAAATACAGCCAAAAGTTGAGGAACTTATACTATCAAGTCCACAAGTAAAAGCAGAAAAGAAAGAAGAGTTTTTAAAGGGTCTTAAACCTAATGGTAATTTGATTGGCACATATAGAAGTACTGGTTATGCTCGTGAAAAATATGCCTTAAATAAAAGAGCAGGTTTTAGGAACGTAGATTTATTTTTGACGGGTAGGTTTGTAAATCAACTAATGCCGTACAAAGTATCTGAAAGACAATACCTATTCTCTAACAGGCTTAATTACGGCAATGATCTTATACAAAAATACGGATCTGATATATTAGGCTTAAATCAACAGTCGTTTAATGATATACAGCGCATTTACATAGCCCCTGAACTTATTAAATTTGTAAAAAAACAACTAAAGCAATGATATTAAAAAAGCATGTTAAAAGGCGTAAAAATGAGTTAGGTATACAGTCAATTATGTATAATACATGTGCTATACCCGCTAAGTTATTTTATGAGGTCATGCATAATAGTAAATATGAAGTAATTGGAGGCGTAGACAACTTTGATGCTATATTTGATGAATACGTTTTGGTAAGCGAGGACAAGGATATTACGAGATATTTTCAGAAAAACAAGAAAATAAGCGATTTACAAATTACTATAAATGCTATAGATAATCATGTATTTACATTAGCTAATATGTATATGTTAATGAGTGATGCTCAAATTAAAAAATGTATAAATTCATTAAATGAATATAAAGCTATAAGGCGAAAGTTTGACATTAAAAAAAATATACTTGATGAGATACTAAGAATGCAAAATAGTGTCGTAGGCTCGCTAAAAAATGAATTGCAGCAGCATACAGATACGGTTGATAAAGTAAAAGAAAAGGTTTACTACTCATTTGAGGATGACTTAGTAAATTTAGAGTTAGCATTAGGCAAAGATAGCATACCCGACAACATTACATTATACAAGTTTATAGCTCTTAAAAAAGCTGCTTATAAAAGGTACGAACAACTAAAAAAACAGAATAATGGCAAATAATGGTGCTTTTGCAGAGGTATTTAGCGCGGATATACCACAACAGATTGATACAATACTTGCAGGTCTTAAGAATATACGTACAGAGCAAGATAAAATAAACTCACGTAAAATATCATTACCCAGTGAGGGGCGTTCTAATGCGAATAATACAGCAGCAGTAAATAGTACCATAAATAAAACCATGACCGAGCAACAACGGTTAATTATGCGTATTAGTGATGCACAGAAAAGAGAAGCTATTGAAACCGCTAAACTAAGAATTGAATTAAGTAACCTTAATGCTGAAAATAAAAAAGCAGCTATTGAGGGACTTGGTTTAATGAATACCTACCAAAAACTAAGTGCTGAATTAAATACTGTTAGATTAGAGGCTAAAGGTTTAGCTGCTGATATGTTCCAATTAGAACAGGCAGGAGAGCAAAATAGCGACCAATACAGAGAATTAGCAGCTACATACGCGCAGGTATCAGCGCGATCTAATCTTTTAAACACTGGATTAAATAATATTGATGCGAATTTAGGACAATATCAAAGGAATGTAGGTAACTATGCAAGCGGCTGGAACGGGTTAGGAAATGCTATAAACCAATTAACAAGGGAAGCCCCTGCATTTGCTGTTTCTTTGAGTACTGGGTTCTTAGCTATATCCAATAACATACCTACGCTTGTAGATGAACTAAGCAGGCTAAATACAGAAAATGATAGATTAAGGGCGCAGGGAGAGCCTACAAGGAGCGTTTTAAGCCAGTTAGCATCATCTTTATTTTCGTGGCAAACATTGTTATCGGTTGGAGTTACATTACTTACTTTATACGGATCTAAATTAATAGATTGGGCTTTTAGTGCAAAAAAAGCAACTGGGGAAATAGATCAATTGAGGGCTGCTACTGAAAGATACCAAGATACTATAGTAGAAATAACTACTAATTCAGAACGTGAGTTAACTACAATGCAAAGACTCCTAACTGTAGCACAGGATGTAACTAAAAGTACAGATGAACGTACACAAGCAGCAAAGCAGTTAATAGATCAATATCCAGGCTATTTAAAAGGCCTTACAGCAGAACAAATAATGTTAGGTAACAACGGAAAAGCATCGGATGCATACCGTAAATCTATTACTCAACTAACTACAGATATTCAGAAAAGAGTAGATGCAGAAGCTAAACAGGATAAATCAAGGGAAACGCTTAAAATAGCTGCTGAATTAGAGCAAGAGGTAGCTGTTAGACGTAGGGCAAATGATGAAGTAGTAAGGGCTAATTCGTTGTATGGGGCTGAAAGCGGACAAGCTAAAGCTACATTAAAAGATATTCAGGAAAGAATAAAAGCGCGTAAAAAACAGACTGATGAGGATGCAACATTTATTGCTAAATTCGGCAAAATAGGTATTGATGACACAGGATCTGTAAGCCGTATTAGCTTATATACAGAAGCTCAAATAACATCTATAGCATTACAGGCACAGGCATTAAGACAGGCTGTTGCAGACGAAAAAAAAGAAATAGATAAAGCATTTGCAGATACATCATTACTTGACTATAAACCAGACACAGCAAACACAGACAAGACAAAAGCCTTTATTGAGTTAGAAGATTATTTAGCAGCAGAATATGAGTCTAATAAGCTTAGAATAGAATATAATGCAGATGCAGACCAAAGAATATATGAAAATACCGAAATATCATTTGAAAAACGTGATGCAGCAGCAAGAGATTATATTCAAACACAAAGTGAATTGGCTAATAATGCATTGGCGGAACAACTAAGATTAATTGAAAAAGAACGCATTGAAAAGTTAGCAAGTTATGCACAAGAGCTAAAAGACAAAAAGATAACTGAAAACCAAAAGAACGCAGAGGTTTACGCCTTGAATAGGAAATTAGCAGCGGATCAAGTTATAGCTTATGAAAACTATAATGAAGCTTTGACGCAAATAGATGTTAAGAGGTTAGAAATACTAAAAGGCGTTTATAATCAAATAAACTTTCAGAAAGCACAAAATGAAATAGATAAAATATCTTTAGAAAACGCTGAAAAATACTCTAAGGTTTTGCAAAATGCAGTTAAGACAGGTGCTAATTATAGAGAGGTATTAAAAGCTACTAAAGAATTGGAGGCAGGTAATAATGACATAGCTGTTAGGAACGCCCAATTACGTGTTGATGAATTAGAAAAAGAAATAAGGGGTATTGCAGATGTTTCAGAAAACACGCAAAAGAGGACAGAATTAATAGGTCAATTAACTAAGGCGCAAGAAACATTAACCAACGCAACTAACAAACAATTAGAAGTTGAGTATACTAAAATTGAGAAATTACAAAAAGCTACAGAAGCATATTTGGAAACATTCCAGTCTAATGCATTGCAAGAATTCGGTTTTAGTAGCTTAAATACATTTCTTAAAATTGAGGAAAATGGTAAAACCACATTTCAAAACTTACTTGCAGGTGCCACAACAACAGCGCAAAAAATAGGAGTTGCTTTTAACGCCATGACATCTGTAGTCCAAGAGGCTTTTACATTCTTAAACCAAAATAGGCAATTGGCACTTGATAATGAATTAGCTAACGAAATAAAGATATTTGAGATACGTAAAAAATATGCGGGGGATAGTACCGAAGCACAAGCTGATTTAGAACGTCAATTGGAAGATAAAAAGAGGGATATTCGTATTAGGGAAGCAAAGGCAGCTAAAGAAGCAGCTTTATTTAATATCGCTGTTAATACTGCTCAGGGAGTTGTAGCGGCATTAGCTACTATACCGCCTAACATACCTTTATCTATTGCTATTGGTGCTATAGGTTTAGCGCAAGGCATAGCGGTTGCATCACGCCCTTTGCCGGCTTATAAAGATGGTACAGAAAACCACCCAGGCGGTTTAGCATTAGTTGGGGATGGTGGTAAAAATGAAGTTGTGTGGCAACCAAAAGGCGGCTATTCAATTACCCCAAAAACAAATACCATAATGGACTTACAAAAAGGATCTAAAGTATATCCTGATATTGCCAGTAGTGGTTTATTAAATTCAGGCTTACCAATTATGAATGTACCAAGCAAGGGACTTACAGAATCACAAATGGATGCAATTATGTCTAAACATTTAGGCAGTTCTTCAAGTGTAAACATTAACTTTGACGAACGGGGTTATAGCAAATTTCAAAAAAAGGCTAATGCTAAAACTATAAGCCATAATAACAGGGTTGCGTTTAGAGGCAATGTAATAAGAAGCTAAAATGATTAAACACTATTTCGAGTTTATAACTACACAACGCGGATTAATACAAGTAGATGAGCCTATCGGTTTCGATCAGGTAGGCTTTTCTATTAAACAAGACGATGGCAGAAAAGGTCGTGATGTAAGTAGTAGCGGTAATTCGGAGGCTAAATATAAAATGGTTTTTTATAATCAGCGTTATGGATATGCTTTAAATGAGTTAAAACTTGAATTTACAAGGTTTGGGGATCAGGCAAATGTAATATACCACCAAGACTTTGGAAGCGGAATAGTCCCTTTTGGTAATATAGATATGCAAACCTTTGCTGAATATAGCAATAGGGTAGAATTTGTAGTTATCGCGTTAAGTTCAGAAAGTGAATATAAAACAACATTCGATTTACCAACAAACTTATTTAGTCCTACAGACTTAAAAGGTAATCCGATAACACAATGTCAGCCTGTAAGGGTTTTTATTCCTGTAAAGCCTATATATGCTAAATCTGTATGGGAAAACACGTCAGAAGCTACAGAAATGTATTTAACAGGTCGTGGTAACGTAAATCCAGGATTCTTTAACTCTATAAAAAACCTTACTACAAGCGAAATAAAAGCATCCTTAAGCGGCAACCTATACGATACTTCTATAGCCTTATTAACCACCTATGATAACGATCCAAGAAACTTTAAAATAATATCTGCCTTAGATAACCTACGTAATGTAAAAGCTAAATTTCAACTACATATTAAGTCGGAAGTTGGAAACATGATACCCGGCTCTTTTAATGTTAAGGGTGTTTTTGGATTAGGAAAGACTACAGATAGTTTCCAAGACTTCGTTAATGCCGTAAGCCCCGTTAGGTCTACAGTATTTTATGATAGCGGTGATTTAGGAACAGGTTTACCTTTTAGTAATGAATATAACGGTACATTAAATATAGATTTACCTGATATGAATCGGGGCGATGTATTGTATTTTGTTTTTTTCCATCAAGGTCAGGATAACAATAATATTATAGAATCTAAAAATACTATCTACACGTCAAAACTAACTATTACAGCTAATCAGGTTACTTATAACAGGGTTATTGAAGCTGTAAGGTACATTGATGCTATAAAATACGCCGTTAAATCAGCGTCAGGACTTGAGGTATCAGCACCAATGTACGAACAAGGCGGGGAAGATTATAATCAATTCATAACGAACCCCCAATTGATGCGTGGTTTAAATGATAGACCTGTTTATATATCAAATAAAGATATTATAGACCACATAAGAGCAGAAAAAAACGGAGACTACGAAGTTACCCCCACACCATCAATATTTATAGGTAAATATAAAGACTTTTATCGTGATGAATTAATGGGTGTTTATGATAGGTTAGTTCGTGAAGATGACAATATAGAAACAAATACAAGATACTCATTTAATAAGTTCCAAATAGAGTATAAAAACTATGCAGCACAAAAAGAAAATGAAAATGGGAACACTTTAGATACCGTTCATGGTAATGCTGTATATACAACCCCTAAATTAAGGGTAAATAATAGCCGTGAAGCTTCTATAAACTTAATTAGAGACGCTATTTTATGGCAACAGTACATTGACAAGTCAAATGATTTAAAATCTTCACAAGCCACTCAGGATGACGAAAAGATATTTATTGTAGACTGTATTCAAAACAATGGAACTTTATCATTTACTGAAAACTCATTTTTGCAACATGCAGGAAACGGAAATACTTTAACCCTTAAAAATGATTCTTCTTTTAGCTTTGTAGGTTTAGGTATTGATGTATCAAGCCAGTTTACAATAAACAGCACCCAGAATGCAGGTACTTATTTTGTTCTTGATGTAAATCCGCAACAGATGACCATGTTTAGGAACGACGGTGTTACTGTTCAGTCTTATGATGAAGTAAACACTAATTACACTTATAGAATATCAGAAATAAATGTACCTTTTGTGGCAAGGACAAATGAAGGTTTTACAATATTCAATAATTTAGACCCACAAGGCGCAATTAATACAAGGTTTACATTAGCAAGGATAATGCGTGATAGTTATTCAGAGGAATTAGCAACAAACGTACTTTATTCTAATGGTTTACCTATACGTAATGCATCATACCTTTATAATCCTGATGCAGCTACTAAATATTTAGATAATGAAGTAATTGTAGAGGGTGCTAATTATAACCCAACAGGAGCGTTAGTTAATGGAAAATTATTTGATTTAAAGTTAGTCCTTAATTACGCTGAATATATGGAACTTGTAAGCAAAATAAGGACTATAAGAGGTTATATAAAAACTAAAGGCTTCAACGGATTGCCTTTAATGGGTTTTATTAAAAATATAGAGTGGCAACCTGTTAGTAAAGGCATTGACGATATAGAATTGTTTAATGGAGAAGCAGATGTTACTTTAGAAGAAAAATATAGTGAATTTGACCTCTATATATTCCGTGAAGGTCAGACTATTTTAATAAATGGAGAAACACAGCCAGTAGGAATACAGTATGAAATAGACGAGTACGGATATGTAACATTTTATGATGTTGTAGGTATGGAATTAGAAGTTAAAGTGCTTTATGACCGCGTTAAAGTAAACAACTCTCAAAAAGCAAGTACCCCAATTGAATTAGCGGGATGGTTAAGCCTTATACAATTGGAATAATAGTTATATTTGCCTTAAATAAATAAACATGCAAGCAGTATTTATAAGATTAGAAAACACTTTTGAAGAGGCTATGGAGTACCGTAATAGCCCAAACATGCAGTTTTATATCTTCGAGGGCGTACAACTAATTAAAATGGCTGCTCCATACGTACAAAGAACATACACAAGGCAAGGTATAGAGCTTGAAAACTTTGTTGTTACGGTTTGGAATACATGCGGGGATAATTTAGGAGAACTACCAACAGATACAATACAGATAGTTAGGAACTTTCAGGATGCTAACGGAATACCACAAGTTGAATGGGCTATAAACACAGATAATCAGGATTTCGGGCAACAACTTATTTATCTTGATTTTTTACAAGGTGCTAACGAGCATATTTATAGTACTCCTTTTTACTGGACTGATTACAATAGCCAATTTACAAGCCGTTGGGATTATAAAGCAAAAGCAAGCGAAACAATGCTATCAACTCAATTAAGGCTTTGGTACTTTCAACCTAAAGAACTTGAAGAAATAGAAATATACGATCCTGTGGGCGGTGGAAGGGCAATTGTAGGCGGTAAGCTTATTGAATATGAAGTGTGGCGTTTTGATATATCTGATATTTATTTATTCAGATGGTTTAAGCGTATGAGGCGTAATGCTTATGTATATTGTAATTTCTTTAAAGTAACGCCTTTTGATGCTTTTGATACACCTGATTTATTAGGTAAAGAAAACTATGCAGAAGCCGATGTTAATTTGGTTTTTGATTACACAAATAATTATGATCCATTCTATTTACCTCCTGTACCACCAGTTCCACCCGTCGTTATTATGACTTTAACGCTAACTGTAGCATCCAGCTTTAAATCTGACTACGTTAATTATTATCCAATAGCAACAGGATTTACTCCTGATAATTTAGCGTATCAATATTCAAATAGCCCTGATGGGCCATGGATAACCTCTGAAATAGCCCCTTACGATACAACAAGTTTAGTAGAAATCATAGACCCTTTTTCAAACAACTGGTATTATAGGGTTTTAGACCCTGTAACAGGTATATATAGTAACGTTGTACAAATACCATTACCTGCTATGATATTAGACGACGTCGTAAGGACAGGTGGTAGTAGTGTGAGAAACTTTATTATTTACTACAATAACCAAAACTTTGTTATAACTAACGAAAACGCTCTATACTTCCAGTATTCTACTGATGGCTCTTATTGGCTTAACGGAATAATTATAACTCAAAACACAGGAAATAGGGTAGCAACAATTAATACTGATTTTGTCCCTAACTTCTTTAGGATTTACAACCAATATTATAATATTTACTCTAACGTTTATACATACTCATAATGGAACAGCCACAAATAACAAGTTTAGTAATAACGAGGCGTTCGGCTGTTTACTGGACTTACAATATTAACAATTCAGGAATAGAAGAAGAGAGATTCGCAAGTTCTTATCAAGGGACTATGAATGGAAATTATATAACCTTAACTACCTTATCAGGTGCAGTTTTGGCACATCAAGTCCCTTTTAGCGCAGTTCAATATATTGATAATACTAATCCAAGCAATAATTTAACAAACCCTCAAACGCCTTTAGAATTAGAAGGACATCTTATTACAGAGGGTTTTTACACAGGTAGCGCACAAGGCACAACTCCAGGAGAAGCGACTACCTTTGTTGAACTCTTGGATGTATTTTTTAGTACGTATTTAGGTAGAAGAGGTCAGGCAGTAGTTGTGAATGACAGCGAAACAGGTCTTACATCTATTGCTTTAGGTGCAGCTAACACTAAACTACAACAATTACAAAACTATTTAAACGGTACATATTTTCCGCCCGATAGCTATATAATGACAGGAAGCCAAGTAGATGGAGATGGCAACGCATTGGGTTTTACGGTTGGTAATTTACAATCGATTATCAATAGACCCCCTGCTTTTGACGAGCCTTATATATCAAGAAAAGGGTATACTTATGTAGATGGAGTGTTGATTAAAAATCAAAACCTTTATAGTTCAGAAATAGGAGATATATTTAGGTTAATGGTAATAAATGATGAAGGAGAGCCATACGAATATTATGGCAGATGGATGGGTGGGGATACGTCATTGTTAGAAAACTTTAAATGGTCTAAAGGTAGTTTCTCTCCTTTACCAGGCGAACCGGGTTATGAATAAAATTACAAACACAATTATATGAATATTTTAGATTTTTTAAGGTTAGCACAAAACCTTTTTGTTTCTGATAGTACAGAAGGAGTAATGCCTTTAGGTAGGCGTGATTCTGATGGTAGAATAGTGGCAATACCTTTTGATTTATTTAATGGTGGAGTGAGTGATTATTCGCCTAAAGGAACTACAAGAAGTTTTTATGTAGAAAGTGATGTAAATGTAACAGAAACAACAGTAAGAAGTTTACTAAATGCAGGAACACCTACAGGAAATTATCCTATATCTATTTCTTCATCTGAAACACCTGTTTATATTGTTATAAATAAGACTACAGAAACCAACACTTTAAGATATGTTTTTGGATTTTCGAGGGGCGCAGGCTCATGGGGTTTTGGTGGAACAACGATACCATTATTCTCATTTACACAATTAAGTGCGCCTTATTACTTAACTATTGACGATATAACTAACGACCCTAACACTCAAACAATAGATTTAGGTTCATTACCAACGGGAGATTATGTAACGGCTGCTAATAGTGTTTCACGTGACCTATCAAATGATGAATTAGTATATTATTTCAGCTATACGCAGGATGGTGTTTTATATTTAGTACAATTTATTGGTGCTAATGGTATTTATGGAGGTTCAGGTACGCAATTAGTATCAGAAGACTTTGCGGCCGCTACAAACAGTAATGTTACACCTGAACAGGATTTACAGGATGTAACTACTGTAGGTAATACCACAAATAAGGATATAATACATACCGATGAGTCAGGTACGACTTATAAAAATGGTGCTGGGGATAAGCAGGCTTTTTTTAGATATGTTGACGAATTTAATTTAGAAATTTCAGACCCTACATTTAAAGTTATTAATGGTTCTGATTCAAGATATGTGCCTCTTAACATAGGAGGCGTTGAAGCTGACGAAAACGGGTTTGTAGATTTAAATGCTCAATTAGAAGGTAGTTTTATACCTTTACAAGGAACTACAGAAGGTAACCCTGTTGCTGGAGATATAGAGTTTGCCACAGGTAATGCTTTAAGAGTTGGAACTACTACAAGTATACTTCTTGAGGAAGATGCTATTAATTTAAGAAACGAAAGCACTACAATAAGTATTAACCCTGATGGTATATCAGTAAATAAATCAATTTCAGGTTCAGAAGAATTTACAAACGATGGTTCAGACAGAAAAAAATACACTCAAACAGGGTGGGTTTTAGATAATATTGCAGGACGTGAAGAAATAACAAACGATTTGTTTATATCATGCATGTTATACAAATACATAGAATCTCCAAGCACCTATGATGGTAGAAGTATGTATTACAGATACAAAGGAGAAGAAAAGTATTTTGATATTAGTCCATATGTTCCTGATAGGTCAGTTTATCCAAGATTGCTTTGTCATGCTGTTTTTATAGATGGTAACAACATTATAATACAAGGTTCTACTGGCTATAATTCAGCAGACCATAATGATATGTTTATTCTTGTTTTTGAAGATTGCTATACTTTAAACGGAGAATTAAAAGCAAGTAGTTATAAGTATAAAACATTTGTTGATTTTCTTAATAGAGATTCATCGGGACTAATGTATGATGTACATGGTATTACATTATTTGACGGTTATATTTACGGAAATACAAGAATACAGCAAGCAGGGATAACAGCGGGAGCAAGAACGCAGGTCTTTAAAATAAATCCTTATGATTTAGAAGATGCCACCGTAATAACATTAAATGATTATCAAGGTAGCGCAGGAGAAATACAAGTCACAAAAGATGGTGTTTTTTCAGTAGTTGTAAGAAGCG
>Ga0247815_10000406_pt1 | contig 34160 bp, 30 predicted proteins | sample UWRJL194509B1_FD_181014 | JGI IMG/M metagenome (GOLD analysis project Ga0247815, IMG submission 181014) | Plant litter microbial communities from Arlington Agricultural Research Station in Wisconsin, United States - UWRJ-L194-509B-1 | ecosystem: Environmental > Terrestrial > Plant litter >...
TGGAAACTTCCGACAGCGGTACGAGTGGCGGCAACGATAACGACGTCTTGCATGGCGCGGATCCTCATTTTTGTTAGGGTTTTACGTCGGGACTGATGCAGCGGTCCCGAGTCGTTGTGATGAAGAGGCCCATGTTGTCACACAAATGGCGGGCGCTTCCAACCCAGAACCGACCAGTATCCGTTTTGGCTTGTGATTACGCTTACTGGCCCATGCGCCGCCGGGCACGATGAATCGAGCCATTGCGCACCGCCCAGCGCAGTACCGGAGCGCTGCGTTTGACGGCGGCGCGAATCATCTTGCGCTGCAAGGCGGACTGATGCAGATCGAGCATTGCGCTGGCCCAGTCAGGCAGCAATTCGATACCCGCCTGCATCATCAGCGAACCCATGGGTTTGGCCATCCAGCTTGGCGCGGGGGCCGCCAGCAGCAGGCGCAAGACTTCCCGACTGCGCTCGTCGCACAGCAACTGCGGACGTATGGCTGCCAGATAATCGGCGATTTCCTGCGACGAACGCGGCACATTCCGCGCGCCGAGCCGTTCGGCGATCAGTGCCGTTTCGTTGTAGTAACGGTCCTGATCTGCGAGGGAAAGGTCCGGATTCAGATAGCGCAAATGCGCGGCGAGAAAATTGCTGACTTCGGCGACATGCACCCAGGTCAGCAAATCAGGGTCGCTGGCGGCGTAAGGTCGGCCGTCAGGCGCAGTTCCGGTCACTTGCAGGTGAATCGTGCGCACCTTGTCGATCAGCCAGTTGGCGTCCTGAGTGGAACCAAAAGTGGTGCCGGAAATGAACTGCCCGGTGCGCCGCAAGCGGCCGAGCATGTCCTGACGAAAGTTGGAATGATCCCAGACACCGGCCAGGGCGAGCGGATGCAGCGCCTGCAACATCAGGGCGCTGATACCGCCGATCAACATGCTGGGAAAGTCACCGTGAACTTGCCAGCAGATGGCCTGCGGCCCGAACAAACCGGGATCGCCCTTGGGGTTTTCCAGGTCCAGCTGGCCGAGTGACAGCCCGGTGAGGCTCATGACTTGGGTTTCGATACGACTTCTGATGAATTCCATGGGCTCTCATCGAACAAAACATAACCACTTGAATTGACGCGTAATACCGTAGGCGCGGCTTCCGCCGCGAGGTTGCTCTCCCGGCTGAAGCCGCTCCTACGGAACCTGTGCGGGACCATGCCCCGCTTCGCTTAACGATTCAAGCGTTTGTCGATCAGCCCTTCCACCACGCTCGGGTCAGCGAGGGTGGAAGTGTCGCCCAAGGTGTCCAGTTCATTGCAGGCGATCTTGCGCAGAATGCGCCGCATGATTTTGCCCGAGCGGGTCTTGGGCAGGGCGGGCGCCCATTGGATCAGCTCGGGTTTGGCAAAACTGCCGATTTCCGAACTGACGTGAGCGAGCAGTTCTTTGCGCAACGCCTCGCTGGGTTCGACACCATTCATTGGCGTGACAAAGGCGTAGATGCCCATGCCTTTGACGTCGTGTGGATAACCCACGACGGCGGCCTCGGCAATACTGTCGTGCAGCACCAGGGCGCTTTCTATTTCGGCGGTTCCGATCCGATGGCCGGAAACGTTGATGACGTCATCCACGCGCCCGGTGATCCAGTAATCGCCGTCCTCGTCGCGACGCGCGCCGTCGCCGGTGAAGTAATAGCCGGGATACGGCTTGAAATAGGTATCGATCATGCGCTGCCTGTCGCCATAGACGCTGCGGATCTGGCCCGGCCAACTGGCCTTGATCGCCAACAGGCCGCTGGCCGCGCCGTGGATTTCCTGACCCTTGTCGTCGAGCAATACCGGTTGCACGCCGAACATCGGCTGCGTGGCGCAGCCCGGTTTGATCCGGCTGGCGCTGATCAGCGGGGTTAGCAGAATGCCGCCGGTTTCGGTCTGCCACCAGGTATCGACAATCGGGCAGCGCTCTTTGCCTACGTGATGGAAATACCATTCCCACGCTTCCGGGTTGATCGGCTCACCGACGCTGCCAAGTAAACGCAGGCTTTCCCGTGAGGAGTCCTGCAAGGGGGCGAGCCCTTCACGCATCAAAGCGCGCAACGCAGTGGGCGCCGTGTAGAAAATATTCACCTGATGCTTGTCGATCACTTGCCAGAAACGCGAGCTGTCCGGGTAGCTGGGCACGCCTTCGAACATCAGGGTCGTCGCGCCATTCGCCAGCGGGCCATAGACGATGTAACTGTGGCCGGTCACCCAGCCGACATCCGCGGTACACCAGAAGACTTCGCCGTCGCGGTAATCGAACACGTATTTGTGGGTCATCGCCACCTGCAGCAAATAGCCACCGGTGGTGTGCAGGACGCCCTTGGGTTTACCGGTGCTGCCCGAGGTGTAGAGGATGAACAGCGGGTCTTCAGCGTCCATCGGTTCTGGCGGACAGTCATCGCTGATGCCGCGCACGGCTTCGTGATACCAGATATCGCGGTCCGGCACCCAATCCACATCGCCTTCCGTGCGTTGCACTACCAGCACCGTGCTGACATTAGGGCAACTCTGCAGTGCTTTGTCGACGTTCTGTTTGAGTGCCACATATTTACCGCCGCGCACGCCTTCGTCAGCGGTAATCACCGTGCGGCAGTCGGCATCGAGAATCCGGTCGCGCAGGGCATCCGGCGAAAAACCACCGAAGACCACCGAATGCACCGCGCCGATTCGCGTGCAGGCGAGCATGGCGTAGGCGGCTTCAGGAATCATCGGCATGTAGATGCACACCCGATCACCTTTTTTAACGCCACGGCTTTTCAGTACGTTGGCGAGGCGGGCGACGTTGTGATGGAGTTTTTTGTAGGTTATTTCAGCGGATTCAGAAGGATTGTCACCCTCCCAGATAATGGCTATCTGCTCGCCGCGTTGCTGGAGATGGCGGTCGATGCAGTTGTAGCTGACGTTGAGTTTGCCGCCTGCAAACCACTGCGCTTCGCCGGTCTTGAGATCGGCGCGCTGCACTTCGTTCCACGGCGCTGACCAGTCGAGGAAGATTTTCGCCTGTTCGGCCCAGAACAGGTCGGGTTGTTCCACTGATTCGCGGTACATGCGCTGATAGTCGGCGGCGTTCAGCTGCGCCGCCTGGCGCACGGCATCGGCTTGGGGATATCTGCTGATATCGAACATGACGGTTCCTTATTCTTGTGGAGGTCACAGGGCAGTGTAGTGCGTCGAGCCTGAGTGGGTTTAATCCAGGCCCAGAAACGCAGAACCCGCCGTCTCTTGCGAGAACGGCGGGTTCGGATGTTGCGTTGAGCGCTTGATCAGCCGCGGTGACGACCACGGAAATAATTGATCAAGCCTTGGGTCGACGCGTCGTCAGCCGGCTCGTCGGTGCCGCCGGTCAGGCGCTGGTAAACCGCCTTGCCCATTTCCTTGCCCAGCTCCACGCCCCACTGATCGAAGGCGTTGGTGCCCCAGATCACGCTTTGCACGAAGACTTTGTGTTCGTACATCGCCACCAGTGCGCCGAGGCGACGGGGGCTGATGCGTTCGAGCACAAGGGTGTTGCTCGGACGGTTGCCGGGGATGACCTTGTGCGGCGCAAGCTTTTGCACGTCGCCTTCGGCCATGCCCTTGTCGCGCAGTTCCGCTTCGGCTTCGCTGCGGGTCTTGCCCATCATCAAGGCCTGGCTTTGCGACAGGCAGTTGGCGTACAGCCATTGGTGGTGATCGGCGACCGGGTTGAAGCTGACAATCGGCACGATGAAGTCAGCCGGGATCATCTGCGTGCCCTGGTGCAGCAACTGGTGATAAGCATGCTGACCGTTGGCGCCTACGCCGCCCCAGATGACCGGGCCGGTGTCGGTGGAAACCGGCGTGCCGTCCTGGCGTACGCTCTTGCCATTGGATTCCATGTCCAGTTGTTGCAAATGCTTGGTGATGTTGCGCAGGTAATGGTCGTACGGCAGGATCGCGTGGCTTTGCGCGCCCCAGAAATTGCCGTACCAGACCCCCAGCAACGCCAGCAGCACCGGCATGTTCTGTTCGAAGGACGAGGTCAGGAAGTGTTGATCCATCGAATACGCGCCGGACAACAATTCCTTGAAGTTGGACATGCCGATGGCCAGCGCGATGGGAAGGCCGATGGCCGACCACAGCGAATAACGACCGCCGACCCAGTCCCACATCGGGAAAATGTTTTCTTCGCGGATGCCGAACGCCACGGCAGCGGCATTGTTGCTCGACACGGCGATGAAGTGACGATACAGCTCGGCCTCGGAACCGCCTTGCGCCAGATACCAGGCACGGGCAGCGGTCGCGTTCTTGAGGGTTTCCAGGGTGGTGAAGGTCTTCGACGAGACGATGAACAGCGTGGTTTCAGCCCGCAGCTTCAAGGTCAGCTCGTGGAACTCACTGCCGTCGATGTTCGCCAGGTAATGACAGCGAACGCCTTTCTGCGCGTAGGACAACAGCGCCTCGGACACCAGTTCAGGGCCGAGGAACGAACCACCGATGCCGATGTTCACCACGTCGGTGATGGGCTTCTCGGTGTAGCCGCGCCACAGACCGTCGTGAATGCGGCCGACCAGATCAGTCATCTGGTTGAGGACTTTGTGAACGTCAGGCATCACGTTGACGCCGTTGACCTGCAGCTTGTCGCCAACCGGACGACGCAGCGCGGTATGCAGCGCCGGACGGCCTTCTGACGAATTGACCAGCTCGCCGTCGTATTGCGCCTTGATGGCTTCCTTGAGGCCGACTTCGTTGGCCAGGCTCACCAGCAAATCGCGGGTTTCATTGGTGATCAGGTTTTTCGAGTAATCGAGAAACAGACCACAACTGCTCAGGGTGAACTCGCTGAAACGCTGCGGGTTTTCGTTGAACGCTTCACGCATGCTGAAATCCTGCATGGCTTCGCGGTGTTGATTGAGTGCCTGCCAAGCGGGCAGGCTGGTCACGTCGGAAGGGGTGCGGTAGTACGCCATCGCTGCGGGTTTCCTTGTACTTGGAACTGGCTTTGGACCTTAAAAGCGAGCGGGATCAGACAGGGTTTACGGTCTTGGAGACTAATACCTGTGCGCCTGTTTGTCTGCGCTTCGCTTTACCTGGGCTCGGTACTTTTTCACACAACATCGTCCGGGCATTAAACATGTTCGGTGCTGGTTCGTCAGACCACCTGTACCGGTATGGCATTGCTGGTGTGGCTAAGTTCATTACCGGGAGCCATGTACAGCATTCGCGGCTTGAAATGCTCAAGCTCGGCTTCGGAGTACTGAGCATAGGCGCAGATGATCACGCGATCACCGACTTTCGCCTTATGAGCGGCCGCGCCGTTGACCGAAATCATCCGCGAGCCGGCTTCGCCGCGAATGGCATAGGTCGTGAAACGTTCACCGTTGTCCAGGTTGTAGATCTGGATTTGTTCGTACTCGCGAATCCCGGACAGATCCAGCCATTGGCCATCAATCGCACACGAGCCTTCGTAGTCGAGCACGGCGTGAGTGACTTCGGCACGGTGCAGCTTGGCCTTCAACATGATGCTTTGCATGGTTATGCAGGTTCCCTGTTCAGGTGCAGGTTATCGATCAGGCGCGTCTTGCCCAGGAAAACCGCCGCCAGAATGACCAGGTCACGGTTTTCGGCAGTCGCCGGGCGCAGGCTGGTGGCTTCGCGAACTTCAAGATAGTCGATACGCAAACCGGCCGCTTCGAGCTGCTGCTTGCCCTGGTCGAGCAGCGCGTTGAAATCCTGTTCGCCTTTGCTGATGGCGTCGCCAATCTGGCAGATGACGCGGTACAACTCAGGCGCAACGGCGCGTTGTTCTTCGCTGAGGTAGCCATTGCGCGAGGACAACGCCAGACCGTCCGCCGCCCGAACCGTCGGCTCGCCGATGATCTGGATCGGCATGTTCAGGTCGCGCACCAGCGCACGGATCACGGCCAGTTGCTGGAAGTCTTTCTCGCCGAACACGGCCAGATCCGGCTGGACCATGTTGAACAGCTTGCTGACTACTGTGGCGACGCCATCGAAGTGGCCCGGACGACTGGCGCCGCACAGTCCTTCGGACAGGCTCGGTACGCTGACGATGGTCTGGTCGGCCATGCCGTGGGGATACATTTCTTCGACCGTCGGCGTGAACAGCAGATGGCAGCCGGCCTGGAGCAGTTTTTCCTGATCCGCAGCCAGAGTGCGGGGGTAAGTGGCCAGGTCTTCGTTGGGCCCGAACTGCAGCGGATTGACGAAGATGGTGGCAACCACGAAGTCCGCGCGCTGCGCAGCCTTGGTAATCAGCGCCGCATGACCGCTGTGCAGGTTGCCCATGGTGGGCGCCAGGCCGATCCGCTTGCCTTCACTGCGCGCACGTGCGACTGCCGCGCGTAATTCGCGCACGGTTTTAACTGTGTTCATGCTGAAAATCCGTGTTCAGTTGCCGGGAAGCTGACGTCTTTGACTGCCGCAACATAGGCTTGCAATGCCGATTGAATGTCGGGCTGACCGACCATGAAATTCTTCACGAACTTGGGTACGCGACCGGTGATGGCCAGCCCGAGCATGTCGTGCAGGACCAGCACCTGGCCATCAGTCGCGCTGCCTGCGCCGATGCCGATGACCGGAATCTTCACGGCATGGCTGATTTCTTCCGCCAGCTCACTGGGCACGCATTCGAGCAGCAGCATCGCCGCGCCAGCCTGCTCAAGCGTGATGGCATCGGCACGCATTTGCCGCGCCTGGGTTTCCACTCGGCCTTGCACCTTGTAACCGCCCAGCACGTTCACCGCTTGCGGGGTGAGGCCCATGTGCGCGCACACCGGGACGCCACGGTCGGCCAGCAGGCGAATCGATTCCGCCAGCCAGGCTGCGCCTTCGATCTTGAGCATGTGCGCACCGGCCTGCATCAGCGCGGCGCTGTTGGCGAAGGTCTGATCGAGGGTTGCGTAGGACATGAACGGCAGGTCGGCCATGATCAGCGCGCCCTGATTGCCGCGTTTGACGCAGGCCACGTGATAGGCCATCTCGGCGGTGGTAACCGGCAACGTGCTGTCATGACCTTGCAGGACCATGCCCAGCGAATCGCCGACCAGCAGCACCTCGACGCCGGCCTGGCTTGCAGCATGGGCAAAGGTCGCGTCGTAGCAGGTCAGCATGGTGATTTTCTCACCCTTTTGTTTCAGGCCCAGCAACGACGTAACAGTGATATCTGGCATGGAAAAAGTCCTCGATCAGGCGCTGTGAACACTACGGCGAGCAACGCGTGAGATTCATCCTGGAAAAGCAGGTACACCGTCGTTTTTGCGGTGTTTACCGAGTCCTGCTTGCGCCCATGGGCCAGCGAACAGGCTGGCGGGGACGCCTATCTTCGTGAGGAGGGGACGTGAAGTCAATTGCGGGTGTTACCGCGTGCCGACCCGTAACAGCGGACCTGTTACCGGGTCAGGCTTGGGCAGGCAGGCGCTCAAGTCCTTCGAAGGGACAATCGGCGAGCATTTGACTCAGGGAACGGCCATCCGGCAGCTGCAAATCAGCGGCAAGCTCGGCCAGCGGATAGAGCACGAAGGCCCTGGCGTGCATCTGATAGTGCGGCACTTTGAGACGCGCTTCGTCGATGAGGCGCTCACCGAACAGCAGGATGTCGAGGTCCAGGGTGCGTGGCCCCCAGCGCTCGTGACGCTCGCGGCCCTGGTCAAGCTCGATGGCTTGCAGCCTGTCGAGCAGCTCCAGCGGCGTCAACCCGGTATCCAGCGCGGCAACCGCATTGGTAAAACGGGGTTGGCCCGGCAGCAGGGAATCGCTGATGTACAAGGCTGAAACGCCGATCAGCCGGCTGTTCGGCAGCAGCGTCAAGGCGTTGATCGCACTGCGCAATTGCTCGGCGGGATCGGCCAGGTTGCTGCCCATGCCTATATAGACGCGTTCCATGTCAGCAACCCTGGATCATTCGCCGGAAGCATTCGGCGCGTCGCCAGCAGCGCGTTTGCGCTTGGCACCACTGGTGCGGCGGCGTTTGCGCGGCGGTGCGCCTGTGGCGTCTGGCTTGCTGCTCAGGTCGCGAATCATCTCGCGACGTTCGCTGTCGTTGCATTCCTGATAATCGGTCCACCATTCGCCCAGGCCATCGGTTTCTTCGCCAGCGCTTTCGCGCAGCAGCAGGAAATCGTAACCGGCGCGGAACCGTGGGTTGTCGAGCAGCATGTCGGCACGCTTGCCGGAGCGACGCGGCAGACGTTCCTGCATGTCCCAGATTTCACGGATCGGCATGGTGAAGCGCTTCGGAATAGCGATGCGCTGGCACTGCTCGATGATCAACTCTTGCGCCGCTTCGTTCATCGCCGGAATCGGCGGCATGCCGCGTTCCTGCAGACGCAGGACTTTGGCGGGCAAGGCTGGCCAGAGCAGGGCCGCAAACAGGAATGCCGGCGTTACCGGTTTGTTCTGCTTGATGCGCAGATCGGTATTGGTCAGGGCTTCGCTGATCAGCGTATGGGTGTAGGTCGGATTGTATTCCAGGGCCTTGGAGCTGGCCGGGAACAGCGGATCGAACAGTTCAAGATCGACCAGCATTTCAAAGGTTGACGCGGCGTAGCCGGACATGAACAACTTGAGCACTTCTTCGAACAGACGCGCCGACGGAATATCTCGCAGCATCGGTGCCAACGGCCGGATCGGCGTCGCGCTGTGTTTTTCGATGCCGAAATCCAGCTTGGCCGCGAAACGCACGGCGCGCAGCATGCGCACCGGGTCTTCTTTATAGCGCTGCTGCGGATCGCCGATCAGACGGATCAGGCGATTGCGGATGTCGTGTACGCCATTGGCGTAATCGAGCACGCGCTCGGAAACCGGGTCGTAATACAGGGCATTGATCGTGAAGTCGCGACGCTGGGCGTCTTCTTCAAGCGTGCCATAAACGTTGTCGCGCAGAATCCGGCCGCTCTCGTTGCGCGACGACTGGTTGCTGTCTTCGTCCTCATCATCCACCGGATGATTGGCGCGGAAGGTGGCGACTTCGATGATTTCACGGCCGAAGTGAATATGAACCAGCTTGAAGCGCCGGCCGATGATTCGGGCGTTACGAAATTCAGCGCGAACCTGTTCCGGCGTGGCGCTGGTGGCGACGTCGAAATCCTTGGGTTCGATATGCAGCATCAGGTCCCGCACGCAGCCACCGACCAGATAAGCCTGGTAGCCAGCGTTTTGCAGGCGCTCGACAATGCTCACCGCGTAGCGGCTGAACTGGCTGCGTTGCAGCGAGTGTTGGCTGCTGTTGAGCACTTCAGGTGTGCTGCGGATGTGTTGCTGCGGTTTACGCAGTGGGGAACGGAGAGACTGGAACAGCTTCTTCAGCATGGGATGCACTGTTTGAAGGAATATTCGGCCAAATACGAAGAGTGACCGCACGATGGGCGGGGATTCTAGCATTTAGTCGGGGGATGGTGTAGGAAGCTGCGCGACAGGCTTGCAAGAAGGGGGTGAACGGTTTTGTTACGCAAGCTACTGGGGGAGCCGAAGCTCCCCCAAAGTCTATGCTCTTTATTTTTATTGTCTGTTCGGGCTTTTTGTTTTTGTTAAGTGCCCATTCACGAGACTTTTGGTCTGTGAACCCTCCCAATCGGGAGTCAAGAGCAAACGGATTGCTTTGGTCGCTGCGTTGCAATGATCATTCGATCCAACCAGTTCAGGCGCTACCTTGGGGTAGTTTTTATTGTTCTCAGCCTGGTCGTGGGGCAAGCCCCAAATACAACTCCTCTCCAAAAGAATCAGTTAGCTGCGCCTCCGCCGTTTTGTTCTTGTTATGCGTGAGTCGATACGTATTGTTTTTATTGTGGGTTTTGCTACTGCGCGTTTTTGTTGTTCTTGTGCCAGAGATATTGCAGAACCTGTGCCAACTTTTAGAAACCCTTTAAAACCGGGCGCTCTGCCGTTGGGGTGGCTTTCTGGTGGCATAAAAAAGCCGGGACTTCGTTACCGTAAGACCCGGCTTTTGTTACGTTGGGATTGCTGAGGTAACACCTTCGACACAAGGCGCGCACGCTGGGGTTTAGAGCCTTGCGCGGCCTTTCTCGATCAGGTTTCGCTGGCCACACCTTTTCGGCGCGGGATGCCCAGACGCTGACGACGTTCCCACAGACACTTGCGGCTGACGCCCAGTTTGCGTGCCAGCTCGGTTTCGGTCATGTGATCCTGATGTTCCAGGACGAAATGCTGGAAGTAATCCTCAAGGGACAAGTCTTCGGTGGGCTCGTGGCTGGTGGAACTGGATGCATTATGTTGCGCGGGCAGGCCGATGAAGTCCTCGTCGTCCAGGTCGCTCAGTTCGATGTCGATGCCCAGCAGTTCGGCGGAAATTTCCGGGCTTTCGCACAGAATGACCGCGCGTTCCACGGCATTTTCCAGCTCGCGCACATTGCCTGGCCAAGTGTAATGGCGAATCGCTTGTTCGGCGTCCGGGGCAAACTTCAGGTCGGTGCGACCGACCTTGGCGCTTTGCCTGGCAAGAAAGGAGCGGGCGATGTCGATCACATCGGCGCCACGTTCACGCAGGGCCGGTAGCTTCAGCGCGATCACGTGCAGGCGGTAATAAAGGTCTTCGCGGAACTGGCCGACCTTGGCCAGGCTTTTCAGGTCGCGGTGCGTCGCGGCAATCAGGCGCACATCGACTTTCTGCGACTGGACCGAACCTACCCGGCGAATTTCGCCTTCCTGAAGCACGCGCAGCAATCGCGCCTGGGCTTCGAGGGGCAACTCGCCAATCTCATCGAGGAACAAGGTGCCGCCGTCGGCCGCTTCGACCAGACCGGCACGGCCTGCGCTGGCTCCGGTAAAGGCGCCTTTCTCGTGGCCGAACAGTTCGGACTCGATCAAGGTTTCCGGGATCGCTGCGCAGTTCACCGAAATCATCGGCGCCTTGGCGCGGCGGGAAAGATTATGCAGCGCACGCGCCACCAATTCCTTACCGGTTCCCGATTCGCCCTGGATCAAGACATTGGAATCGGTCGGCGCGACCTTGCGAATCTTGCTGTAAAGGTCCTGCATCGGCGCGCAAGAGCCGATGATGCCGATCTCGCCATTGCTGTTGTCGACCACGCCTTTGTCCGAAGCGTTGGCCTTGGCCAGACTGCGGTCGGCCTGCATGCTTTGCACGGTTTGACGGTCACGCAGAATCCGCGCCACGGCCTGGAGCATTTCATCGTGGTCAAACGGTTTGGCGATGTAATCGACGGCGCCCATTTTCATGGAGTCCACGGCCGAGCGCAGGCTGGCGTAGCTGGTCATGATCAGCACGGGCTTGCCTTCACCCAGCTTGATCAGCTCGGTGCCGGGTGCGCCGGGCAAACGCAAATCACTGACGATCAGATCAAACGACGGGATGCTGAATCGTTCCTGGGCTTCCTGCACCGAACCCGCTTCGCTGACCTGGTACTGGTTACGTTCCAGCAGGCGACGCAGGGCCGAGCGGATGATGGTTTCGTCTTCGACGATCAGAATATGCGGCATTGATTCGGTTCTCTCGACGGTCTCAGTTCACAGCGGACGTCGCTTCGACATGTCGCGGCAATGTCACCCGAATACGGGTACCGCGCTGGTGCTCGGGGTCGGCCGGGCTGTCGATGGTGATCTGTCCATAATGCTCTTCAACGATGGAATAGACCAGTGCGAGGCCCAGTCCGGTACCTTCACCTGGATCCTTGGTGGTGAAGAAGGGTTCGAACAATCGATCCATGATTGCTTTCGGAATACCACTGCCTTCGTCTTCCACAATCAGGTCGACAGTGTGTTCGGAAACTTCGCTGCGCACCCGCACCGCACTGCCCGCAGGCGAGGCGTCGCGGGCATTGGAGAGCAGATTGATGAGCACCTGGGCCAGCCGTTGCGGGTCGCCATCAACCCAGTGATCGGGATCGCACAGGTTATAGAAATGCACTTCGAAGTTGCGCCGGTTCAGGGCCAGCAGACCAATGGCATCCTGTGCGACCTCGGCCAGGCACACCGCTTCGTCGGTATGTTGATGGCCGCCGGCATGGGCGAAGCTCATCAATGACTGCACGATGCGTGAAACGCGCTTGGTCTGCTCCAGAATCTGGCTGCTGATTTCGGTCAGTTCGCCATCGTCCTCGCGCTCTTCGCGCAGGTTCTGCGCCAGGCAGGCGATGCCGGTAATCGGGTTGCCGATCTCGTGGGCCACGCCAGCCGCCAGACGACCGATGCTGGCCAGCCGCTCGGAGTGGACCAGTTTGTCTTCAAGCATCTGCGTCTCGGTCAAATCCTCGACCAGCAATACCAGGCCGCTGTTGCCGGGGGCCAGGGGCTCGTCGATGGCGGCTTTATGCAGGTTCAGCCAGCGCGTCTGGCCATCCAGTGCCAAGCGCTGCTTGTGCAGATGCTCGTCGGGAAGATTGATAAAACCGAGCAGCAACTCTTTCCAGGGTTCGGTGATGGTCTCAAGTCGCGAGCCGACTACACGTTGGGCGCCGATGCCGGTCAGTTCTTCCATGGCCTTGTTCCACATCAGGATCTCTTGATCCTTGGCCAGCGAGCACACGCCCATGGGCAGCTCTTGCAACGTCTGCCGGTGATAGCGGCGCAGGGCATCGAGTTCCGCCGCCAGCCCGGTCAGGCGCGAGTGGTAGTCCTCAAGGCGGCTTTCAATAAAGTGGATATCTTCGGTGACATAGTTTTCGCCACCGGATTTGTACGGCAGGAACGTCTCGACCATGTCCTGAGCCACGCTGGGGCCCATCAATCCCGACAGGTTGGCTTCGATGCGGTCGCGCAGACGCCGCAGCGCGTACGGACGACGCTCGTCAAACGGCAGGTAAAGATCGCGCAACGCCTGTTCGACTTCCTTCTGCGCGGCCTTGGCTCCCAGCGGCTTGGCCAGTTGCGTGGCGAATTCCTGCGGCGAAGCGGCGTGCAATTCGCGACGTTGCGGGCGGCGCACGTTGTCCACCGCGCAGGCTTCGGCGGCGCTGGCTTCTTCCGGGCTGGGATTGCTGAACAGGGAAATCAGGGTGAAGAGCAACACGTTGGCGGCCAGCGAGGCGATTGCCGCCATGTGCCAGCTGGTATCGTCCAGCACGTAGATCATGTTCAGCAGCGGGATATAAAAACCCTGGAAGTTACCGATCAACGGCAACAGCATGCTGACCATCCACACCGAGATGCCCCCCAGCAACCCGGCGATGAAGCCGCGACGATTGGCGGCCGGCCAGTACAGGACCGACAGCACGCCCGGCAGGAATTGCAGGGTCGCCACGAACGCGACGATGCCCAGATTGGCCAGATCCTGCTGCGCGCCGAGCAATAGATAGAAACCGTAGCCGGCCATGATGATCGCGACGATCAGGCCGCGCCGGGTCCATTTCAGCCAACGGTAGATATTGCCTTCGGCGGGCGGCTGATAAAGCGGCAGGACCAGGTGATTCAAGGCCATGCCCGACAGCGCCAGCGTGGTGACGATGATCAAGCCGCTGGCCGCCGACAGCCCACCCACATACGCGAGCAGGGCCAGCGCCTTGCTGTTGACCGCAATGCCGATGCCCAGCGTGAAGTATTCCGGGCTGGTGGTCGCGCCGAGCTTGAGCCCGGCCCAGAGAATCAACGGCACCGCCAGGCTCATCAACAGCAGGAACAGCGGCAGGCCCCAGCTGGCGCTGACCAGCGAGCGCGGGCTGAGGTTTTCGGTAAATGTCATGTGATACATGTGCGGCATGACGATGGCCGAGGCGAAGAACACCAGCAGCAAGGTGCGCCATGGGCCTTCTTGCAGCGGCGTATGCAGCGCCGCCAAAGCGCTCTGGTTCTGCAACAGCCATTGTTCCAGCGCTTGCGGGCCATCAAAAACGCCATACAACGCGTACAGGCCGATGCCGCCAATGGCGATGAGCTTGATCACTGACTCAAAGGCGATGGCGAACACCAGGCCTTCGTGTTTTTCCCGAGTGGCGATGTGGCGCGAGCCAAAGAAAATCGTGAACAGGGTAATCAGCGCGCAGAAGGCGAGGGCAACGCGGTTCTGCACCGGCTCGCGGGTGAGAATGCCAATGGAGTCGGCCACCGCCTGGATTTGCAGCGCCAGCAGGGGCAGTACGCCGATCAGCATGAAAATAGTGGTCAGCGCGCCCGCCCACGTACTGCGGAAGCGGAACGCGAACAGATCGGCCAGCGATGAAAGCTGATAGGTGCGAGTGATTTTCAGGATCGGATACAGCAACACCGGTGCCAGCAGAAACGCCCCGGAAACGCCGAGGTAACTGGAAAGGAATCCATAGCCGTACTGATAGGCCAGACCGACTGTTCCGTAGAACGCCCAGGCACTGGCATAGACGCCCAGCGACAAGGTGTAGGTCAGCGGGTGGCGAATGATCCAGCGGGGAATGACACCGCGCTCGCTGATCCATGCCACGCCGAACAGCACTAATAAATAGGCGGCGCTGACCAGAATCATCTGGGTCAGGCTAAAGCTCATCGGCATCTCGTTGGCTCTGGAGAATGAAGGTGACCACGATCAGGATCAGCCACAGCAGATACGGGCGATACCAGGCGCCGGTCGCATCTATCCACCAATCCATGATGGCCGGAGAGAACAGGTAAATGCCGACCACCAGCAACAGGACCAACCGGTAAATATACATGTGGCCTCCTGCGCGATTCGTTCGCGTTGCCGGGGATGAGGAGCGGCATGGTAACGGATGGCGCGTAACCTGCAAGAGGCGTTTCATCACCCGTCTATACAAGTTGATCGCGACCGCTCTAGCTCAGTCTATCCGCGCTTCTTCAAGGTTGCGAACCTGGGGGATCAACGCAACGTTCCAGCGCTCGATGGCCCACTTGAGAACCTCTTGCGGCGAGCCATAAGCCAGCTGGCTATCGACCGGCTGTCCCAGCGCGCGCAACGCCCGCAACAATAGAGGCGTCGCCTGATCCGTCGCCAGGGGTGGCGAACGATAGGATTTGCCCAGTTTGTTGCCATCCGGCTGCGTGATCAGTGGCACATGCAGGTAGCGAGGGGGCGCAACGCCGAGCAATTCCTGGAGGTACAGCTGGCGCGGGGTGGAGTCGAGCAAGTCGGCGCCGCGCACCACGTCCGTGATGCCTTGCCAGGCGTCGTCGATCACCACAGCCAGTTGATAGGCGAACAAACCGTCGCGGCGCTTGATCACGAAATCCCCGACTTCACGGCCCAGATGCTGCTGAAAATGGCTCTGGACTCGATCCTCGAACGCGTACTGCACTTCCGGCACGCGAATCCGAATGGCGGCATTTTCCCAGTCGTGACCGGCGTCCCGGCAAATCCCCGGATAAACCCCGGCGAACGGCTCCAGCTGTTTGCGCGAGCAGGTGCAGGCATACGCCAGCCCTTGGCTGAGCCAGCGATTGACGATCTGCGCGTAGGCGTCGTGGCGCTGACTTTGCCTGACCAGCTCGCCATCCCATTCAAAACCGTAGCGTTCGAGGGTATCGAGAATCGCCGTTTGTGCGCCGGGGACTTCTCTGGGCGGGTCGAGATCTTCCATGCGCATCAGCCATCGCCCACCCACCGAACGGGCGTCGAGGTACGAGGCCAGAGCTGCGACCAATGAGCCGAAGTGCAGATAACCGCTGGGTGTCGGCGCAAAGCGCCCGATGTAGGAAGGGGATTTCATGGGTGCGATGTTACTGGGGTTCGGGGCGGGATTCGATATCTGGTTTTGGAGCGAGGCTTGCCCGCGAATCAGCCGTAGGAGCGACCCTCGAAGCGACCGTAGGAGCGACCGTAGGAGCGACTTTAGTCGCGAGAGCACGAGAGCACGCGAGCACCAATTGCCCTCCCGGCTAAAGCCGGTCCTACAGTAAACCTTCAACAATAATCGACCGCAAAACAACAAAGGACGCCGAAGCGTCCTCTGGTTCAAGGTTGCCGGTCGCTTACTTGCCGACCTGCTTTTCCTTGATTTCCGCCAGCGTTTTGCAGTCGATGCAAAGGTCAGCGGTTGGGCGGGCTTCGAGGCGGCGGATGCCGATCTCTACGCCGCAGGATTCACACCAGCCATATTCTTCGTCTTCGATCAGCTGCAACGTTTTGTCGATTTTCTTGATCAACTTGCGCTCGCGATCACGGGCGCGCAACTCCAGGCTGAATTCTTCTTCCTGGCTGGCGCGATCCGCCGGGTCGGGAAAGTTGGCAGCTTCATCTTTCATGTGATGCATGGTCCGATCGACCTCTTGCATCAACTGCAACTTCCAGCTGCCAAGAATCTTGGTGAAGTGAGCACGCATCTTTTCGCTCATGTACTCCTCACCCTTACTGATTTCGTAAGGTTTGAAGTCACCAGCTACCTGGTTGTTCTGCTGCTTTTCTTGGGTGGGCATGAATGGACCGCCTCTCACTCTTTAATCCATTGCGCAGGATTTAGACATCGCCGACACCTGCCGGCCCTGCGGCTGCAAGCGGGCGAACTTACCAGATCAAATCGGAGCGCGCTACTCCCGGTTGTCGTGCATGAGCGCGCGATAGCACACTTGATCATAGCCCCGGCCACAGCATCGGGTTGGGAATAACTTTGGCAAACCTCGTTCCCATCGTTGGCGTTGCACTCGTTTGGATAGCTACGCCCTTCAAACATTGGTCAAACGGGTCATTGCGCTGGCCACACCTTTTTAGCTACCGGCTTGCACGAGGTTGGGTAGAATCGTCCGCGCAAGGTATCCGGCCTGTTTATCCGGCTCTGTTTTTTTCATTAAGGAAGGCTAATGGCTCAGCCCTACAGTGCGCGCAGTCGCGCCATCGAACCCTTTCATGTCATGGCTTTGCTGGCGCGGGCCAATGAACTGCAGGCCGCGGGGCACGATGTCATTCACCTGGAAATCGGTGAGCCGGACTTCACCACCGCCGCGCCGATCATTGCCGCCGGGCAGGCCGCGCTGGCGGCGGGCAAGACTCGCTACACCGCTGCGCGTGGCTTGCCGGAGTTGCGCGAAGCCATCGCTGGATTCTATGCGCAGCGTTATGGCGTGAGCATCGACCCCGGCCGGATTCTGGTGACGCCCGGAGGGTCCGGTGCGCTGTTGCTGGCCAGCAGCTTGCTGGTCGATCCCGGCAAACACTGGTTGCTGGCCGATCCGGGTTACCCCTGCAATCGTCATTTTCTGCGCCTGGTCGAAGGCGCCGCGCAATTGGTGCCCGTCGGTCCGGACGTGCGTTATCAACTGACGCCCGAATTGGTGGCGAAACATTGGGATCAAGACAGCGTGGGCGCGTTGGTTGCTTCCCCGGCCAATCCCACCGGCACGCTGCTGCATCGCGACGAATTGGCGGCATTGTCGGCAGCGCTCAAAGCGCGAAACGGCCATCTGGTGGTGGACGAGATCTACCACGGGCTGACTTACGGCACGGACGCGGCGAGTGTGCTGGAGGTCGACGATGACGCGTTCGTTCTGAATAGTTTTTCGAAATATTTCGGCATGACCGGCTGGCGGCTTGGCTGGCTGGTCGCGCCGCCCGATGCGGTCGCAGATCTGGAAAAGCTCGCGCAGAACCTCTACATCAGCGCGCCGAGCATGGCGCAATACGCCGCGCTGGCCTGTTTCGAACCGCAAACCCTGGAAATTCTCGAACAGCGCCGCGCCGAATTCGGCCTGCGCCGGGACTTCCTGCTGCCAGCCTTGCGTGAACTGGGCTTCAAGATCCAGGTGGAGCCGGAGGGTGCGTTTTACCTGTACGCCGACATCAGCGCCTTCGGCGGCGATGCGTTCGCGTTTTGCCGACACTTTCTGGAAACCGAACACGTAGCGATCACGCCAGGGCTGGACTTCGGCCGTTTTCAGGCCGGTCATCATGTGCGTTTTGCCTACACCCAGAGCCTGCCGCGTCTGCAACAAGCCGTTGAGCGAATCGCTCGCGGGCTGCGGAGCTGGCAAAGCTGATGCGTTTTTCTCCGGAACTCGAACAAGGTGTGCTGGTGCTGCGTTACAAGCGCTTCCTGGCCGATATCGAAACCGCCAGCGGTGAGCTGCTGACCATTCATTGCCCGAACACCGGCTCGATGTTCAATTGCATGATGCCGGGCGGACGGGTCTGGTTCAGTCGTTCCAGCGACCCTAAACGCAAGTTGCCCGGGACCTGGGAAATCAGCGAAACCCCACAAGGGCGGCTGGCCTGCATCAATACCGGACGCGCCAATCATCTGGTGGAAGAAGCCTTGCGCGCAGGCGTCATCAGTGAGCTGAACGGTTTCACCGGCCTCAAACGCGAAGTGGCGTACGGGCAGGAAAAGAGCCGGGTTGATTTTCGTCTGGATTACCCTGCTGGCCCGGCGTTCGTCGAGGTCAAGAGCGTGACCCTGGGCTTTGACGGATCGCCGGTCGCGGCATTTCCCGACGCCGTCACCCTGCGCGGCGCCCGGCACTTGCGGGAGCTGGCGAGCCTGGCCCGGGGCGGCGTGCGTGCCGTGTTGCTGTATTGCGTCAACCTGACCGGCGTCGAAGCGGTCAGGCCCGCCGCAGAGATCGACCCCGGTTATGCAGCCGCGTTGCGCGAGGCGATGGCCGCAGGGGTCGAAGTGCTGGCCTATGGCGTCCAGCTGACAGCCGAAGAGATATTCATCGACCGGCCTCTGCAACTTCGCTGGGAACTGGACCCCGTTCAGGCCTTGTCGTTGGCGGTGATCCAGATTCCGTCCTGATCTTCATGACAGGCGATGGCCTGCAACGATTGGCCTTCGCAAGGCCCGGCCACGCATTCTCCGCTTTCGATCAGGAACAGCGCGCCATGGGTCGCGCACTGGATCAGGCTGGCGCTGGGGTCCAGAAACTGGTTTTCCTGCCATTCCAGGGCGACCCCCCGATGCGGGCAGCGGTTCTGATAGACGTAAATCTGGCCGTCGCGACGTATCGCCAGCAGATTACGGCCGTCCAGTTTCAGGCCACGGCTTTGGCCTTCCGGTATATCGCGACCGGCGCAGAGCAATTTCAGAGGTTTCTCCTTGGAGGGCGGCGGAATAATCTTTACCGTTTATGTCGGTATGAATTGTCGCGATTTTCGTGGCATTGCGGCCATGATCTTCATCTCTTGAGAGGTTGGAATGACGCGTTGTCTGCTTTGCATACTGGCATTCTTGCTGCTGAGTGCTTGCCAAGGGCCACCTTCGTTGCCGAATATATCCCTTTCGCAGAGCCCGCTTGGGCGTGAGGATTTGGATTCAGGCATGATTCATGACATCAAGAGCGGGCAAGAGCTGACGCCGCAGCAGCTTGCCGAACGGCTCTCCCTGGCACCGCGTGTTCTGGTTGGGGAGCTGCATGATAATCCCGATCACCACGCGTTACAGCTTTGGCTTTTACAGGTATTGGCTGATCGTCGCCAGCAGGGCAGCCTGCTGCTGGAAATGCTCAATCCGGATCAGCAGGCATCGGTTGATGCGGTTCGCGCCGACATCGCCCGGGGCCAATTCCCGCCCGACCTGTCCAAAGCATTGCATTGGCAGAAAGGCTGGGACTGGGCCCTGTATGGTCCGATTGTCAGGTACGCAATCGCGCAACCCTATCCGCTGCTTGCCGCCAATCTGGACACCGCTGAAGTCATGTCGATCTACCAGCAGCCACCGCGAGTCGAGGGCACGTTGTCGTCGTCCCCCAGCGTGCGCGAAAAGTTGCTGGAACAGGTTCGTGCGTCCCATTGCGGCCTGTTGCCCGAAGAACAATTGCCCGCCATGGTCGCCATTCAACAGATGCGTGACCGGCGGATGGCCGAGCGGCTGATGGCTGCCCCGGCTCCGGCGCTGTTGTTTGCCGGGAGCTGGCACGTGCGCAAAGACGTCGGTGTGCCGCTGCATATGGCGGACCTCGGCGCGACAGAGCCGCCAGTCGTACTGATTTTCAGTCAGCTCGGCACCGACGTGGACCCGGCCAGCGCGGATTACGTCTGGTTTACCGCAGCGACTCCCGATCAGGATTATTGCGCCGGGATGCGTAAGCCTGCGCCTGGAAACTGAGCGGCGCAGACCAGGGTTCCTCTTCGGAAATTTCTGTTTTTTGCGTAGTCCTGTTCCTTGAACGTCGGTCAGCCGGTTTGCGAGGTTGAGGCTCATATATCGTCTAGCTCCTGAACTTGCAAAGGATCGAGGCGAGAAATGAGCACAGATATAAAAGCTGACGATGAGCAGTTGGCACGGCGGGCAATCGGCCTGCTTGATCTAATGGCGCTCAATGCAGACGACACCGACCAGCGCATTATCGGTATGTGTCAGCGAGCGCTGACCCCCTTGGGGCCGGTCGCCAGCGTTTGCGTCTATCCAAAGTTTGTCCTGCTGGCCCGCACCGCGCTTGACCGGCTGCGTACGCCTGACATCCGCGTGGTGGCGGCGGTCAATTTCCCGTACGGCTCCGCGAATATCGAGTCTGCGGCGTCCGAAACCCGGGCTGCGGTAATGGCCGGCGCGGATGAAATCGATGTGGTCTACCCGTTTCGCACGCTGCTCTGCGGCGATCAGCAGGTTGGAATGGATCTGGTGGCCGCGTGTCGGGATGCCTGCGGCCCGCGTACCCGCTTGACGGTGACGCTGGAAACCGGCGATCTGCGGGATCCGCAAACGATTCTGGACGCCAGCCGTGGTGCGATCCTGTCGGGTGCGGACTTCATCAAGACCAGCACGGGCAAGGTGGTCGTCAGCGCGACGCCCCAGGCCGCGCGAATCATGCTGGAAAGTATCGCGGAAGTGGGAGGCCAGGTCGGTATCAAGTACGCGGGAGGTATCCGGACGTTCCAGGACGCCAAGCAGTATCTCGACATGACCCAGGCGCGCTTCGGTCCTCATTGGCTGACCGCCGAGCGAGTGCGTATCGGCGCGTCCAGTTTGCTGGACGATCTGCTGATCCAGTTGGGCGTGCTCGCGCCAGGGCCGCAAGGCAACTGTTATTGATGCCGACTTTTTCGCAGGCAAAAAAAGACCCGGCAAAGAGCCGGGTCAAAAACCGTGATTAGCCTGATGAGGAGATAATCTGAAAGTCCGAACCAAGGTCTCTCAGGTATCGGCCAGTCTCGCGACCAGTTGTGATAATCATAGCGATTCTCATTTGCATGTCAACGGTTTATTTTTCCGTTCAGCGTGACGGCTTTCAAAGCTTGGTCTGTCGTGACGTGCCGTTTAATTGATGATTCAGGTCGGCCTTGCGATCAATCGGCAGATCGATCCAGTGAATATCCATGAGCGCCGCCTCGATTGCATACAGCAGCACTTTGGTTGCCCGGAACCCACGCTTGCGTACAGCCTGATACGCCCCGACGGACCCCATTCGCCGTAAATCCGATGGGCTGTGGATACCGACAGCGTGCAACCATTGAGATGACGTTTTACCAAGGTTTTTGAGGTGTTGCAGTTCATCGTTCATCATGCCTCCATGCGATGCTGAGCTCCGACGTTAAACAAACGCAGTTGAACCACAACCAGTGTAGTCCGTGGCCTGTCGGCGTGTAGGAAGGGGAGGCTGCATCGCGATAAACAGCAGAACGGAGGGGGCGGGACGGGCACTAACCAGGCATGCCGACATGCGTTGCGCATGTCGGGATTTTGTATGGCCGTGGGTCAGCTGAGCTATCTGGCCGTGCGATAACGCATACGAGTGCCGAAATTGACCGACATCAGAATCTCGTCCGCCGACAGCTCTGCGGGGAAAAACGCACCGGAGATCTGCGCGTGGGCAATGCTGGCGCCTTCCATGGGCGTATTACGCAAATCCAGCCCGCGCAAATCCGCCGAACGGAAGTAGGCATCAGTAAAGTCGATGCGTTCGGTGTCCAGGGCGCGCAGATCCAGGCCGCGAAAATCACCCCCAGCCAGATCCACGGTGCCGGACCTGGGTTTCTGCAGGTTGAAACCGGCCACATCGTCCTTGCGCAGCAGCGCATACAGGAAGGAATCCAGAATTTTCGGCTGAGTCATAGCGCCTCTCGTTTTTTATTGCGTTGGAATTATGGCGCCAGTATATCGCCACTATTTTCGAGCCGTGAAGCGCTAAATGCCAAACGGCTCGAAGATGTTTCAGAGGCCCGGAAGACGCTGACGAATGTTCTCGACCAGGCTATCCAGATCCGCGCTCTGATTGGTCTGCACGTGTTTGCTATGCAGCACTTCCTCGGCACTCAACGGCTCGCGACTGGCCTGTTGAGCCTCGATCACTTGCAGCGTCGCGTCGGACGGATCGACATTTGCCGCCTGACGCTGGGCCAGCCAGCCAGCAATCACTGCTTGCGGTGCTTCGCAGTCCAGAATCAGGAACGGAACGCCAGTGGCTTCGGCCACTTTGGCGGCGGCTGCGCGCTGGGCCTGCTTGAGATAAGTCGCGTCAACCACCACCGGGAAGCCCGCACGCAACACTACGCCGGCCAACACATGCAGGCTTTCATACGTAGCGATGCTCGCATCGGCGCCGTAAAGCTCGGCGTCCTTGGCTGCGAACAAGCGTTTGCGCTCGACATCGGAGCGCAAGCGGATCGCACCCAGAGATTCGACCAGGCGCATGGCCACATGACTTTTGCCCACAGCCGACACGCCGTGAGTGATCGCCAGGAAGCGGGAAGGGATCGCGCTGTAGCTCTCGGCCAGATTCGCGTAGTTGCGGTACTGACGCAGGGTGGCCCCGCGCTGGACCGGATCGGCATCGGCGGGCAGGCTGAACAGCGCAACCTTGGCGCGCACCAGTGCGCGGTAGGCTTTATAGAAGTTCAGCAGCTCCAGGCCTTGATAATCGCCGGTCAGCTCCAGGTATTGACTGATCAGGCGGCGCGACAGGGATTTCAGGCCGCGATCTTCCAGGTCCATGGCGAGAAAACCGATGTCGGCGTAGACATCGGTCATGCGGAATGGCTCGTTGAACTCGATGCAGTCGAAGATCACGACCTTGTTGTCGATCAGCGTGATGTTGCCCAGGTGAATGTCACCGTGGCATTCGCGGATAAAACCCTCGGCCTTGCGCTGACCCAGTAACGTTTTGAGACGATTGAAGCTGGATTCTGCCCAGGCTTGTAGGGCATCGAGTTGGAGCAGGTCGGCCTTTTCGCTGATTAGCGGGCGAATCTGCTCAAAGTTTTGCAGGACCGGAGCCATGACGCTGTCAGGCGAACCCAGTTCGTTATCGGCCGCGACCACCGGAGCGCTGATATGAAACTGAGCGATCTGGCGAGCCATTTCGTCGATATGCGTGGTGGTCAACTCGCCGTTGGCCTGCAAGGTGCTGAGCAGGCCGCTTTGCGGGAATTGACGCATCTTCAGCGCGTACTCGATGGCTTCGCCTTCGCCGCCCAGCTGTGGGGCGTCGGCCGTGCCGGTAATCGGCAGGACTTCCAGGTACAGGTCTTCGGTCAGGCGCTGGTTCAGACGCAGCTCTTCATTGCAGAAGTGTTCACGAGCCGCCAGGGTCGTGAAGTCGAGGAAGCCGAAGTTGACCGGTTTCTTGAATTTATAGACGTAGGGACCGGTCAGCAGGACCCACGAAATGTGCGTTTCGATGAGTTGGAAACCCTCCACCGGGTGCGGAAAAAGGGCGGGGTTTTGCAGGGCTGCAAGAAGTGACTGGCTCACGGACGATCCTTCAGAAGTGATAATTCGGTGAATGGCTCAAGGCGGCCATTATGGCCGCTTGGCGCAAGCCTGCAAACCGCCGTCAAGGCCGCCTTTCGAACGCTTGCAAAGTGCGTATAATCCGCCGCCATGACTCGTACTCGCTCTTCCCGAACCCCAAAAAAACCTGCCCCCAGCCGCCTGCGCACCTGGATGGGCTGGGCTTTGAAGCTCAGTCTCGTCGGTCTCGTCGTGCTGGCCGGCTTTGCCATCTATCTCGATGCCATCGTCCAGGAGAAGTTTTCCGGCAAGCGCTGGACGATTCCGGCCAAGGTCTACGCACGGCCGCTGGAACTGTTCGTCGGGCAAAAGCTCACCAAGGACGACTTCCTCATCGAGCTTGATGCCTTGGGCTATCGTCGCGAAAGCGTGGCCAACGGCCCTGGCGCGGCGGCGGTGAACGGCAATACGGTTGACCTCAATACCCGTGGCTTCCAGTTTTACGAAGGTGCCGACCCGGCGCAGCAGGTTCGTGTGCGCTTTTCCGGCGACTATGTGGCCGACCTGAGTTCGGGCAATGGCGCGAAGCTCGCGGTGGCCCGCCTTGAGCCGCTGATGATTGGCGGCCTGTACCCGAAAAACCTCGAAGACCGGATCCTGATCAAGCTGGATCAGGCGCCGCCGTATCTGCTCGATACGCTGGTGACTGTCGAAGACCGCGACTTTTATCACCACTTCGGCGTCTCGCCCAAGTCCATCGCCCGCGCGTTCTGGGTCAATGCTTCCGCCGGGCAGATGCGCCAGGGCGGCAGTACGCTGACGCAGCAGCTGGTCAAGAACTTCTATCTGACCAACGAGCGCAGCATCACGCGCAAGCTGACTGAAGCGATGATGGCGGTCTTGCTGGAGATCCATTACAGCAAGCAGGAAATTCTCGAGGCCTACCTCAACGAAGTGTTCGTCGGTCAGGATGGTCAGCGTGCCGTGCACGGTTTCGGTCTGGCCAGCCAGTATTTCTTCAGCCAGCCGTTGTCCGAGCTCAAGCTGCATCAGGTGGCGCTGCTGGTCGGTCTGGTCAAAGGGCCGTCCTACTACAACCCGCGACGCAATCCGGAGCGGGCACTTGAGCGCCGCAATCTGGTCCTTGATCTGCTTGAACAGCAGGGCGTGGCAACGGCCGAAGTGGTCGCCGCCGCGAAGAAAATGCCTTTGGGGGTTACCCGAACCGGCAGTCTGGCCGACAGCTCGTTCCCGGTTTTCCTGGATCTGGTCAAGCGCCAATTGCGCGAAGACTATCGCGACGAAGACTTGACCGAAGAAGGGCTGCGAATCTTCACCAGCTTCGATCCGATCCTGCAGATGAAGTCCGAAGCGGCCATGACCGAGACGTTCAAGAAGCTGAGCGGACGCAAGGGTGTCGACGAAATGGAAGCGGCAATGGTCGTGACCAACCCGGAAACCGGCGAAGTCCAGGCCTTGATCGGCAGCCGCCAGCCGGGCTATGCCGGGTTCAACCGAGCCATCGACGCGGTGCGCCAGATCGGCTCGTTGGTCAAGCCGGTCATTTATCTCACGGCGCTCGAACAGCCGAGCAAGTACACCCTGACCAGTTGGGTGGCCGACGAGCCGTTCCAGGTCAAAGGCGCGGACGGCCAGATCTGGAAGCCGCAGAATTACGATCACAAGGCCCACGGCAATATTTTCCTGTACCAGGGGCTCGCCCACTCCTACAACCTGTCCAGCGCCAAGATCGGCCTGGAACTGGGCGTGCCGAATGTCTTCAAGACCCTTGGCAAGCTGGGTGTGCAGGCTGACTGGCCGACTTATCCGTCGATGCTGCTGGGCGCCGGCTCGTTGAGCCCGATGCAGGTCGCGACGATGTACCAGACCATCGCCAATGGCGGCTTCAATACGCCCATGCGCTCGATTCGCAGCGTCCTGACTGCCGAGGGCGAGCCGCTCAAGCGCTACCCGTTCCAGATTCAGCAGCGCTTTGATCCGGGCTCCATCTATCTGCTGCAGAACGCCATGCAGCGGGTCATGCGCGAAGGTACGGGCAAGTCTGTCTATAACGTGTTGCCAAGCTCGCTGAATCTGGCGGGCAAGTCGGGCACGACCAACGATTCCCGCGACAGTTGGTTTGCGGGTTTCAGCCAGGATTTGCTGGCAGTGGTCTGGATGGGCCGCGATGACAATGGCAAGACGCCTTTTACCGGTGCGACCGGACCATTGCAGGTCTGGACCAGTTTCATGCGCAAGGCCGATCCGTTGCCGCTGGACATGCCGTTGCCGGATAACGTGATTCAGGCGTGGGTCAATGCCGCGACCGGACAAGGCACCGATGCAAGCTGCCCGAATGCTGTCCAGATGCCGTATATTCGCGGCAGCGAACCCGCACCCGGCCCGGCCTGTGGCGGGAATACGGCCCCCGCCGATTCAGTGATGGATTGGGTCAAGGGTTGGTTGAACTAAGCAAAGAGGACATCAAGTGAACAAGTGGTTGATACCAGCGTTAACAGCTCTGGCTTTGCTCAATGGTTGTGCCAGTGTGGAGCGTGGTTCGATTCCTGTAGTCGATTCCAGCTCGAAAGTTTCCAACGGCGAGCGCGTTGCCGCATCGCGTAACGGTGCTTATCGGCCTAATACCGCGCAAGCTCCGGCACAAACCCAGTCCGTTCCGCAGGATTCCGGCGTGGTCGTAATGATCCCCGGCGGCGCGAATGGTGGCGGTTCTGGTGGTACTTTTGCCGCGCCGGCCGAACAGGTGCCGTTCAGCACCAGCGCGCCGATCGATACCTCCGCAAATCAGGCGCCGATCAATACCGCGCCGATCAACAACACCCCTTACAGCGCGCCTGCCGCGTCGGCGCCGACGGGTATTCCTTCGTCGGGCGGTGGCCTGTCGGCGGATGAGCAGCTGGACGGCCCGGTACTGGCATTGCTGACTACCGCACAGCAGCAGCAGAACGGCGGCGACCTCAATGGTGCGTCGTCCAGCCTGGAGCGTGCGCAGCGTGTCGCGCCTCGTGAGCCGCAGGTCATCTATCGTCTGGCGCAGGTGCGTCTGGCCCAGGGCGATGCCGCCCAGGCCGAACAGCTTGCGCAGCGCGGTTTGACCTATGCCAATGGTCGTCCGAGCCTGCAAGCCAGTCTCTGGGACATCATCGCCCAGGCCCGTGAAAAGCAGGGTGATTCAGCCGGTGCTGCCCAGGCCCGCCAGAAAGCCAAGGTTGGCGCATGATGGACAAACGCTTTCCTGAGGTAGCGGAACATCTGCTGCTGATCGAGCGTGAATTGAGAGTGCTGGGGTGGTGGAGCGATTCGCCACCCAGCGAGCAGGCGCTGTCCAGTGTCGAGCCGTTTTGTGTCGACACGCTGGACTTCGAGCAGTGGTTGCAGTGGATCTTCCTGCCGCGCATGAAGATCATTCTTGAGCAGAACCTGCCGCTGCCCAATGCGTCCGGGATTCTCGAAATGGCCGAGATGGTTTACGCCTCTCGCGCCCAGGAAACCCGATACCTGCAACAGCTGCTGGCGCATTTCGATCGATTGATCACCGAGTTCACGTAAGCGCTAGCTCGCGTCCGGCTAGATCGCTCAGCCGCAAAAGTCCTCGATGGCCTTTTGCGTCTCGCTGATCCGATCCTGACGCTCATCTTCCGACAGACGCTTGGTCTCGCCTTCAACCTGCTCACGCACGCGAGGGTTGTTCTGCAGCTGCGCGAGGTTGGTGCGCAGCTTCGTGCAGTTTTCCTTGCGCTTGGCCTCTTCGGTCGCGATCTGTTTCTTGACCTGCTTGTCGATAGCCCGTTGCTGCGCCGCTCCATCAACATCACCCTGTGGCGGCGTCGGGGCCGATGCCGGCGGTGGTGGTTGTGCCGTATTGATCTGCTGCGCGGCCTGTCCCGCCGGAGGCTGGGCGTCGAAGTGAGTGACGCCTTGGGCATCGACCCATTTGAAGATCTGCGCGGCCTGGCTGGTATTGCCGATTGCCAGTGCGAGGAGGGCGGAGAAAATCACGCGACGCATGCTGCTTCCTTGATGTGTTGTTTACCGCGCAAACCTACCATAAGCACCCTCGTGCGGTCCCATCTGGTGGTTTTTCATGCGCTTAGTGTGAAGAAACCTCACGGATTACTTGACTTGGGAGGGTCGAATCACAACAATCCAAAGTTCGCTGTGGAAGGACTGCCAGAAGCAGGCCGTCCCGGTAGATCATGAGGCGCACACCCGCGCCGACCTGTTACACCCGCAACGCGTTACCTCGCGCTGGGTGGGAAAGCCCCGCAACACTCTGGGGTCATCCCAATACTTGCTCAGTCAGTGCTGACGTAGTCGGCGACCACCGTCGCTCATGCTCTGCTTGGCAGTAAAACCTATTAAGACCCGTCCTCGTTTGTGGGCGGTATTCTGGCGTTTTAGAGGTGAACAACGTGGAGCTTTTATCCGGCGGCGAAATGATCGTCCGCTTTTTGCGTGACGAAGGCGTTAAGCATATCTACGGGTACCCTGGCGGCGCCCTCCTGCATGTCTACGATGCCCTGTTCAAAGAACCTGCCGTGAGCCATATCCTTGTTCGTCACGAACAAGCGGCAACGCACATGGCTGATGGCTACGCGCGCGCTACCGGCAAGGCTGGCGTGGTGCTGGTCACCTCGGGCCCTGGCGCAACCAACGCAATCACCGGTATCGCGACGGCCTACATGGACTCGATCCCGATGGTTGTTCTGTCGGGTCAGGTCGCCAGTACGCTGGTGGGCACCGATGCGTTCCAGGAAACCGACATGATCGGTATTTCCCGTCCGATCGTGAAACACAGCTTCATGATCAAGCACGCCTCGGAAATTCCGGAAGTCCTGAAGAAGGCTTTCTACCTGGCGCAGTCCGGTCGTCCAGGTCCGGTCGTGGTCGATATCCCGAAGGATATGACCAACCCGGCGGAAAAATTCGAATACGTGTTCCCCAAGAAAGCCAAGCTGCGTTCCTACAGCCCGGCGGTTCGTGGTCATTCCGGCCAGATCCGCAAAGCCGTGGAAATGCTGCTGGCAGCCAAGCGTCCGATCATCTACGCCGGCGGCGGTGTGATTCTGGGTAATGGCTCCGAGCCACTGACCGAACTGGCTCAGGCGCTTAATGCTCCGGTGACCAACACCTTGATGGGCCTGGGCGGCTATCCGGGTATGGATCGCCAGTTCCTGGGCATGCTCGGGATGCACGGCAGCTATACCGCCAACCTGGCGATGCACCACGCTGATGTGATCCTGGCAGTGGGCGCGCGTTTCGACGATCGCGTGATCAACGGCGCGGCGAAGTTCTGCCCGAACGCCAAGATCATCCACATCGACATCGATCCGGCATCGATCTCCAAAACCATCAAGGCTGACGTGCCTATCGTCGGTCCGGTGGAAAGTGTGTTGACCGAAATGGTTGCCACCTTGAAGGATATCGGCGAAACCCCGGACAAGACGCTGGTCGCCAACTGGTGGAAGCAGATCGACGAGTGGCGCGGTGATCGCGACATGTTCCCGTACAACCCGGGCGACGGCAGCGTCATCAAGCCGCAGAAAGTCATCGAGACACTGTGCGAAGTGACCAAGGGCGACGCTTACATCACGTCCGACGTGGGCCAGCACCAGATGTTTGCGGCGCAGTATTACCGCTTCAACAAGCCCAATCGCTGGATCAACTCCGGCGGCCTGGGCACCATGGGCTTCGGTTTTCCCGCAGCCATGGGCGTCAAGTTGAGCTTCCCGGACGCGGACGTTGCCTGCGTGACAGGTGAAGGCAGTATCCAGATGAACATTCAGGAACTGTCGACCTGCCTGCAATACGACTTGCCGGTGAAGATCATCCTGCTCAACAACGGCGTACTCGGCATGGTTCGCCAGTGGCAGGACATGAGCTACAGCGGTCGTCACTCGCACTCTTATATGGAGTCGCTGCCTGACTTCGTGAAGCTGGTCGAGGCCTATGGCCACGTCGGCATGCGTATCACCGACCTCAAAGACTTGAAGCCGATGATGGAAGAAGCCTTCGCCATGAAGGATCGTCTGGTGTTTATCGATATTCAGGTCGACGTCACCGAGCACGTCTACCCGATGCAGATCAAAGACGGCTCCATGCGCGATATGTGGCTGAGCAAGACGGAGCGGACTTAATCATGCGGCACATCATTTCCCTTTTGCTGGAAAACGAACCGGGTGCCTTGTCTCGCGTCGTGGGCCTGTTTTCGCAGCGTAACTACAACATCGAAAGCCTGACTGTGGCGCCGACTGAAGACCCGACCCTGTCGCGCCTGACGTTGACCACCGTGGGCCAGGATGAGGTGATCGAGCAGATCACCAAAAACCTCAACAAGCTGGTCGAAGTGGTCAAGCTGGTGGATCTGTCGGAAAGCGCCCATATCGAGCGCGAGCTGATGCTGATCAAGGTCAAGGCCACCGGCGCCCAGCGCGCCGAGATCAAGCGCACCACGGATATCTTCCGTGGGCAAATCGTTGACGTTTCAGCCAGTGTCTATACCGTGCAACTGACCGGTACGAGCGACAAGCTGGACAGCTTCATTCAGGCCATCGGCACTGCCGCCATCCTGGAAACAGTACGTAGCGGCGTTACGGGCATTGCCCGCGGCGACAAAGTGCTGAGCATCTAACCCAATTAAGCAAATGGCCTGAACGGCCGGGATAACAAAGGAAATTTCATGAAAGTTTATTACGACAAAGACTGCGACCTTTCGATCATCCAGGGCAAAAAAGTTGCCATCATCGGTTACGGTTCCCAAGGCCACGCTCAGGCGTGCAACCTGAAAGACTCCGGCGTTGATGTCACTGTCGGCCTGCGCAAGGGTTCGCCTACCGTCGCCAAAGCTGAAGCCCACGGCTTGAAAGTGACTGACGTTGCTTCCGCTGTCGCTGCTGCTGATGTGGTCATGATCCTGACTCCAGACGAGTTCCAGTCCGCGCTGTACAAGAACGAAGTCGAGCCTAACCTGAAACAAGGCGCAACACTGGCCTTCTCCCACGGTTTCGCGATTCACTACAACCAGGTCGTGCCGCGCGCTGACCTGGACGTAATCATGATCGCTCCTAAAGCGCCGGGTCACACCGTGCGTACCGAGTTCGTCAAAGGCGGCGGTATTCCCGACCTGATCGCGATCTACCAGGATGCTTCGGGCAACGCCAAAAACGTTGCGCTGTCCTACGCTTCGGGCGTTGGTGGCGGTCGTACCGGCATCATCGAAACCACCTTCAAGGACGAAACCGAAACCGACCTGTTCGGCGAGCAAGCCGTTCTGTGTGGCGGTACCGTTGAGCTGGTCAAGGCAGGTTTCGAAACGCTGGTTGAAGCCGGCTACGCTCCAGAAATGGCCTACTTCGAATGCCTGCACGAATTGAAGCTGATCGTTGACCTCATGTACGAAGGCGGTATCGCCAACATGAACTACTCGATCTCCAACAACGCCGAATACGGCGAATACGTGACCGGTCCAGAAGTCATCAACGCTGAATCCCGTCAAGCCATGCGCAACGCTCTCAAGCGCATCCAGGATGGTGAATACGCGAAGATGTTCATCAGCGAAGGCGCCACCGGCTACCCTTCGATGACCGCCAAGCGTCGTAACAACGCTGCGCACGGCATCGAAATCATCGGCGAGCAACTGCGCTCGATGATGCCTTGGATCGCAGCGAACAAGATCGTCGACAAAGACAAGAACTAAGTCTTTCGACTTCGTTCTGCAATACGGAAACGCGGCCAATTGGCCGCGTTTTTTCGTATGGGCCTGACGCTTCTGGTATAAAGCTGCATCGTTTGCCGACGAACCCTCGTCGCAGACATCTGTCGAAATTTTCCACACCGTTGCAAGGTAAAGTCCATGAGCGAACGTCCTGAAGAGCCAAGCAAGGCCTCTGACGCCGAAAGCCTGCTACCGATCGATGAGCATATTGAAGAAGGGCATGACGCCGAAGGGCGCAAGGTCCGGCATCGCGGTATCTATCTGCTGCCAAACCTGTTTACTACGGCGAATCTGTTTGCCGGCTTTTATTCCATCATCAGCTCGATGAGCGCCCAGAGTGCATTGAGTGCCGGGGATGCTGCCGGGGCGAGCAAGTATTTTGCGTTTGCCGCAATCGCCATTTTCGTCGCCATGGTTCTGGATGGCCTGGATGGTCGGGTGGCGCGTATGACCAATACTCAAAGCGCCTTCGGTGCCGAATACGATTCCTTATCCGACATGGTTGCCTTCGGCGTCGCACCCGCTTTACTGGCATTCGGCTGGGCGTTGGGCGACATGGGTAAAGTGGGCTGGATGGTTGCCTTCATTTATGTCGCGGGCGCTGCACTGCGTCTGGCGCGCTTCAACACCCAGGTCGGCAAAGCCGACAAACGCTATTTCATCGGCTTGGCGAGCCCTGCTGCGGCAGGCGTCGTGGCCGGGACGGTGTGGGCGTTCAGCGACTACGGAATCCAGGGCTCGAAGCTGTCATTCCTGGTGGCATTGTTGGTAGCGGCTGCCGGGATGCTGATGGTCAGCAACATCAAGTACAACAGCTTCAAGGAGCTGGATCTCAAGGGTCGCGTTCCCTTCGTCGCAATCCTCGCGGTCGTTTTGGTGTTTGCCGTGGTATTCAGCGATCCGCCGCGCATCTTGCTGCTGATTTTCCTCGCCTATGCAGCATCCGGTCCGGTTCAATATTTGTTACGACTGCGTCGTCACAGATCTGCCGAGTGATTTAATTTTCCCCCATACTCCACAGTCTATTGGTGCATCAGTTCCCCATAGACTGCGGAGTCATCATGCTAATCAAGCTTCCCTCGTCGTCTGACTGCAAAGAGTCGGACGTCACGCCTGAATCCCTCTATCTCTCCCGACGCGCGCTGTTGGGCAGCTCGATTGCAGGTTTGGCCGTCAGTGCCATGCCGCGCTGGGCCAGCGCTGCTGATCCTTCCCGCTATGCCGATGTCGAACCAGGCAAGGCGCCATCTTGGTTTGCGGAAAAACTTCCTTCGACGAAATGGCAAGCGGTCAACGTCAAGGATGAGGCGATCACGCCTTTCAAGGATGCGACCCACTACAACAACTTCTATGAGTTCGGTACCGACAAAGGGGATCCGGCGCAAAACGCGGGTTCGCTGAAGACCGAGCCATGGAGCGTGGTCATCGACGGCGAGGTTGCAAAGCCGGGTCGCTACGCGCTCGAAGACTTCATGAAACCGTATCAGTTGGAAGAGCGCATCTACCGGCTACGTTGCGTCGAGGCCTGGTCAATGGTCATCCCCTGGATAGGTTTCCCTATCTCGGAATTGCTTAAGCAGGTCGAGCCGACCGCCAAGGCAAAATACATCCGCTTCGAGACCTTGCAGGACCCGAAAACCATGCCGGGTCAGCGCTCCGGCTTTGCCTTGATCGATTGGCCTTATGTAGAAGGCTTGCGGCTCGACGAGGCAATGAATCCGTTGGCCATTCTTGCTGTAGGCATGTATGGCCGCGAATTGCCCAACCAGAACGGCGCGCCGCTGCGCTTGGTGGTGCCATGGAAGTATGGCTTCAAGAGTGTGAAATCCATTGTGCGCATCAGCCTCGTCAGTGAGCAGCCCAAAACCACCTGGCAGAGTATTGCCGCCAGCGAGTACGGCTTTTATGCCAACGTAAACCCGACTGTCGACCACCCGCGCTGGACGCAGGCGCATGAGCGTCGGCTGCCGAGTGGGCTGTTCAGCCCCAATATCCGGCAGACCGAAATGTTCAACGGCTATGGAGAGGAGGTCGCTTCCTTATATACGGGCCTCGATTTGCGGAAGAATTATTGATGCGATACCCGTTCTGGCGCCTCGGCGTCTTTCTGGCTGCCTGTGTTGCACCAATCCTTTGGCTTTATCAGGCATGGATTTTCGCTTTGGGGCCTGATCCCGGAAAGGTTCTGGTGGACCGCTTGGGATTGGGCACCTTGATCCTGCTGTTGATCACTCTGGCAATGACGCCGTTGCAGCGCATGACCGGTTGGCCGGGCTGGATTTCGGTGCGTCGGCAGCTTGGGCTCTGGTGCTTTGCTTACGTCGTCATGCATATGAGCGCGTATGCAGTATTCATCCTTGGGCTGGACTGGGCGCAGTTGGGTACGGAACTGGTCAAGCGGCCCTACATTATCGTGGGAAGCCTGGCTTTCTTGTGTTTGCTGGCGCTGGCTGTGACGTCCAATCGCTACAGTCAGCGGCGATTGGGAGCCCGATGGAAGCAGCTTCATCGGCTTATATATGTGATTTTAGGGTTGGGGCTGTTGCATATGCTCTGGATTGTCAGGGCGGATCTAAAGGAATGGGCGCTTTATGCTGTTATTGGCATAGCGCTTGTTCTTATGCGAATCCCAATGATTGCTCGGCGAATCCAGCGTGTTAGACAGAAAAAGAATGTTCCTGTAATAAAAACGTAAATTAAGGATTGACGGCCCCTCGAATCTGTCTATAATTCGCACCTCTTCCGGAGCAGATGAAACGGAAAACTCCTTGATAATCAAGTAGTTAGCCGGTTTGATTGGCGAGGAAGAGGTTTCGATGGGTTGATCGAAAGCGGTGAAAAAAGGGGATTGACAGCCGGTTGTAACGCTGTAGAATTCGCCTCCCGCTAACGAGCAACGCGAAGTTGATCGAAGCGCAAGTGGTTGAAGTTGCAAGGGAAAC
>Ga0247815_10000407_pt1 | contig 34115 bp, 32 predicted proteins | sample UWRJL194509B1_FD_181014 | JGI IMG/M metagenome (GOLD analysis project Ga0247815, IMG submission 181014) | Plant litter microbial communities from Arlington Agricultural Research Station in Wisconsin, United States - UWRJ-L194-509B-1 | ecosystem: Environmental > Terrestrial > Plant litter >...
GACATCAGCAGGTATGCGTTTAAGCCTGACCTGATAATTGGTTCGGTGGACAAGCTTGAGTTTCCATTGAAGTGGTGGTAGCCTAACTTTTCACGGGACCAATTGGTAAAACCACTTTTCCGTACATTTCGTTCAACAGATTGGCAATGCCGGTATAAATAGCCGATGCACCACAAATGATGCCTTCGTATCCTGCCAGGTGTTTAATTGTTGGATTGCCGGTTGCATCCCCCGCAACAAGCAAAAAGAAAAGTATGGTCAGCGATGCAAACACAAATTGCAATGCACGGTTCAGTCTGAGGGTACCGAAGAAAAGCAAGAATGTAAATATCCCCCACATGCTCAGGTATGCGATCATGGCCTCATTGGACGCTGCTGCCGCCCAGCCCAGTTTCGGCATAACCATTAAGCCCACCAGTGACAGCCAAAAAAATCCATAGGAAGTAAAGGCGGTAAGACCGAAGGTGTTGTTCTTTTTGGCCTCAATAATACCTGCAATCACCTGCGCAAGTCCGCCATAAAAAATGCCCATCGCCAGGATCATGGCATTGATTTCAAAAAAGCCCGCATTATGAATGTTAAGCAAAACGGTCGTCATGCCGAATGCGCAAAGACCTAAAGGTGCGGGGTTGGCTGTCTCATTGCTGAGAACAGCCACTGTTGGTGTAGTAGTTTCTATCATACAGGAATTTGGTTTTCGCTTGAGTGCGTTGAATAAATATAATACAAAAGACTATTTGCTCTTGTAACATATATGCGACTTAAACTTTTGCGTCCTGTAATTTGTGATAGGTTAAATAGGAAATAACTAGTATAATGAAAAAAATAATAGGTGCGTACCACAATCCTTTAGTGCCATCTACACTTAAGTGAGCTATAAATGCAGAAATAAAATCTATTCCGAAAGCCACATACGCCCATTCCTTTATCCTTTTTGGGAAAAAGGGCAGGAGCAGGATAATACCGCCTATGAATTTCCCGATGCTGAGTTCCCAGTGAAACCACATGGGCAAGCCCAGATGTTGGGTACCATCAGTTGCCATTTTGCTACCAGCAAAAAAGATCCCCGGAAGGATAAAAATGGCCAGCGCAATGGTACTTAGCCAATAAATAATGTTTGTTCTTTTTGTCGTTTGGTTCATATTGTACAGGTTTTAGATTTTGGTTTATAAATATCATTCTCCTAATAATCAACAGTGCGGTGCGTAAGTGACAATGAGCAGGGGAGTACAGGACAAAATTTAACAAATTTTAACATTAATATCTAATATTTATTTGGCGAAAAATGGATATACTGTTTATGTTTGCCCTGTCTAAAAAATAAAAGATTTAATGGAAGAATTAAATAGTAATACTGAGCATCTCCCGTCAGACACTACGGCTGCCAACTCATCGTACTCAACGGATATCAGAGCCATTAATGAAATGATACAGCGTGAGAGCGCGTTTGTAGACTTACTTAAAATGGAGATGGACAAAGTAATTGTTGGCCAGAAATATATGGTGGAGCGCCTGCTGATCGGGTTGCTTGCCGATGGCCACATATTGCTGGAAGGAGTTCCCGGATTAGCTAAAACATTAGCTATCAATACGCTTGCCAAGGCTATTCAGGCTGATTTTAGCCGTATACAGTTTACGCCCGACCTGCTGCCTGCTGATTTGCTGGGTACGATGATTTACAACCAGAAAAAGGAAGAATTTATTGTAAGAAAAGGCCCGCTGTTTTCAAACTTCATCCTTGCTGATGAAATTAACCGCGCACCTGCAAAGGTGCAGAGTGCATTACTGGAAGCAATGCAGGAAAGACAGGTGACCATTGGTGATGAAACCTTCCCATTGCCCAATCCCTTTCTGGTACTTGCTACACAAAACCCTATTGAACAGGAAGGTACCTATCCTTTACCAGAAGCACAGGTAGACCGTTTTATGCTAAAAGTAGTCATCGGCTACCCCACCAAAGAAGACGAGAAACGTATCGTAAGGGCCAACATTGCACCTCAGGGTATGTTGAAGCCGAATGCTATTATACAGACAGACCAAATCGTCAGAGCCCGCAAAGTGGTGAAAGAGGTTTACATGGATGAAAAAATTGAGCAGTACATTATAGATATTGTATTTGCAACACGTTTTCCAGATCAGTATAAATTATCCAATTATAAAAACCTCATCAGTTTTGGTGCTTCGCCACGTGCAAGTATCAACCTGGCCCTTGCAGCTAAGGCTTATGCTTTTATCAAGCGCAGGGGATATGTAATACCGGAAGATGTAAGGGCTATCTGCCATGATGTATTGAGGCACCGTATTGGGCTCACGTATGAAGCGGAAGCAGAAAACATGACGAGTGAAGATATTATTACCGGGATCTTAAATGCAGTTGAGGTCCCTTAACCCCTAAGCTGTTAGTTATGGCAAGAGACACCAGAGAACTGCTCAGGAAAGTAAGGAAAATTGAGATCAAGACCCGGGGATTAAGTAATCACTTGTTTTCGGGTGAATACCATTCTGCGTTCAAAGGCAGAGGGATGGCCTTTAATGAGGTACGCGAATATCAGCCGGGGGACGAGATCAGGACGATAGACTGGAATGTCACTGCACGGTTTAACCACCCTTATGTGAAGGTTTTCGATGAAGAGCGGGAGCTGACGGTGATGTTGCTGATGGATGTGAGCGCTTCTGAAAATTTTGGGACGGTCACACAGCAGAAACAGGACCTGGCAACTGAATTGTGCGCCGTTCTTGCTTTTTCAGCTATTCAAAACAACGATAAAGTTGGTGTGATTTTTTTTAGTGATAAGGTGGAAAAATTTATCCCTCCCAAAAAAGGAAGGAGCCATATCCTGATGATCATCAGGGAACTGATTGATTTCAAACCGGAAAGCAAAGGTACAGATGTGGCCGAAGCACTGCGTTATTTTACAGGTGCGATTAAAAAGAAATGCACTGCTTTTATCTTATCAGACTTTATCAGTCCTGTTTTTGAACAGCAGCTGAAACTGGCCAACAAAAAGCATGATGTGATTGCGCTGAGGCTTTATGACAAACACGAGGAAGAGTTTCCAGACCTGGGCCTCATCCCTGTGAAAGACCAGGAATCAGGAGAACTGCTCTGGGTAGATACAGGTGATAAAAAAGTGCGGGATGCGTTTAAGTCCAGTGCACTGAAAAGAAATGCTTTATTAAAGGATGTTTTCAGTAAATCGGGTGTAGATTACACCTCCATTGGTACGCATGAATCTTATATCACGCCTTTAAGGACATTATTTAAGAAGCGGGAACGCAAACGTTAAAACTGAAATGATCAAGAAACTTATACATTATATCCTGATTTCAACAGTCTGTTTATCATGTTTTGGCTTATCAGCTGAAGCGCAGGATATTCAGGCATTGGCGAAACTGGATCAGAGTACCATACGGATCGGCGATCAGACCAAATTACATTTGTCCGTTTCGCAACCCTTAAAGGCACGAGTAGAATTTCCTGTTCTGGCAGACAGCCTTGCGGGAAAACTGCTTATCATAGGTAGTAGTAAACAGGATACCATTGCCGATCAAAATAATCCTGATCGAATAACGGTCACCAAAACCTTAGTAATCACAGGTTTTGATGAAGGCAACTACACTATTCCAGCATTTGAATTCAAAGCTGCGGCAGGGATAGTCAAGTCGCCGGAACAGAGATTGATGGTGCAATCTGTAAAAGTTGATACGACCAAGGCTATCTACGACATCAAGCAGCCACTGGCAGTATCCTACACTTTTGTGGACTGGCTGAAAGACAACTGGGAGTGGGTATTATTCCCCATCCTGATGCTAGTGGCTATTGGGGCAGCTATTTATTACCTGAGAAAACGTGCCGCTGCTCAACCTGTAGTGGTGGAAGTAAAACCAGAAATACCAGCGCATACTATTGCCTTGCAGCAATTGAATGAACTGCGTAACAAGAAGTTATGGCAGCAGGAACAAGTAAAAGAATACTATATTGAGCTGAGTGACATTATACGTGCTTACCTCGAAAAAAGATACCACACCAAAACACATGAAAAAACCACCGATGAAATTATGCTGGGCCTGGTAGGCAAAGAGATGTCTGCCCAGAACCGCGAGCTGGTGTATCAGTTGTTGAGTGGTTCAGATCTTGTCAAATTTGCAAAAGATAAACCATTGCCCATGGAAAATGAGCAACGCATAGATGATGCACTCAGGTTTGTAGAGCAAACCGCGGAAAGGAACGTTGTGAAAAAAGGATATGTAGAAGGAGGGGTTAAAGGTGGAAATGTTTAGAGGAATTGAGTTTGCCAATCCCGGATTTTTCTGGCTGTTGCTGCTGGTGCCTGCAATGCTGGGATGGTACATCTGGCGGAAACAGTTTTTGTATGGAAGCCTGAGCGTCTCTGCTGTGAAAGGATTTAGCCTGCCCGCAAAAAGTACTGCCGTAAGGATGCGCCATTCCGGAATCATTCTCAGGTCACTTTCCCTGATTGCCCTAATCGTCGCACTCGCGCGCCCGCAGTCGGCGCTAAGCTGGCAGAATTCTACCACAGAAGGAATTGACATTATGATTGCTTCTGATATTTCGGGAAGTATGCTGGCAGAAGATTTCAAACCGAACCGCCTTGAAGCCGGTAAGAATATTGCAATAGATTTTATCAAGGACAGGCCGGATGACCGGATAGGGCTGGTGATTTTTAGCGGTGAGAGCTTTACACAATGCCCTTTAACTATTGACCATGATGTGCTGATCAATCTGTTTTCGGCCATCAAGAATGGTATGGTAGAAGACGGAACCGCTATTGGGATGGGTTTAGCTACCGCTGTAAACAGGTTGAAAGACAGCGAGGTGAAAAGTAAAGTAGTAATCCTGCTCACGGACGGATCAAATAATGCAGGATCTATACCACCTGTTACTGCGGCCGAAATTGCCAAACAGTTTAATGTAAGGGTTTACACAGTTGGTATAGGAAAAAAGGGATTTGCTCCTTATCCGGTTCAAACCCCTATGGGGATACAATACCAAAACCTGCCGGTTGATGTAGATGAGGCTACGCTGACCAAGATAGCAAATATTACTGGTGGTAAATACTTCAGGGCTACGGACAATGAAAAGTTGAAGAGCATTTATGAACAGATTGACCGGTTGGAAAAGGCAAAAATTGATGTTACGCAATATCATAAAAAAACCGAAAGTTTTCTGCCGCTGGCTATCATCGCATTGCTGTTGCTGGTTGTTGAATTTGCATTAAAGAATACGTTACTTAAAGGAGCTTTAACTTAAATATATGTTACGTTTTGCACATATGGAATTACTATGGGGCCTGGCCGCCATTCCATTGTTTATCATGCTCTTTACGATGGTTAGCAATTGGAAAAAACGGGCCATTGCGTCACTGGGCGACAGGAGTGTGGTTGATGAGATGATGCCATGGGTTTCTTTCTCCAGGCCATGGGTAAAGTTTGTTTTGTTCCTGCTGGCGTATGCTTCGCTGGTTGTAGGAATAGCTGATCCCAGGATTGGTTCCAGGCTCGAAGAAGTGAAGCAGAAGAGCGCTGACCTCATGATTCTTCTTGATGTTTCCAACAGTATGCTCGCACAGGATATGGCACCAAGCAGACTGGAAAGTGCCAAACGGGCGATTGCCCAGTTAATTGACAATCTTCATCACGACCGCATCGGGATGATCGTTTTTGCAGGAGAAGCCTACGTTCAGTTACCAATGACGACAGATTATTCTGCTGCAAAATTATTTTTAAATACGATCAGCCCTGACATGGTGCCTACACAGGGGACGGCTATTGGGGCAGCCATAGAACTGGGTATGCAGTCGCTGGATTTCAAAAACGGGACTGGCAAAGCTATGGTAGTCATTACTGATGGCGAAAACCACGAGGACGATGCAGTTGCGGCTGCTAAAGCGGCAGCTGACAAGGATGTAACTATTAATGTGATAGGCATTGGTTCTGTACAAGGTGCGCCAATACCCATTTATAAGGATGGTAAACAGGCAGGATTTCATACAGATAGCCTGGGTAAGCCAGTGCTAAGTAAACTGAACGAAACGATGGGTAAGGAAGTTGCTGCGGCCGGCAAAGGAGCCTATGTGAGGGCTACCAATGCAAATAGTGGGATGAATATTGTGCTGGATGAGATTGCCAAGGTGCAGAGAAAAACCATTGATACCAAGAGTTTCAAAGATTTTGAAGACAGGTTTCAGTTGTTTCTCGGTTTTGCACTACTGCTCTTAATAGCAGAGTTTTTGATCTCAAACCGTAAAAGCGCGCGTTTAAGCAAGGTAAACCTGTTTGAAGTAAAATCAGCCACGCCGGCAATTACTGGCGGGGCAAGTCAAAACAATATTACCAATGGCGCGAAAACAAAATAATATGAAAGGGAACATGAAGGGGCTTTTTATTATCGTATTGTTTGTACTACAGGGCACAATGCTTTTTGCACAGCAAGGAAAGCGTGATATTAAAAAGGGTAATGATTTATATAAAGAGCAAAAGTATACTGAGGCCGAAGCAAGCTACCGCAAATCGGTTGAAAAGAAACATCCTGGTATAACCGCTGATTTCAACCTTGGTGATGCATTGTACAAACAAAAGAAGTATACTGAAGCTGCTGAGCAGTTCAGCAAAATAGCATCCAGTCCTAATCAGGATAAAACCGCGGCCGCTCATGCTTACCATAACCTTGGTAATTCATTGGTATCGGCAAAAAAGCTCGAAGAAGGGATCAACGCCTATAAGAAGGCTCTGGTCAATAATCCTGGCGACGATGAAACGCGTTACAACCTTGCTTATGCCCAGGAGATGCTGAAAAAACAGCAGCAGCAAAAGAATAAAGACAAGCAGAAGGATCAAAATAAGGATCAGAAAGATAAAGACAAGAAAGATAAAGACAAGAAAGATAAAGAGAATCAGGAGAAAGATAAAAAAGACAAGGATAAGCAGGAGCAGGATAAGAACAAACAAGATCCAGGTAAAAAAGACCAGGACGGAAAACAACAGCCTGATCCAGGCAAATTGTCAAAAGAGGAGGCCCAGCGAATGCTAGATGCATTGAACAACAATGAGAAGCAAACACAGGACAAGCTGAAGAACAAGAAATTTAAAGGGCAAAAAGCCCGCGTAGCCAAAGATTGGTAGTTAATATGTTGAAGGGACTAAAGATTAAGTATCTGATTGCAGTAGCACTGCTTTTATGCACAACGGAATTATTTGCGCAGGAACTGCGGTTTACAGCAGCTGTTAGTGCTACGCAGGTTGGTACCGGTGAGCCTTTTGAGGTCTCGTTTTCGCTCAATGCAAACGGCGAGCGGTTTACGCCCCCATCATTTGAAGGTTTTCAGGTGTTGTCTGGACCTAATGAATCCAGCAGTATGACATCCATCAACGGTCGCACTTCTGTCAGCATAGCTTATAGCTATGATCTTGTTGCGGTGAAAGAAGGCGAGTTTAGCATTGGTTCAGCAGCTATTCTTGCAAACGGGCGCAAAATGGTGACAGCTCCAATACGGATAAAAGTAATTAAAGGACAAACCGCACAGCAACACAACCAGGGACAGGGAGGTGCAAGCGGTCAGGCGGCGATGGAATCCAGTACTGCCGATCTTTCTAAGTCGTTATTTATTAGAGCGGTACCCGATAAAACAACGGTTTATCAGGGGCAGCAGGTAATCCTGACCTATAAACTTTACACCCGCGTAGGCATTGTTGACAGCAGGCTTGACAAAATACCGGATTTGACAGGTTTCTGGAGCGAGGAGGTAAAAAACCAACAGCAACAGGCACAATGGCGTATAGAAACTATAAATGGTCAGAAATTCAATGTTGCTGATGTGCGTCAGACTATTCTTTTTGCCGAACATTCGGGGGAATTAAAGATTGATCCGTATGAAATGTCGTTTATTGCAAGAGTTGCAGCGCCTTCTAATGATATTATGGACCAGTTCTTCGGTTCATCCTATCAGGATGTGAGGTATACTGCTAAAAGTAAGCCATTGATGATACATGTGAAACCTTTGCCTGAAAATGGCAAACCTGCAGGTTTTAATGGTGCTGTGGGAAAATTTATGATTTCCGCCCATACAGACAAAACTGAACTAAAAGCAAATGAAACACTCAACTATAAGGTTACGGTTTCGGGTACAGGCAATATTAAACTTTTAAACGCGCTAAATATCACTTTACCTGCGGAATTTGAAAAGTATGATCCAAAACTGACTGACACAATAACAACCACCGAAAAGGGGGTGTCAGGGAGCCGGATATACAATTATCTCCTAATCCCCAGGCAGCAGGGAGAATTTATCATCGATCCGCTGAAGTTTTCTTTTTTCAACCCCGGTACTGGTAAATACGTGACCATAGCAACTTCTTCATTTAAGGTTAAAGTGAACAAGGGCCTGGTGGAGGAGAACGTTACAGCATTATCCGCATCGGCCAAAAATGATATTCAACAGGTTGATAAGGATATAAGGTATATTAAAACACAGATGGATAGCCATGGTGACGGCTTTTATGGCTCATTGTTGTACATTTTATTACTGATTGCCGGACCTGCTGGCTGTGTGGGTGCATTTATATACCGTAACAATAATCGCGCGTTCAACAGTGATGTGGTCAAAGTAAAGAGCCGCAGGGCGGGGAAAGTTGCAGCCCGCCACCTTGCGCATGCGGAACAGCAGTTAAGCAATAAAAATGAATTTTATGATGCCATTTTCAAGGGCTTATATGGTTATTTAAGTGATAAGTTGAATATTTCAATGGCCGATTTGAACAGGGAAACGATTATATCTACATTGAAAATGCGAAATATCAATGATCAGCTTATAGCTGAACTGATGGATACACTGGACCTTTGCGAGATGGCCAGGTATGCTCCAGTAACACAGCTATCAGTACCGGAATTACTGGAAAAAGCGAAGAAGCTAATCAATACGATAGAAGATGAAATTGAATAATATTAAAAGAAGTCTTTTGATACTGGTATGGGGTATTTTGCCGGCGCTTTCATTCGCTGCGGTCCAGCCTGAACTTATTTTTGCAAAAGCTAACCGACTTTATGCACAGGCGCATTACAAAGAAGCACTGAGCCTTTATGGAAAGATTGTTGATGAAGGAACCCAGTCTGCTGCTGTGTATTATAATATGGGCAATGCCTGCTATAAAACCGGTGACAAACCTTCGGCACTGTTGTATTATGAAAAGGCACATAAGATTTCTCCAAATGATGCTGATATTAATGCGAACATCAGGTTCTTAAATGCGAAGAGCGTTGACAAAATTGATGAAGTGCCCGAGTTTTTTCTGAACAGTTGGTGGAGGTCTTTCATTTTATCCCTGTCTGCTGATTCCTTTGCTGCATTGAGTATTTGCTTTATTCTAGGCGCCTCAGGATTGTTGATACTTTATTTTTTTGCTTACCTGCCCCAGTTGAAAAGAGCTGCCTTTTACAGCTCGGTTGTATTTTTCGTTGCAGGCTTCTTTTGCATTTTTGTGGCTGACCGCCAGCGGAGTTATTTTGAAGTCAGGCAGCAGGCGATCGTTTTTAGCAGTCCTGTGGAGATAAAAAGTGAACCCACGGAGAAATCAAAATCACTGTTTGTTATTCATGATGGCGTAAAAGTGTTGATATTGGAACACAATCAGGAATGGATCAAGGTACGGCTGGCCAATGGAAGCGAAGGCTGGATGAAAGGGCTGGAGGTTAAAGAAATTTAAGAGAGTTTATTTGCTGAAACCCAGCTCGTACATCAATATTTCGCGGTATTTGCTGCCAATTGGAATTTCTTTCCCATCAATATATACCCGGTTACCTTCTATATGGCTGATCTTTGCTTTATTAATGATGAATGAACGGTGGGCGCGAAGAAAGAGGCTTTTAGGCAGTAATTCCTCAAAATTTGTAAATGGCATTTTTGGCAAAAGGGTATGCGTGGCGGTACAGATTCTGGTGTAATTTCCCTGCGCCTCAGCAAAAAGTAAGTCCTGATGAAATATCTTATAAATTTTGCCTTCAGTTTTTATAAAAATAAAATCGTCAGCTTTCTGTTCTGGGTTGGGCTGCAGGCTGACAGGCATGGCGTTTGAGCCTATTTTGTCGATCGCCTTGTCTACTGCAATAATGAAACGGTCCAGCGAGAAAGGTTTGAGCAGATAGTCGCATGCAGCGAGATCAAAAGCATGGTGCGCATATTCTTTATAGGCAGTTGTAAATATTACCTGTGGCGCGTGCCTCAGTGTTTTCGCAAAGGAAATACCGTCTATCACAGGCATATTGATATCAAGAAACAAAATGTCTATACGTTGTTCCTGCAGCAGCTGCTTGGCTTCAAGTGCGTTCCCACAGGAAGCCACTACCTGAAGCTGCTTCAAGTGTCCGCAGTATGCTTGTATAATGTCCCTTGCTATAGGTTCGTCATCAATGACTAAACATTTGAATGTGTTCATTTACTGGGTTCTTATTTTCATTTATTTGATTCTTAGTTGTAATTCCACCAGAAATGCATTTACGTCTTCCTGTATATTCAGCATATAGTTCCTGGGGTAAAGAAGCTCCAGGCGTTTGTTTACATTGGCCAGTCCCAATCCGCTATTTTTATACACTTCATTTTTTGCCTGAGCGTTTTTATCATAACTGTTTTTGACGCTAAATAAAATGGAATTGCCCCAGGTTGATAATTTGATATCAATATAAATCTTCTCCTCAACTGTGTTTTTGGCATGTTTAAAGGCATTTTCAATAAATACGATCAGAAGCATTGGCGCTAGCTTTATGCCGCTTTTATCCAGGTCTTCAATCTCTGTATTCAGCACCAGGCGGTCGCCTATCCGGATTTTTTCAAACTCAATGTAATTTTTGATATATGTTATTTCCTCCTTTACCGGGACGTAGATTTCGGTGGTTTCGTAAACGGAGTAGCGTAATAATTCAGATAATTTTAATAATAATTCTGGAATTTTCTGATGATCGCTGATGGAAATGCCATACATGTTATTGAGCGTATTGAACAGAAAATGAGGGCTCAGTTGCGATTGTAACAGATGGAGTTCGCTTTTACTGGTAGTTGCCAGTGTCTGTGCTTCCTGTAACTGATTCTGCGTAACTGCGTGGATAATCTTAATCAATGCACCTGTCATCATACTGATGAGGATGAACGGCATCCAGAATAACATCAGGTTAATGCCTGTTCTTCCCTGCAACGGAAAGTCTGCATGATAAAATAACCAGGCCGTGCAGATCACAATAAATGTGGCAAGTAGGATTACCTCAGTTTTGGGGAGCGACCTGAGCTTGGTGGTCCAGAACTGTATAATGTAGCGGCCTGCAAAAATCCCAAGTATAAAACATACGGTAGCTGCAAAGGAAACCGTCTCATCTTCATGTATCCCTATCGAATTCACATAATGGTTAATGACTACGAATACCGGGATGGAAAGCAGTAAAGCCAAGGCTATATACAGGTTGTTTACAAAAAAACCATACCGGGACCTTGTCCTGGTACCATCACTAATCTTCTCTGTCATTGATGTTGCCATAGGTGCAAAACTGCTCAAGCTTACTGATACTTTTAAATTCAATTGACGAACACTGGTTAGTTAGTGACAGAACTCGCTTTTAGGGTTTCTATCTGGTTGAACACCGAAAAGCAGGTTTCGGGCTTCCATGAGCCAAGTTACAACATATTTTTTTTTAAGCGCGGTTGTTACGGGCAATATTTACAGCATCAGTTCAATCACCAACCTTAAACTAAATCTTATGAGACCCTTCATTCTTATTCTGTTTTCGTTATTGCACATTGATGCGGTTTTCCCACAAATGGTGTATAACACCATCTCCGGAGTTGTTAAAACAAATAAAAACAGCATGATATCAGGAGCAACTATAAAACTCACACAACGAGGCGATTCGCGACTGGTTTCAGGGACTATTACCGGTAATGACGGCAGGTTCCTGTTGGATAAAATTAGTGCCGGAAGTTATACGCTGACGGTGACGGCCGTAGGCTACAAACCATATGCAGTCGCGGTGGTAGTGGATATAGCACCTCGCGCAATTTTGCTCGCTGATATACTATTGGTTCCTGATAGCAAAATGAACCTGGCAGAGGTAGTGATTAACGGAAAACTGCCTTTGATACAAATGGAAACGGATAAAACGGTAGTGAATGTTGAAGCCATGATCAGCAGTGCAAGCAGTAATGCGCTGGAGGTATTAGAAAAAACTCCTGGCGTTACCATATCTGCAAACGGAGCAATAACTCTGAATGGCAGACCAGGTGTATTGGTTTTGCTGGATGGAAGGTCTACATATATGTCTGCACAAGACCTCAGTAACTACCTTAAATCTATCCCCGGGGCTAACCTGGATAAGATAGAACTGATTGACAATCCGTCTGCAAGGTACGATGCTTCAGGCAATGCAGTGATCAACATTCGTCGCAAGAAAAATAAGGCGGGTGGTTTTAATGGCAGCATTTCTGCCGGGATCACCTTTGGCCGCTATGCGAGAAGTAATAATTCGCTGAACCTGAATTATAACAGAAAAAAAATCAACGTATATGGAAGTATGGGGTATAATTACGACAGAAACTATACGGACGATGACTTTGACAGGAGTTTTTATGACGCGGCAGGGAAACCTGCAGCATTGATTTCCCTGGAAAACAAACAGCTGAACTGGGGTAATACGCTAAACGGGAATCTGGGCCTTGATTATGCTCCTTCAGAAAATACCACTTATGGATTACAGGTGAATATAAATGACAACGACCGAAAGGGTAGTGTAAATTATAAAAGTCAGAACTTCAGCGTTGGACGACTGGACAGCACCAGCAATGGTTATAACAGTGGGCGAAATGACAGGACTAACCTTGGAAGCAGCTTTAGCCTCATCCATAAATTGGATAAAAATGGTAAAGAGTTGTCTGCTGACCTTAACTATTTAAGTTACGATGCCAGAGGCGATCAATCTTTACAAAACTACCTCTATCAGCTTGACGGCTCTCTCAGCGCTGCGGATGCTTTTTTATATCATCTGCCGGCAACCATGCATATTTATACCTTAAAAGCCGATTACGTGCATCCGATGAAAGGCAAAGTAAAATTAGAAGCAGGCATAAAATCCAGTAGGGTAAACAATAACAATAAATCGGATTACTATCAGATTATTGATAACGATCAGCAAATTGATAACTCAAGGTCCAATCATTTTAAATACAAAGAGTATATAAATGCAGTATACCTGAATTCCCAGAAAAGCTGGAAGTACTGGTCGGTCCAGTTAGGTATTCGTGTTGAAAACACCGTTGCCAATGGCGAACAGATGGGTAACGCGGCTGTGGCAGGCAGTGACTTCAGGAAAAATTATACCAAAATGTTCCCCGCGGTATTTTTGAATTATAAACTGGATACCAGTGGAAAAAACAGCCTTGGTTTCGCCATTACACGCAGGATCAACCGTCCCAATTATCAGTTGCTGAATGAGTTCCTGTTTTTCCGCGACCAGTATTCTTATTCCACCGGTAACTCGATGTTAAATCCCCAGTACCAGAACCGTTACGAAATTAAGTACCAGTACAAACAGCTGCTGAGGATGGGTTTAAGTTACAACCGCTTTACCGATGTGATTTTCCAGACTACCAGGGTGGAGGGCGATCGGTACATTAGCAGTCCGCAGAACATTGCCACCGGATTTATGTACTTACTGAGCACAGGGATTTCTGCTACCCCGGCAAGGTGGTGGAACCTGAATATGGATATCCTGCTGTCGAAAGTTGGTTTAAATGGCGATAATTTTGGTGTTCCCTTAAACCCTGAAACTTATATGGCACGGATAAATGTGCTTAACCAATATCAGTTTGGAGCGGGCTGGAGTGCCGAACTGAGTGGATATTACGCGAGCCGCGACCTGAACGGACAAACATATACTGCTGGAATGTACCGCGTAAATACAGGTGTCCAAAAGAAAATCATGAAAGGACAGGGGAGTTTGAGAATTGGTGCCGATGATATCTTTCGTTCCTGGATCTATAAAAACCGGTCAGTTGCATTGTACCAGTCTGACTATACCCAAACCAGTAGTTCGGATACCCAGCGGTTTGGTTTTGCCTTTACCTACCGATTTGGTAAAGAGACCTTTGCCAGAAAAAATAAACATCAGAATAACGCACTTGACGAAGAGAAAAGCCGGATGTAAGGAATGACAATAAGTAACTATTGATGTTTCTGTATTTTTTTGGGATATTGATTAAGGATGAACAGGGTGCGTTTGTCAATGAACTTAATCGATGTGTTATGCCTGATTATAAAATGCCTGGCGTTTATATTGACGAACTTGAAAAGTTGCCAGGTGTAATGGAAGAACTGCCGGCTACTGTACCTGCTTTTATTGGATATACTGAAAAGGCTGCACTGAAGGATGAAAATGACTTGCGGGATATTCCATATCTGATAAAAAACCTGGCGGGGTATGAGTTATATTTTGGCTATGCCGATAGCGGAAGGGATCCATCCGCTTTTGAAATGTATGCCCACATGCAATTGTTTTTCGGAAATGGGGGAGCGGGGTGTTTTATCTGTTCTATCGGGGATTTTGTGTCAACTGAAGGCAACGTATTGGTAGCCGACCTATACCGCGGTCTGTATGCGGTGTGCGAAAATACTGAGCTGAACTTATTGATGTTTCCCGATGCGCACAAGTTGGGTAATCCAGCCGATTTTTATGCGCTGCACACCAGGGCTATTGAAAAAAGTGCTAAACTACAAGATCGGTTCGTCATCATGGATGTGTACAATGACCCGGCTAATGGAGGGGACTGGAAAAAAGATATTGCAGCACTGCGGGCCAGCTTGTTATTACCGCCAGATAAACTCAGGTACGCGGCTGCTTATTTTCCCTGTGTATACACACCACATAAAGCTGCAGCACAACTGTTATCTGTAGTACCTGCAATAGCTGGGGTATATGCATATTCAGGAAGTGCCAGGGGCATCTGGAAGTCGCCAGCCAACATGAGCCTGCAGGGGGTAATAAGTCCGCAGTATACGATTACCAACGCTGAACAGGATGTTTTGACTATTGATGCAGAAGCTGGTAAATCTGTAAATACTATCCGTAAGTTGAATGGTAAGGGTAACTTGGTTTGGGGTTCCAGGACATTAGCTGGTAATGATCACGAATGGCGTTACATTTCAGTCAGCAGACTTTGTATCTGGATCAGTAGTACCATTAAAAGAAATCTTGGCAGATTCATTTTTGAGCCTAACGATTCAGCTACCTGGGGGACGGTTAAAAATTTGGTGGAAAACTATTTACTGTCGCTCTGGAAACAGGGAGGTTTAGTGGGCAGCCAGCCGCAGCATGCCTTTTACGTCCATGTGGGGGCGGGCATCACCATGAGGCAGACGGATCTCCTGGAAGGAAGAATGCTGATTGAAATTGGCGTAGCGCCGACCCGGCAGTCAGAATTTATCATAATGAAAATCAGCCAGCAAATGGCCATAGTTCCTGTCGAAACACTCTTCGAGGCTAAACAGACGAAAGTTTTTCCCACCAAAAAAATTCCTCTGGACAGTCGGCGTACATTACTTTACGGCAATTCAAATCTTGCAAAAATGGCGGCTGTAGCCCACCTGGGTAAAGGAACGGGCAAAAAAGTGGTGAAGGTGAATCTCCTGGCCCTGACACCAGATCCTGAGGGTGCTAATAACAAGATAGGTTATTTAATTGCGAAGGCCGGGGCAAAGGACTGGATATTATTATTTGATGAAGCCGATGCATTGTTTGGAAAGCGCTCTGAAATCAGGGATAGCCATGATAAGTATGCCAATGTGGATACTAATTTCCTTTTGGAAAGCATTGATGCCTACAATGGGGTATTGGTCTTATCGGCCGCCAGAAAAAATAATATCGACGACGCCTTTCTGCGGCGGTTCAACGCAGTAATCAAATTCATCTGAAATTCAAACAGAACGCAACGATTGACATACTGAAGTCAGATGTAAATTTATACAGTAACAAATTTAGCGCAAAGAGGTAAGTATTCTGTAGAATTAATTAATTTCACAGCATATCTGATATGCTATGAAATTACAATATTTAATGCTCCTGGTTCCAGTATTATTTTTAGGCTGCCAAAAAAAGGAGGCAGGGAAAGTTTATCCCTCCAGAACCTTGACTACCAACGAGGATTTCAATCAGTTTGAGAAAGGCAATGAAAATTCGCTGACGCTATACAAATACGAAGATGACAATGCTGAGGGCGGGACCGGGGCAAAGGAAGGCTTTGGAATAAAATTCAAGGATACTGCTGTCCGGATTCAAAATGCATTATCAGATAAGGCTGAGCCTGCGGACCGCTTCTCTGTGGCAGAGTTCTTAAATACACAAAAAACCGCATTGCTGGTACAAGCTGCAGATAGCACAGGTTTGGTAGCACCATTTTACCTTGTATCGTTAAAAAACGGACAGCTCGATGTGGTGCGGATTTATCGATCTTCAAAAGGAAAAGAAGACGCCCGGTTTACCAAAGGGTTAAGCAGGATTGGCCGTTCAGGATACCTGATCAACAACGACTATTTTATCACCACTGTAAACGCTAAAGTATACCCCTTAACAAGGCAGAACCCTGATGAAAGGATACAGGGATTGCATTTTATGAATTCAACAGATAAAAAAACGCTGGTATTCCTGGTTTCATCCTCTTTGTATCAGGTCAACTATCCCACAGGAGAAGCTTTTACGCAGCCATTGGGAGAAAAAGTCCCTCAACGCCCTGCTGAGTTGTTCCAATGGATTCAACAGAATTACAGCTGGCAAACCAGTGCCAATGGAGTTTCTTTCTTGAAGTCAAACAAAGATGATAACAGGGTTATAGATATCAGCGAATTTAAAAAGTCGTAAGCTCCTTAATAACCATAGCCGCTACGCGCAAGAGCTAGTCAATTGGGGTAAGTTCAAATTCACTAACCTTCAAGGCCGATAGTGGCATCTTCTTTGATTGCTTGAAAAACAGATAAATCGGTTTGTTTCAGTACAATTTATATATAGGGGTGTGGTAAATTGGGAATTTACGGGGTTTATATTCCTCGTATTTATTTGATTTTTCGATCATAAACAAGTTTGCGCCCCATTGTAACACTAAAATTACGTTTAGAGTCATTTTTATTTTATCTATAGAATATAGGGTGCAAAGTGGCCTATACGATGTTTGAAGCCCATTTTTGTAATTAAAACTTAAATATATCTTAAAGCGATCGGGATATTTCCATCACACAGTTCCGGATACAGGTAAGTCAGTCGTCTGTATAAATTTTTTTAATTATACTTGTACATAAACACTAAAAAGATGGATCACGCCCTCTTATTTCGAAATATTTCAAGATATATCAAACTTGACAAGGATGAAGAAGAATATTTGCTTTCTGTGCTTCACAATGGCAAGGTGAACGAGAAGCAGATTCTACTGGAAGCAGGTGATGTTAACTCAAAAGTCATCTTTGTAACGGGAGGTTGCCTGAAAAGTTATGCCCTTGATTTCAATGGATATGAACATATTCTCCAGTTTGCACCACCGGGTTGGTGGATTATCGATATGTTGAGCTTTATCACCCAGGAACCCGCCAGGTTGAATATCGGGGCGATTGAAGACAGTGAAATTATCTATTTATTGAAATCTGATTTTGATACATTAAATCTACAGATACCTAAATTTGACCGTTTTGTAAGGATTCTCACGATGAACGGCATGGCTACATTCCAACATCGTCAGATTGACAATGTGTCGTTATCCGCGCAGGATAGATACTCCAACTTTTGTAAACTATATCCGTCCCTGATCCGTAGTTTACCTCAAAAACAAATTGCTTCGTACATCGGAGTTTCTCAGGATTTTTTAAACAAAATGCTGGTTACCAGCAAGACAATTTAGTCTTCCGCCTATATTTCTTCTTTAAAAACCAGCAATGGGATATGAGTTCGATAAGCCAGGTTCCTGGTTAGGCTCCTGTGGAAAATCCGTTCAAAAAAACCGTATTCCTTTGGGACCGTAATCAGGAGATCCATTTGATGTTCGTCTGCAAAATCAATGATTGCATTCTCAATTTTCTCATGATCGGTGTAATAGTATTTGACAACGTGCTCATCCCATATCTGATGCAGGTTTTCCAGTTCGGTTGCTGCCCCTGAATGGGCTTTCTCATCTGTTTTGTTTACAAATAAAATGGAAAATTGTGCCTTTATAGCTTCAACAAGAACATTGATCGGATAAACAGGGACAGTTTTAGTCACGTTTTTCAAATCACATGCAAACAGTATGTTTTTGATAGGATTGAATTTTGCCTGATATGGCACTACCAGCAGTGGTATCCTGCATTCATTGGCAATAGTTATAGTGTTGCTGCCGGTAATTACCTTTTCAATCTCACCTTTTCCGTCCATACCCATCACCACTAGCGCAATTTGTTGTTGCTCTGTAATGGTGTTCACTGCAGAGATTAATGTCCGGCAGTCCGAAATAAGTTCGATTACTGTATCTTTTGCAACCAGTTGCTCGAGGCTTTCCTTTAACTTCCCCAATTTTACATAACTTTCTTTTTCTGAATGGGCTTGTTCTGGCGGAACCAGTGCGAACGGGGTGGTTGCCACAGGTACATAGTCATAAGAATGATATAAGGTTAGCACGGATGCACCTATCTGTCTCGTTAAGGATGCCGCGTACCTGGCGGCGTTAAAAGAAGATTCTGAAAAATCCGTAAGCACTAGAATTTTACCTGAACTGTAAAATTTACTGAGTTCATTTTCAATAACTTGCTGTATTTCCTTAAATTGTTCACCTGATAATGCGCGTGCACCGGCATTTTCAATAGACCATTCGCCAGTAACCGAACGCCTCAGCAATATTGGGTCTGGTTCGCCGGTGACCAATTCCACTTTGAACTTGTGATGCCGGTCAGATACGGTTACTATAGCATCTAATTCAAGGCTGCCTGCTTTGAATTTTATCGAAAATGTCTTCATCGTTTTAGGGTTTAAATAACAGATAAAAAACAGGTATATATTGATGAAGATATAACAAAAGTCGTTACAATTAGTTTGTACATCAATTATTTAAGTATCAGTATAGGGTGATTGGAATCCTTTGCAAGTGCGTCTGTTGTGCTGCGGTGCGTAAATTTATAGAAAAAGCTGTATTTTCCGGGAAGGGCGGTAATCAGCTGAACATCATTTGCCCTCGCAAATTTAAGAATTCCATCTACAACTTTTTCGTCTCCGGTATAGTAAATTTCAAAGTCGTAACCAGCCAGTTGATCTTTCAGGGATGTAATATGATCATTTTCATGTGAAAGGTGTTTCAGTTGTGGATCTATATTCAACACCATTAATTTGGGATGTGCCCAGTCGATCGGGTTATTTTTTCCTTGTAAAAGAGAAAGACGCGAAACTGCTGAAAAATCGCAGGGAACCAATGCACGTTTGATTGTACGATAACTGGCATCAGCGGGCACAATCAATACAGGAACCGGACTTGTTTTGGCAATGCCAATGACTTGCTGGCCAATATAACTTTCTTTTAGCTGTACAATACAATTATCACTTCCAACTATCAAAAGATCCGGATTTTTTTCAGCAATCAGCTGATGAATTGCCCTAAGCAAAGGAAGTTCACTGATGACAGTTTGAATTGCGATGGTCGGGTTACACTTTTTTAATATACTATCTGTAAGTGATCTCAGCTGTTCATTTACTTCATTTCTTTCCAGCCATATATCTTCTGTGCTCAGTTGAATGAAGTCTGCACTGGGCAACAGTTGTTCGTACACTGACTTATAAAAGCTTTTAAGCAGGATGATCTTTTCAACTGGAATATCCTTTATCAACTCTGTTGCATATTTTAACGCATTGGTGGATGTATCAGAAAAATCTACAGGTATCAATATTGTCTTCATTTGCTAGTTCTTTTTACTTCTACAGTGGTGGCACTCAATCTTGTTTTAAGGCATTTGGTTTCAAATCGCTAAGTATCCAAACATATACAAAGTATCCTGATTATTATGTGCGCTTCGTCACTTAAACTGCTAAGCTATCAACGCTTCATGCGAATACTAAGGTATAATGTTGTATCAAGTAGGTGGTATAAAAAGATACAAAGAAATTATATACTTTTAATAAATTAAACCTTCAGGCAAACTTTACAATAATTATAACGTTAAGTATCTGAATACAATTGACTCATACATTTTCATCTGCTTAGTCCCAACCTATGATAAAATATATATTCGTCCTCGTTTTTTTATGTCCAATCGCATTGTTCGCGCAAAATACACCGAACATGCTTCCGCAAAATAATACCGTGAGAGATACAGCCAGACAGACTGACCTGATTGATATTGCACGTGATCTGTTCAATATCAACACGAAAAAGGTAAGAGTACAAACCGGTAAAAGAGTTTATTTTTCAGTTCTTCCAGTTAGCGGTGCTGTGCCGGGCGGGAGCGGACGTGCGTTTGTGACGAGTACGACTGCAGCAATGTACCTGGGCGACCGAAAAACGACAAACATTTCGAGTGCAACATTTGCGCCATACTGGAATTTTAAAAGCCGTTTTGGTTTGCCATTGCGTTCAAACATCTGGCTGCCAGACAATAAATGGACTATACAAGGGGATATACGTTTTCTGCGGTATCCGCAACTTACCTGGGGATTGGGAAGTAAGCGCGACAATGATGAAGGTACGTTGGTTGGCTATAATTATATACGTTTCTATCAAAGCGCCCTCAAACGAATCAAGCCTTATTTATTTGCGGGCGTAGGTTATAATCTGGACTACCGCTCAAGCATAAAAAGTGATGACGACAAGGTACTGGATTTAAAAGAATACACAGGTTATAATTATGGATTAAGTGGGCACTCGGTGTCATCTGGTTTAAGCTTCAATATGTTATATGATACCCGGAACAATTCAATTAACCCTCTGCCAGGTGCTTACGCCAACCTCATTTTCCGCGTAAATCCAGCATTCCTGGGGAGCGACAACAATTGGCAATCGATGTTTCTGGATGTAAGAAAATACTTCTCTTTAAACCCGGCCAGGCCAAATCAGCAAAATACTATCGCTTTCTGGTCATATTACTGGACAGTGTTTAACAACAAAGCCCCGTACCTCGATTTGCCAAGTATCGGCTGGGACCCTTTCAACAGGTCGGGCAGGGGTATTAATCAAAACCGCTACCGCGGCAAGTCACTGTTCTACTTTGAAACTGAATACCGTCGCGACATTACAGACAATGGTTTGCTTGGCTTTGTGGTGTTCGCAAATACTAATACCGTGAGTGGATCAGGTTCTTTCCTGACTTCATGGCATCCCGCCGCAGGTACAGGACTGAGGGTCAAATTTAACAAAGGTTCGAATACCAATATCGGCGTAGATTACGGGGTTAGTAAGGGATATAGAACGTTTATCTTTAGTTTGGGTGAAGCATTTTAACGCGCTGGCTTTTTACTGTCTGCTTTTTCCCTGTAAACATTACCTTCAGGGGATTTCTTTGGATGAAACTTTTTCGTGACGTTTTCCATAATTGCTTGCTGATCGTTTAGAAATTATATACCTTATGGGTAATTAATCGAATATAAACATCTGGTATACACAGCTGTATAAACTTATACTATGGAAAAATCACGTCAGCATTATCCTAAAGCTTCTCTCTTCACGGCCTTATTGGTTCTTTTTATCGGAGGCCGTCTTTGTGCCCAAACCCCTGAACTCCTTTTTGATGGCAAAACCCTAAAGGGTTGGAAACAGGTGGCGGGAGCCGCGACTTACCACGTAGAAAATGGGGAAATTGTTGGTACTACCGTGGCAGGAACAGGTAATTCGTTCCTTGTAACTGAAAAAGACTATACTGATTTCGTTCTGGAGCTTGACCTGAAACTGGAAAGTGCCAAGGGAAACTCAGGTGTACAGGTAAGAAGCCACTACGATCCCTCAGGCAATAAAGGAAAGGGAAAAGTGTACGGAAGGCAGGCTGAGCTGGATCCTACCAGCAGGCAGTGGAGTGGGGGTGTGTATGATGAAGGCAGGAGGGAATGGCTTTATCCAATTAGTTTAAATCCATCCGCCGCTAATGCTTATCTGCCCAATGACTATAACCACTTGAAAATTGAGTGTATTGGTAATGTGATGAAAACCTGGGTAAACGGTAAGCCTGCAGCATACGTCATCGATACACTTGATCGTTCGGGATTTATCGGCCTGCAAGTACACGGCATTACAGATCCTTCGGAGGCGGGTAAAAAAGTATATTTTAAAAATATTCAAATCAAAACAGCAGGGTTAAAGCCAGCGGCATTTCCATCTGGTATTTATGTAGTGAACTATCAATCGAATGCCCTCAGCAATTACGAGAAAACTGATGGCTGGAAACTTTTGTTTGATGGCACAACCAGCAATGGATGGCGATCAGCCCATGCCACTGCCTTCCCTTCACGCGGCTGGAAAATTCAGGACGGAATTATCAGTGTACTGCCGGCCGAAGGAAAAGAATCAACAAACGGAGGAGATATTGTAACCAAAGAAGAATTTTCAGCGTTCGACTTGTCGTTCGAATTTAAACTTACTCCCGGTGCCAATAGCGGGGTCAAATATTTTGTTACCCTTAAAGAGCAAAGCTCTGGTTCTGCAATAGGATTGGAATACCAGGTACTTGATGATCAATTGCACCCTGATGCAAAGTTGGGGCGGGACGGAAACCGTACACTTGCTTCATTATACGATTTAATTACTGCCAATAAAACTTCGCGGTTCATTCATCCGATTGGCAGTTGGAATACGGGCCGTGTGGTTGTCTACCCTGACAATAAGGTAGAACACTATTTAAATGGGGTGAAAGTACTGGAATACCAGCGTGGCTCCGCTGCTTTCCGTGAATTGGTTGCCGCTAGTAAATATAAAGACTGGAAAGACTTTGGTGAAGCAAAATCTGGCCATATCCTGCTGCAAGATCATGGAAATCAGGTAAGTTACAGAAGTATTAAGGTTAAGCGCTTAAAATAACACTTTAATCCCGTAGCCAGTCAAAAGGATGTGCCGGTTAAAGGCGAATTATTACTTGTTCATTCATGATCTTTTAACCAAATAATTTCGTAATATTTGTATAGTAATTTACGGGTATTAGCTACGAAATACTGATTCATCCCAGCCGACAAACAGCATATTCATGCTTAGTGCAACAGATTTATTTTAGCATCAACCTCATGTCAACCTTTAGAATTAAAATGTGTGAGACCGCACATGCAATCACCATTGATATCATGGATGAAACCGATGTGATTCAACTCAATACCTTTAATAACCAAATGCTCAACCTCACCTGGATCTGGGCGGGGACAAGAGATAAGACCGATGAGAAACAAAAACTGATTGATGAAATACAAGACGATCTGTTGTTTGTAAAGGAAACATTTGGGGACGAAATAGCAGGCAATATTTTGCAACTGCTATATACCAAAATCGACACAGTATACCGTTAACCTCAGCTTTGTAATTAACCGGGGCTTAGAGCTCGCCCCGGTTAATCGCATTAATTGCGTAATCCACTGCCCTGGCAGTGAACGCCATATACGTAAGTGATGGGTTCTGGGTAGACGTTGATGTCATACACGCCCCATCTGTAACAAATACATTTTTGCAGGCATGCAGCTGGTTCCATTTGTTAAGTAGGGAAGTATTTGGATCATGCCCCATTCTCACCCCGCCCATTTCATGGATATCCAATCCCGGGGCCTGACTGGATATATTTGGAGTAATCTTTTTGAAACCTGCTTCACTGAACATCTCTGTAAGTTGTTCTATATAATCTTTTTTCATTAGTGCATCGTTTTCATCGTAGGCCACGCTGATGTTGAGTAATGGAACTCCCCAGTTATCTTTTTTTTCACTACTCAAATTCACAAAGTTAGATTCTTTGGGGATAGTTTCGCCCATCATATGTGAGCCAATAATCCAGGGACTCAAACGTGCATGCAGCAAATTATCTTTAAGCGACTTGCCAATTCCTGAGCGGTCACGTTCCATATACCTACTGGCATAAATACCTGCAGCATATCCTCTTTTAAAATTAGTCTCCTGTTTAAATACATTCCTAAACCTTGGCATGTAACCGCCTCCAGCAGGATTTCTCCCATCTGTGGCGAACTGTTTCAGGCCGTCAAACTCTGCACTAATACGGGCACTATAGTTATGGAAAGCTACGTATTTCCCAAGCAGGCCATTGTCATTTCCCAATCCCTGTGGAAACCTTAGTGACCTTGAATTTAACAAAATGAGGTTTGTATTCAGTGCGCCAGCGTTGATAAAAACAATCCTGGCAAAATATTCTGTGCTTTCTTTGCTGATGGTGTCTATTACCCGCACGCCGGTAACTTTTTCTTTTTTATCATCATAAATGACAGATTCTACTACCGAAAAGGGTCGTAATGTGAGGTTTCCCGTTTTTGCCGCCCAGGGCAAGGTAGACGCGTTGCTGCTAAAATAACCGCCAAAGGGGCATCCACGCTGGCAAAGCGTCCTATTCTGGCACTTGGCCCTGCCCTGATCATAATGGACCTGGTTTGGTTTTGAAAGATGCGCACACCTGGCGCTGATCACATGGCGGTTAGTGTACCTGCTGGTTATTACCCCTTTAAAGTAGTCCTCGGCAGCATTTAAAGGGAAAGCCGGAAGAAATTCTCCATCCGGCAATTCTGCTAATCCATCCTTATGACCAGAAATCCCGGCAAATTTCTCTACATAGCTGTACCACGGTGCAATATCTTTATAACGTATGGGCCAGTCTACCGCAAAATCATCCCTGGCCGGCCCTTCAAAATCGAAGTCGCTCCAGCGTTGCGTTTGCCTCGCCCATAAAAGCGACTTTCCACCAACCTGGTAGCCTCTTATCCAGTCGAACGGTTTTTCCTGTACATATGGATGTTCTTCGTCTTTAACAAAAAAGTGCATCGCATCCTCCTTGAAAGCATAACACCTACTGGCTATTGGATTATCTTTTTTAATGGCCAGCGATGGCTCACCCCTGTGTTCAAATTCCCAGGGATATTTGTTCGTAGTAGGGTAGTCCTTAATGTGTTCTACATTTTTACCGCGCTCCAGCACTAATGTTTTAAATCCTTTTCCAGTAAATTCCTTTGCTGCCCAGCCTCCGCTAATTCCGGAGCCAATCACAATAACATCATAAGTATTAGCTTTTGAGGCATCTATGTTAATATTTGACATATTCGTAATCAGGCTTTTTGATGAGTAGTAATGGTGTTGACAGGAAAGTAGCCGTTGTAACGGCCTGGAATCAGCTCATAAATAATCAGGTTGGTCATCACATATTTTGAATTAAGGTATCCGTTAATGGTTTCATTTTTGAAAATCTGATAAAAATTTGATCCGGCATTTTCAACATGTGTTAATATACTGCGCCGCTGGCTCCCTGACAATTTTTGAAACGACTTGCCAAAATGATCGTGTGTTTGATCTTCAAGTTTCGCCAGGTCATCCATAAATTTCTGCTGATCAACTTTTTCATAACAGTCGTCCAACATCTTCAAGGCATATAAATGCAGTTTCAATTCTTTGGCGCCAGGCGTATTGGTTCTTGGGATAATCGTTTCAGCAATTTCTGCAAGTAGGTTTTCCTGGTCAAGACTGATATCTATATTGTTTAATGTGATGCTGCTATGTCCTTTATCCCTGAGGCAGGAGGGCAGGAGTGCTAATCCGCCAGCCATTATCAGCACTTGTTTGATCACTAATCGTCGTTCCATAACTATTCGGTTACCCGCTAATATAAGGATTATTGGAATTGAAAAACCAACTTTTTAATAGTGTAACTGTTCCTTTAACCTCTCCAGCAAATCCTCTATAACCGGGGTTGCTTTCATGCCGTCAGTCAGGGCAATGCGCACTCCTTTATATTCCAAAAAATATTCAAATTCGTCACGGCTAGGTGATGCCTTACTTGCTGTTGTTTGTACAACGGCGGTTGGAAAGTGCTGCTCCAGTTCCTGTTGTAACTGTGCGGGATGCAGGGACAAATCTTCCTCAGCGTACTTTGATTTTCCTGCAAACCCGCCGGTTTGAATTAATTTTAGCTTCATCTGTTTGATCTTAAACGCCAACTGCGTTCCATGCATTTTCTATTGCTGAAGTAACAGTACTTCCTGTGCCAAAGAGAATAATGGATTCGGCAAGTGTAGCTTCCTTAAATTGGGAAAACGTCGCATTGACCGGTACCAGCTCGGTATTGCACATTGCCCTGTACCAAACCTGTCCAATTTTATCCCACGAAAAACCACCGGTTTCAACCGCGGCAAGGTAAAATGCATGGTTTGGTATGCCCGAGTTTAGATGCACGCCTCCGTTGTCTGACGGATCATTTGAATACCCGCTCATGTGGGCCGGTTGAGGATCAGTCCCCAGCTCGGGATGGTTGACATAGGCTGTTCCAGGTGCTTTCAGCGACCTGATTGCATATTCATCACCCAGGAGTGTATTTTCACCGATTAGCCAGTCCGACGTTCTAACATCATGATTCAATGCTTTCTGTTTGATCATTATTCCAAATACATCGGCCAGGGATTCGTTCAACGCACCACTTTGGTCTTTATATTCGAGGTTACATTCATATTGAACAATGCCATGCGTCAGTTCATGCGCAGTGATATCAATGTCTGAAGTAAAAGACGCAAATATTTTACCATCTCCATCTCCATAAATCATTTGTTTTCCGTCCCAGAACGCATTATCGTACTTATTAAGGTAGTGAACCGTCTGTATCAGTTTCATCCCTGCATTGTCGATTGAATTCCGGCCAAACAAAGAATAATAGAAATCCCACGTAGCACCCGCAGCGTCATAAACATTATCTGTATCCGTATCTCCGGATGCCTTGCTGCCTTCTTCTCTTACCAGCTTGCCCGGCAGCGTGCGTTTGTTTTCTGCAGAATATACCAGACGGGATGGTTTGGGTATTACTTCTGCATCAATTTTAGTGCGTGCAAGCGCTGATTTCTTAACCCCACCTGCTTTAAACTGCAACCTTGCAAGCAGGTTTTTTTCATCGGTATTCAGTTTCGCATAGGTTTGGCGCCGACTTCTGATTTCTTCGTCTTCACTAAATCCGCCGAGATTAGATTTAAGCAATTTAGATTTCATTTCAGCGGCAGAAATCAGTTGCAGTCTCATATATGGAGGAATGATACATTGTGTAGAATGATGGTGGTTAAGTTGACAGGCACCAGCGGAATAGATACGTTGCATAGCTTTTCTGTTTAGGTAGATCCTGAACTAATTTACTGAAAATAATTAATAACTCATCGCTACAATTTCCTTCACGTCAGATGGCGCAAGTGTTTTGTGTTCTCCGATTCCAGTCCATCCGCGTTCAGTAAAACGTGCCGCAATCTTTTCGGCGGTTCCGGTATATTCAGCAGTATATGCTGAGAGTTTCGTTTTGATCTCCATAGAATGGAAAAACTCTTCAGTTTTGACAATAGCAGCTGCTGCAATCTCTTCTAAAGAGCCGTCTGTAATACCCCACACACGTTGTCCATATTGCGCAAGTTTCTCTTTCTTGCTTTCAAAGTTATAACGGTAATGGCTCGGGTGGATAATTGCCAGTGTTCTTGCATGGTCAATTCCAAATAATGCAGTAAGCTCATGGCCCATGGCATGAACCGCCCAGTCGGTTGGAACACCTTTTTGTATCAATCCGTTCAGTGCCATTGTACAGCACCACATAAAATTGGAAGCGGCTTCATAATCTGCTGGATTTTCGATCACCTTAGGCCCAACCTCAATCAGTGTCTGCATAATACTTTCCGCAAAACGGTCTTGCAGCAAGGCCTGAATGGGGTAGGTCATGTATTGCTCCAGTACGTGCGAGAAAGAATCTGTGATCCCATTTGCAAGCTGCCTTTGTGGAATTGACTTTACTACCTGTGGGTCCAGCACCGAAAACTGTGGAAATAGTCCCGGTCCGCCCATAGCGTATTTTTCCTGGGTTTCTGCCCTGGTAATTACCGCTCCTGAATTCATTTCTGAACCTGTAGCCGGCAAGGTCAGCACTGTACCAAAAGGAAGCCCTTTGCTGGTCACAATTTTTTGGGCTAAAATATCCCAGGGTGTATCTCCGGCATATAGCGCAGCAGAAGAAAGAAATTTAGTTCCATCAATTACCGATCCACCACCAACGGCCAACATATAAGTGATATTTTGTTCTTTGATAATCTTTAATGCCTGCAACAATACCTCATATTCCGGATTAGCTGGTATGCCCCCAAATTCAATAACCTTAAAGTTGCTGAGCGCATTTTTTACCTGCTCATAAATCCCGTTTTTTTTAATGCTACCACCGCCATATAACATCAAAACCTTAGCGTCCTGCGGAATCTCTGTTGCAATCCGCTCTATTTGTCCTTTGCCAAAAAGGATCTTGGTAGGATTTTTAAATTCAAAATTTAACATGTTTATCTTTTTAGTTGTACCAAATGTATCATGCATGAATTATAATTCCTAAACATGGACTCCATAGTTTATATAACAAAGGTCATTTTATTAAGAACGAACGAAAGGCTCTTGCCCGGGCATGATGGATTTTTCCAGAAAATAAAACATTTTCAGCATTATTGGGCTTTAATGCTGAAACTTAAAATAATGGATAATCAAAATAAGGCAATCAGCCCATTCGGCGATTTGATCAATATCAATGAAAATTACGAGGTGGAATACTGGGCCAGTAGATTTGATGTCAAACCAGAAGTGTTAAAATATGCTGTTCTGGCAGTGGGCAATTCTGCTGTTGCAGTGGAGAAATATCTGAAAGGGAAATAATAACAGGTTTCAGTTCGTGAGGTACAATTACATGCTGCTGCGTGGAAAAAATTGAATGCCATTTATTTAATATGTTGCTTTATTTTATTTATAAACTATACATATTGGTGTGTTTTTAATTGGTAAAGGAAAAATGTTTAAAACTTTTATAATTAATTAATAGTTACTAACATGATATGGCAATTCGCATTGGCAATAACCTATTATACCACGTTCGGGAAGACGTTCATGTAAAAATAGCTGGCATTTCTATTTAATTGAATGCTCAAATACTTCTTAATAATCACAATATTTTTTAATGTTGTCAAATAATTATTTCAATTAAATAGTTTAGTGATATTAATTCTGTTGTATGTAAAAGGAATAAGTTGGTTATTTTTGTTAATTTGTTAGAATAATATTTTGTTTTGATATTGTATATCACATAGAAGAAATTGCGCCCTACTTGATTACTGCTTATAATTCTATGCTCAAACCATTTATACATGAAATTAGTTAACAATTTTATAAGGGTTGCAAATGCCTCTTATAAGAGGAGGGATAGGGAAAGTCTGATGAACGGGATAAGTGAGCGGGGATGTGATCAGCATGAATTAAAGCAAAAGTTAAAAAAAGGAATTTTATCTGCCCAGCAGGAGTATGATCAATATATTAATGCTATAATAACTCTACACAAAAGCAGTAGTGAAGCACTGAATTGGGAGTACCTTTTGGCAGCACCAGAGCCAAAATTGCCTTCGAGGAAAGCCGATAACCAATTGATCGCCGAGTCTGCCTGCAGATCTTTCAGGCCATCTCTTATAGATAAGCTTTTAGGGCAAGGGAAACAAAAACACAAGGGACTGATGGACAAGGCACAAGAAGCTAAACAGCAGGATGACCTCATTTACAATTGCACCCTGAAAGAATTTAAAACTGATCTGGTAGACTGGACAAAAATACAAGCGGTGTCACAAGGAGTAAAAAGACGCGAGCCGATTTCCTATGAAGAAGCTATCGAATTTTTTAACCCTTTTTTTCCTGTAACTGCGTTGGGTATTTTACTGAATTATAAAATTTCGGGCGATGCGATAGTGGTCAGTATGCAAATAAATGCGAAAGATATTGTGCCCGACTTTGTTCCCAACAAGGTTCCTTCAGGAAGGACGAAGCTGATGAACATGCAGGAAGCAGACTTTTCTGCACTTTTTTGTTCGTTTTTATGCAGCTGCGCTTTAAGAATAGCGCGCGAAACCTTTGCCTTATTACCTGTTGAAGACCTGTTACTAAATGTTTTTGAAAGTAACATCCATATTAAGGAAGATAAGAGAGGCGGCAGGGCAATATTGTCCGTTAAATTTGACCAGCGCCAAATAAGTGCTTTAGATTTCAGTTCGGAAGACTGTATCGCGTTGTTGAAGTTGTTTCCCCACCATCTCAGCTTTTCAGCTTCAACGGGATTTAAAGAAGTGGACCTGATGACAATCTAAAAAGTCATGGTAAAACATATATCCCTGTTATTTGTTAAAATGCAATGGATAATTCAACATATTTATTAGAAGCGCAAACCACCCTTCCTGATGGACAAATTGCCAGGGGGCCAATAACTACTGCCGATCATGATACCTATATTTTTGTAAACACTGTAGGAACCCTTTCTTTCACACTCGAAATGAAAAGGGGTGACCTCGGTTGGTATCAAACCGGTGGTACTAAAATACAGGGCATTGAACAGATGGTGGATCAATTAGGTGTATATGTTGATGATTTTCTGGGCAATAGTCCCATCACCAATAAAATCGGACTTGAGTAAAATATAATTAACATTTCTTTGCAAAACATTCACAATTTATTATGAAAAAATTACTCGGTGCCATTGTAGTTGTGACAACCGCACATTTGTTATCCTCATGTTCAGGTGTTCGCCCTGCATCCGGACCGGCAGGTTCAGTTACTCCTGGTTATGGAAGTGCTTCCAATATATCTTCGGGCAGAAATGCTACAGGTGTGCCATTATCTCGCAGCAATGATGCGCCAATAACTGATGCTTCAGGTTTGGGCGGAGATAGGGATTCGCTGTCCCGTAAAATAGATGCCAGAAATCATGACGCCCGTGCAGAACAGTTTGTCAGGCAGGCATGGCTTGCGGGTAGTTCGGCTGTGCAACTAAGTGAACTGGCCAATAAACGGTCGCAAAATGCATATGTAAAAGAGTATGCCGCACTGATTGTCAAAGAGCAGGGCGCAGCCAACCAGGAATTGAGAGCTATAGCCGACGCAGAAAATGTTACGCTTGATTCTACACTAAAAGATCAGGACAGGTATGATAAACTGGAAAAACTTTCGACTGTGACGGGCGAGGAGCTGGAAATGTTATACATCCAGACCATGATCAAAGATCACCAGCAGGTTACCAGGTTGTATGAGAAGGGGACGGGCCTGGATAATGAAGCACTTAAGGTCTTTGCGAGAAAATCTTTACCTATGTTAAAAATCCATTACATCAAAGCTTCTGCGATGAATTCAAAATAATACGACTTAATTCAACACGAGCTGACTGGACCTGATACAAATACTGATAAACAACTCGGCCATTTTCAATGCGTGGTTTATTTCCCTGAAGCTGGTTAGTTTAATCATGTTCCTGATGGATTGTTCGTTGTTAGATATGAGGTCGCTTATCATTTGCACGGGCATTTTATGAATGTTCAGCGGGGTCAGTATCTGATTGAGCTCCTCACGTATTAAAATAATAATTAAACATCTTTTCTTAAGATCGGGGTCTAGCAAATCCATATTCCGGATTTGTTCTTCCTTTGTGCATGCACAAATAACCATTGTGCTAAACGCGGGTTTATGCACCTGATGGATTTTAATCACAGACCTGTCCATGTTGCAAGATTAAATTATATTTGGTCTATGCTATATCGTTTAAGTAACCTCAAAAGTTTTAAAATTTTGATAATATTTTTCTGAATATGCTTTCCGCTGTTTTTTGCAGATTTTATTGTTTATTTGCCCTGAAATGCTGATTTATCGGAAAAACCATGATAAGCTAACACCTTACAAGTTTGAAAAATATCCAGATGATAAATGCATACCGATAGAAGCAATATATATTCAATTGATAACTATGAAGTTAACCTACTTTTTTTTGTTACCGCTGCTCGTACTCTTTGGCCTCGATGTGAGCGCACAAACTGCTACCCACACTTTCACTTTGGGCGACTCTGCCTTCATGTTGGACGGAAAGCCTATCCAAATGGTATCGGGTGAAATGCACTGCGCAAGGATACCCGTGGCCTATTGGCGCGACCGTATGAAAATGGCAAAAGCGATGGGCCTCAATACTATTGGTACTTACGTTTTTTGGAATGCACATGAAGAGGTGCAAGGTAAATATGATTTCGGTGGCAACAACAATATCGCCGAATTTATTAAAATAGCTCAGGAAGAGGGCCTTTGGGTGGTACTACGTCCCAGTCCATATGCCTGCGCAGAATGGGAGTTTGGTGGGTATCCATGGTGGCTGTTAAAAGACAGTAACCTGAAAGTACGCAGCAAAGACCCAAAATTTATTGGTGCATATACGAAATATATTAACCAGTTAGCTAAACAGCTTGTGCCACTACAGGTAACACACGGTGGTAACATCCTGATGATACAGATTGAAAATGAATACGGATCGTACAGTGATGATAAAAGTTATATGGATCTGAACCGTAAAATTTTCCGTGAAGCAGGTTTCGATGGTGTCCTTTTTACCTGTGACGGTGCGGATCAAATGACAAAAGGATACCTTCCTGGTTACCTGCCTGCGGTAAATGGCTTGGAAGATCCTGTTAAAGTAAAAGAACTGATAAACGCACATCATGATGGAAAAGGACCCTATTATGTTGCTGAATGGTATCCTGGATGGTTTGACCATTGGGGGGATAAACATGCAACGGTTTCGGCTGACACCTCAGCGAAGCGGCTTGATGCCATTTTAGGCGCAGGAATTTCTATCAATATGTACATGTTCCACGGAGGGACCACGCGCGACTTTATGAACGGTGCAAACATGAATGCAACGGAACCCTATGCGCCACAGGTATCAAGCTATGATTATGATGCGCCTCTTGACGAGGCGGGTAATCCAACCCCAAAATTCATGAAATTCAGGGAAGTGATAGCACGGCATTTACCAGCAGGGGTACAGCTTCCGCCTGTTCCAGCTAAAAAGAATTCAATTGTTATTCCGTCCATTAAACTCAGTACTTACGCAGGTATTTTTGATCAGCTTCCTGTGGCGGTAAAATCTGCACTACCATTAACTTTTGAGGATCTTAACCAGGCTTATGGTTTCGTTCTTTACCGTACAAAGGTCTCGAACAGCGGTTTGTTACGGATTAAGGAATTAAGAGATTACGCCTCGGTTTATGTCAATGGAAAAAACATTGGTACGGTAGACAGAAGATTGAAAAAAGATTCTATAGACCTCAATAATATCCCAAAAGATGCAGTGCTTGATATCCTTGTAGAAAACAACGGTCGTATCAATTATGGGCCGTACTTAACAGATAACCGTCATGGGATTACAAAAGAAGTTACATTAAATGGTAAAGCATTGGTGCAGTGGGAAATGTACGGTTTGCCATTTGCAGGAATAAAAAACTGGAAATACTCAGGCAAGCAGATCAAAGCTGGCCAGCCTGGCTTGTACCAGGGTACATTTGTCTTGAATGAAGTAGCAGATACCTTTCTGGATATGCGCAGTTTTGGGAAAGGATTTGTTTTCCTCAATGGCCATAATCTTGGTAAATACTGGCAGGAAGGTCCTCAACAGACCATTTATATACCTTCAGTTTGGTTAAAAAAAGGTAACAATGAAATTGTTGTTTTTGATCAGTTGAAAACCGGACACACCAGCATCAGCTCCGTTGCTGATCCTATATTGGCAGGAAGATCCAGCAGATAAATAGGGAGGGCATCAATAACGAACATAAAAAAGGCAGGTATCAGCAGAGATTACCTGCCTTTTTTATGTTTGCGGCAGTATGCTAACGCATTCATATTCAGTAAATGAAGGCTATTCGCTTGCTTTATGTCGGGGTACATTCTTATTTCTGTGAAAATATATTTGTTAAACTGGTTTTTTATATTTTACTTTGAAGTACAAAGTTCTTTCAATGATGCTAGAAAAAGACGTTTACTCCGAACTCAGTTCAATCAGAAGTCTGATGGAACGCTCCACTAAGTTTATCTCGCTTAGCGGGCTGT
>Ga0247815_10000408_pt1 | contig 34039 bp, 21 predicted proteins | sample UWRJL194509B1_FD_181014 | JGI IMG/M metagenome (GOLD analysis project Ga0247815, IMG submission 181014) | Plant litter microbial communities from Arlington Agricultural Research Station in Wisconsin, United States - UWRJ-L194-509B-1 | ecosystem: Environmental > Terrestrial > Plant litter >...
GTTGAAGATTTCACGGTAAAATCCAATCCGCGGCACACCAATTCTGTAATTTTCCCGTACAACCGGAGTAAAATTGGCAATAAAGATCAGACTTTCAGCATGATCATCTCCCTTTCTGATCCATGAAACTACACTGCGTTCAGCATCTCCGGCCTCAATCCATTCAAAGCCGGCAGATGAATAATTATTTTTATACCAGACCGGATATTGCTGATAAATTGCGTTCAGGTCTTTCAGCAATACCTGTACTCCGTGATGGTCAGGATGATGATTTTCATGCCAGTCGAGGCTCAAATCATGCCCCCACTCGCGTCTCTGGGCAAATTCCCCCCCCATAAAAATCATTTTAGAACCCGGATGACCAAACATAAAACCAAAAAGCAGTCTTAAATTGGCAAACTGTTGCCACTGGTCGCCCGGCATTTTATTGATGAGTGATCCTTTTCCATACACCACTTCATCATGCGACAGCGGAAGCACAAACTTTTCAGAAAAGGCATAAACCAGGCCAAATGTCAGTTGTCCCTGGTGATATTTTCGGTAAATAGGTTCCTGATGAAAATAAGAAAGCGTATCATGCATCCAGCCCATCATCCACTTGAAATCAAACCCCAGGCCTCCCTCCGCTACCGGATGTGTTACGCCAGGCCACGAAGTAGATTCCTCCGCTACAGTAAAAACATCTCCAAACCGTGCGTGTACAGCCGTATTAAACTCCTGTAAAAAGCTCACGGCCTCCAGGTTTTCACGTCCTCCATACACATTTGGCGCCCATTCTCCTGCATTGCGGGAGTAGTCGAGGTAAAGCATAGATGCTACAGCATCTACCCTCAGCCCATCAATATGATACTTTTCCAGCCAGAACATGGCGTTCGAAATCAGGAATGCCCTTACCTCGTTACGTCCCAGATCAAATATGTAACTTTTCCAGTCGGGATGGAAACCCTTCCTTGGATCATCATATTCATACAAATGGCTACCGTCAAAATCACCCGGTCCATGCATGTCTGTAGGGAAATGCGATGGTACCCAATCCAGTATCACCCCAATTCCTGCCTGATGCAGTTCGTCTATCAGGTACATAAAGTCCTGTGGTGTGCCGTAACGGCTGGTTGGTGCATAAAAACCTGTAATCTGATATCCCCAGGAACCATAAAAAGGGTGTTCCATCACTGGCATAAACTCCACATGCGTAAAGTTCATATACCGGCAGTAGCCGGGAAGTTCATCAGCAATTTCCCTGTAAGTGAGAAAGCGCTCGCCGCTTTCGTCTTGTTTTCTCCTCCACGAGCCAAGGTGCAGTTCATATACAGACATAGGCTCTTCCAAAATCTGCTGCTGTTTCCTGCGCTGCAGCCAGTCTTCATCCTTCCATTGGTAACCCAGGGACCAGGTAACAGAGGCAGTATGCGGCGGCGTTTCCCAATGAAATGCATATGGATCACCCTTTTCCACCTGGTACCCCTGATGCGATTCAATAAAATACTTATAATATTCCTGCAATCCGATCCCTGGAAAAAAACCTTCCCAGATTCCCGAACTGTCCCATCGCACCTTTAGCGGATGTGTTGATCTGTTCCAGCTATTGACGTTGCCAATTACACTCACATATTTCGCATTTGGCGCCCAAACGGCAAAATAGGTTCCCGCAACACCTTCATGCACTATCTGATGTGCACCCAGTTTATTGTATAAATGGTAATGTTTACCTGCCTTAAAAAGCTGAATATCAAAATCACTGAACATAGAAAACCATGTACCTTCTTTAACCGCTTCTATATCCTGAATCTTTAATTTTACCATGACGTTTTGTTTATACCAGCACCTGCCGGTTTTTATTTACAATAGCTTTTATTCCACGTAGCGGTACAATTACCCAGTCAGGCCGATTATTCAGCTCATAATTTAGCTCGTATACGGCTTTTTGCAACAGGTATGTCTGCAACAAGGTCTCTAAATCCGCCTGGTTATCAGGAATAAATGCTGCATCACCAACCGTTTTCAAATAAGATTTCATAAAAAAGCCACTGATGTAATGGTACCAGGTCTCTACATATGGCACCAGTGTATTGATATCTTCAGGCCTGATCTGATTATCAAGAAAAAGACTGCCGTAGGCGGCATAATGAAATGAACGGATCATCCCGGCCACATCGCGCAGTGCTGAATATTTCAGGCGGCGTTCACTATAACTCCTCGCCGGTTCTCCCTCAAAGTCGAGCAATAGGAAATCTTTACCAGTAAACAAAACCTGTCCCAAATGGTAATCACCATGGATCCGTATTTTAGTTACTTCTATCTTCCTGCTATATATTTGTTTCAGAATTCCCAGGATCTCATCTTTCATTTTCAAAACTTCTTCAGCCTCCTTGCGTACATCAGGGTTAAGGGATTTCATATTCTTAGAAAGGCTCTGAAAAGCTACCCTCACCAGCGATTGCAGCGAAGAAAACAGTGAGCGCTGGTAATGAAGTGAGAAAGGTTCTGGCTTAAATGCCGGCAGATCATGCGCAGCCGACAGCGCCAGGTGCATTTCTCCAGTCCTGATCCCCAGCAACCGTACCTGTTCTGATAAAGTACCATCAATGAGCTCTTTCAGGTCCTCGGGAGCATCTTCATAAATAACCGGGTCGGCCAGATTCCCCCTCAGTTCTGTTGATACCTGCGAGAGATCGGTATGTGACAACAGTTTTTCATTGTAGTCATCCAAACGGTCCAGCATAAACGCCCATCCATCGCTGGTGCTGGTCACCATTTCCTGCATCATCCCCAACACCATTGTATCGTTTCCAAATTTCCATTCAATAGTTCCTACATATCCTGGAATATGTTTAAAGTGTGCGGTTTCGCTCAGATACCGGCTCATTTCCACATCCGGGTTAATTGCACGATCTACTTTTCTGTATATCTTGAGGTAAAAAGTATTATCGTAAGTGATAGAGGTATTGCTCTGTTCTGCAGAAATTACCCTGGGTTTAGTTTTTGGGTTTTCAAGTACATGTTTTTTAAGTCGTTTGTTACCTGTAAAATGAAGTTCAGATGCTCCCTGCCCTATGGTATGGTGATGTGCCATGTTTTCTATGATGAATTGCTGCAATTCAATTCCATAAATGGCATCATAAAGCACCCCTTCTTCGCCGTTAATATTTAGCAAAGCAATTACAGACTGCGGGCAGTTATCCTGTATTTTATACGAGAACTGTCCCTTTCCAAATGCCACCGGTAGCTGGTAAATGTCTGGCAAACCGTCTCTGTAAGACACCTCCATCAGCAGGATAAACGTGTTGTTGGGCGACATAGGAAGTGTCGCGTGATCAATTATCCGCAAATTCTCCATTCCACGGCCCTTTCCGCCAAACCAGCGCAGGTGCATCATGTAATTGGGAAGTATAGTATTTTCCAGTTCATCCAGCACCTCCCTGCTCACCAGGTCTTTCCACTTATCAATTTTAATTACCGACAATCGCTCTTCATTATCCATCTCAGGGTGCACCTTTTCCAAAATAAACGACTGGCATGCGTATGCGCCTAACGTAAAAAAGTATGGCACATCTTCTTTGATTACCGGGAAGCGGTTCCTGCTCAGGATTTCTACAGGAACAGAGCCTTTGTAATTGTCGAGGTTAAGTTCTGCCGCTTGTGCAAACCTTGATAAGTTAGCAACAATCAGCATGGTCTGGTCTTCATAAGTACGTGTAAAAACCAGCACCTTGGCGTTTTCGCTGTGAATAAACTTCATGTCGCCGCGACCAAATGCTTTGTATTTTTTACGGGTACTGATCATTCTTTTAGTCCACCATAACAATGATGAAGTGTTCCTGGATTGCAGTTCAACATTCAGCGATTCATAATGGAACTGCGGATCTAGAATCAAGGGCAGGTACATCCTTTGCGGATTTGCTTCAGAAAACCCACCATTTCTGTCAGAATGCCACTGCATTGGCGTGCGTACCCCATCACGGTCGCCCAGATAGAAATTATCGCCCATCCCAATTTCATCACCGTAGTAAATCACCGGTGTTCCAGGCAAACTGAAAAGCAGTGTGTTCATCAGTTCAATTTTCTTGCGGTTATTTTCCAGCAGAGGTGCAAGCCGGTGCCTGATGCCGAGGTTAATCCTTGCCTTTGGATCCTTTACGTATACCTTATACATATAGTCACGTTCCTCGTCCGTCACCATTTCCAGCGTCAGTTCATCATGATTTCTCAAAAAGATAGCCCACTGGCAGGTTTCAGGGATAGCGGGTGTCTGGTCAAAAATATCCGTTATCGGGTACCGGTCTTCCATCTGTACCGCCATAAACATCCTTGGCATCACCGGAAAATGGTAATTCATCTGACATTCGTCCCCGTCCCCAAAATAAGATGCAGAATCTTCGGGCCACATATTGGCTTCAGCCAGCAGCAGCGTTCCAGGGTAACGGTCATCAATGTATTTTCTCAGTTTTTTAAGGAAAGCGTGCGTTTCGGGAAGGTTTTCACAGTTCGTACCTTCTCTTTCAAATAGATACGGAACCGCATCCAGCCTGAAACCATCTACCCCCATTTTGCACCAGTAGTCCATAATTTTGAAGACTTCCTGCTGTACCAGCTCACTGTCGTAGTTCAGGTCAGGCTGATGGTGGAAAAACCGGTGCCAGAAATACTGGTTGGCAATCGGGTCCCAGGTCCAGTTAGACGTTTCATAATCTTGGAAAATAATACGGGCATCCTTAAATTTAGTTGGATCATCACTCCACACATAATAATCACGTAACGGAGAATCTTTCGGCGCTTTTCGTGCACGCTGAAACCAGGGATGCTGATCTGAGGTATGATTGATCACCAGCTCGGTTATCACCTTCAGTCCCCTTTTATGTGCCTCTTTTAGAAAAAGCTTAAATTGTTTAATATCTCCATAAGCAGGATTGATATGGTAATAATCAGCAATATCATAACCGTCATCCTTCAATGGCGAAGGATAAAACGGCAGGAGCCAGATGGCAGTAACCCCCAAATCTTCCAGGTAAGGAAGTTTTTCCATGAGTCCTTTAAAATCTCCGATTCCGTCACAGTTCCCATCACGGAATGCCTTAATATGGAGCTCGTAAATTACGGCGTCTTTGTACCAGTGTAATTTATCGTCAATTTTATTTGTGCTGTTGTCCATAATTATATTTGGTTATTGTTCGATGTTAAAAATATGTGCAGGCATCAGGTATGGGTTCAGCTCCACGTACTGCCACTCACCCTGCCAGTTGTAAACGTCGCCACTTAACAAGTCATGAACCCTATAGCGGGAAGCAGGGTCGATACCGAGTTCCTTGAGCGGAACTTTTATAAATGCAGCCTGATTTTGAGCCACATCCAGGTTCACCACAATCAGCAGTTTATTATTGGTCCGTTCGTCTGTTTTTGCGTAACAGATAATCTGATCGCTCGTTGTTTCCCCAAAATCAATGTTCCATGTGCTCTGGAGTGCAGCATTTTGCTTCCTGATCTGGTTTACACGTGTAATGATTTCACGGATGCGTGTGTACTTTTTCCAGTCCCAGTGTTTAATTTCATATTTCTCGTTATCTACATATTCTTCCTTAACACCGTGTGGGGTGTTAAGCCCATACTCGTAAACAGGACCATACATACCATAATTGGATGAAAGTGTAGCTGCCAGGATAAGCCGCATGATATGTGCATTTTCAGCACCATTGATCAATGCCGGTGGAAGTATATCAGGGGTATTAGGCCAAAAGTTGGGACGGAAATAATACCGCATCTCCGTCCTGGTCAATTCCTTCATATAAGTTTCAATTTCATATTTGGTATTGCGCCAGGTAAAGTAGGTGTATGATTGGTTAAAGCCTGCTTTACCGAGTCTCTCCATCAGCCTTGGGCGCGTAAACGCTTCCGCGAGGAACAAAACCTCAGGATGGGTTTTACGAACCTCGCCAATCATCCATTCCCAAAAAGGAAATGCCTTGGTATGCGGATTATCAATCCTGAAGATGCGTATACCAGCGTCAATCCAGTAATCAATAATACTTTTCAGTTCCTGCCATAGGTTTTCCCAGTCATCTGTTTCGAAATCGAATGGGAGGATATCCTCATATTTTTTTGGTGGGTTTTCTGCAAACTGTACCGTCCCGTCAGGCCTCCATTTAAACCATTGTGGATGAGATTTTACATAGGGATGGTCGGGTGCACACTGATATGCAATGTCCATAGCCAGTTCAATTCCCTTGCCGGCAGCTGCGTTAATCAGGTTTTTAAAGTCTTTCATTGTACCCAGCTGGGGATGGATAGACTTATGTCCGCCCTTTCTGTTTCCAATAGCCCATGGAGAACCAGGATCATTGGGACCGGCCGTTAATGAATTGTTCTTTCCTTTCCGGTTCTTTTCGCCTATTGGATGGATGGGAGGGAAATAAAGCACATCAAAACCCATCTTCTGGATCCTTGGCAGCAGTTTTTCCACATCTTTAAAGGTGCCGTGTTTACCAGGTTCAGTGGCTGCCGATCTTGGAAAAAGCTCATACCAGGTGCTAAATCCTGCCCGTTTGCGTTCAACATCGATCTTAAATACCTGCGGATATTCAGTTACATATTCTTCCAGGCGGTATGCAAACATTACCTCTTCAATATCATCACTTAAGGCTACCGCCACACCTTCAGCCGCATCACCCACATGCAACCTGTGTGCGGCACTGCTAAGTATGGGGGTTCCGGTATTCAACAGCTCAGCCGCCGCTTCCAGCATGCCCCGTCCTATTTCCAGTTCCGTAGCTATGTCCTGCCCGGCTTCATATTTTTTCCTGAGCCCATGTTTCCAGGTGCCATAATGGTCTTCCCAGCCCCTGATCCTGAATTCATACTCACCTGCAGTTTCAAAAGTATAGGCTGCTTCCCAGTAATCATTAATAATCAGTGTCATCGGTAGCTCAACCTCTTCCCCTGTTTTTAAATTTTTTACAAACGCACTGGCCAGCACTTCATCGTGCCCATCGCCAAAAACATCTGCAGATAGGATGATCCGGTCTCCTTCAACCGCCTTGGCGGGATATTTACCGCCCTCAACAGTCGGGGAAACATGAGTGATGACCACTCTTTTTTTGCCGTCTTTTGAATCCATAACTAAGAGTCTTATTTTACTTTCCTAAAATTCTGCAGCAGTACCACTGATCGTCCCTGCACCGGCACCATGCTCTCCGGATGAAGGTTTAAAGGCATTTCCGGTTCTGCTGTAACTGCTGTATCTACAATCAGCTGCCATTCGTTGCCATATTCCACCCCGGGCAACCTATACTCAATCACTTCAGTATTTGCATTGTATATCACATAAAAATTATCATCCACCACTTTATTGCCATTGTGGTCTACCGTATTCAAACCACTGCCGTTCAGGTATATCGCAACCGACTTTGCATAACCTTCCTGCCAGTTTTCGTCGGTCATTGCCCCACCGTCGGGCAGGAACCAGGCAATATCCTCTATCCCGTTTGCTTTTACAGGCGTACCTTTGAACCAGTTTTTCCTTGAAAAAACCGCGTGTTCACGTCTCAAATGGATCAGTTTACCGGTAAACTCAATCAGCTCCTGATCGGCAGCTTCCCAGTTAATCCATGAAATTTCATTGTCCTGGCAATAGGAGTTGTTGTTACCCTGCTGCGTTCGCCCGAGTTCATCGCCGGCAACCAGCATGGGAATACCCTGTGATAAAAACAACGTCGTCAGGAAATTACGCTTCTGCTTAATTCTCAATGCATTGATACTCTCATCCTCAGTTGGCCCTTCCACGCCACAGTTCCAGGAGCGGTTATTGCTTTCACCGTCCTGATTGTTTTCTCCATTGGCATCGTTGTGCTTTTCGTTGTAGGAAACCAGGTCGTGCAACGTAAAACCGTCGTGCGCCGTAATAAAATTCACACTCGCAGTCGGTTTTCTATATTCTTTATAGAGATCTGCGCTTCCTGTAATCCGGTCGGCAAATTCAGGGAGGGTGTTTTCAGAACCGCTCCAGTAGTCGCGGATACAGTCCCTGTATTTTCCGTTCCATTCTGCCCATCCGGGAGGGAACTTACCAACCTGGTATCCACCTTCTCCCACATCCCATGGTTCCGCGATCAGCTTTACCTGAGAAATAATCGGGTCCTGATGAATGATATCAAAAAAAGCACTCAGTCTGTTTACCTCGTGCAGTTCCCTTGCCAGCGTAGCGGCCAGGTCGAACCGAAATCCGTCGATTCCCATTTCGGTTATCCAGTAACGCAGGCTGTCCATCATCAACCGCAATACACTGGGAAGGTTGGCGTTTAGCGTATTTCCTGTCCCCGTATAATCCATATAGTATCTTTTATCATCCGTCAAACGGTAATAAGATGCGTTGTCTATGCCCTTGAAGGACAGCGTTGGCCCCATTTGATTGCCTTCGCCCGTATGGTTATAAACCACGTCGAGGATTACCTCTATTCCTGCCTTATGCAGGTTTTTTACCATCGTTTTAAATTCATTCAACTGCTGCCCCAGTTTCCCTGTACAGGAATAACGTGCATCAGGAGCGAAAAAACCCATCGTATTGTAACCCCAGTAATTTGTGAGCCCTTTATCCTGAAGCGACCTGTCAGAAAGAAAATCGTGCACCGGCATCAGTTCGATAGCTGTAACACCCAATTTTTTCAAGTGCGCAATAGTCACTTCGTGCCCTACTGCTGCATATGTACCACGAATTTCTTCAGGAATATCGGGATGCAGTTTAGTCAGTCCCTTCACATGTGCCTCATAAATCACCGTATCATCGTAAGAGATATCAGGACGCTTATCGCCTTCCCAGTCAAATCTGTTATCTATAACTACTGCTTTAGGAATGTATGCAGCACTATCAGAGTCGCTGAAGCTTAAATCGTCATTTTCATTTCCAACTATATATCCAAATACCGCGTCGTCCCACTTGATGGTACCGGCAATCGATTTCGCATAAGGGTCTACCACCAGTTTATTGGGGTTAAATCGGTGTCCATTCTCCGGATCAAATGGTCCATGTACACGATAGGCATATAACTGCCCTGGGCTTATGCCTTCAAGATAGATATGCCAGGTAAGATCAGTATGTTCTGTAATTTTAAATTTTTGTGATTCCTGTTCAGCGTTATCAGGGTCAAACAGGCAAACTTCAACTCCTGTGGCATTCTCAGAGTATAGCGAAAAATTTACCCCTTTGCCGTCCCATGTTGCGCCGAGCGGATAGGGTTTCCCCGGTAAGTTTCTAAAAGTCATACGTTATGTTTTCTTTATATGAAAAACATCATCAAAAAAAACCACCAGCGGCTTATAATTGTGATAATTCACAAGCCGTAACAGGTAATTTTCAATAGAGTTTTACAAATAAAAAAAAACAACAGTTTTGCTACACAGGCTAAATTGCCCGCATATTTGCGTTTAAAAAAGGAGAGTTTGAAAGTGTTAGCCTTTTAAAACCCGCGCAGGATTAATCCGCGAAACTTTAACCACCTGTGATCCTATAGCCACGCCTGTCATCAGAAAAGCAAGCATGCCAGCCCCAGCAAAATACCACCATTCCAAAGGTGTATGATAAGCAAAGCCGTTTAGCCATTCCCTATTTAATATATAACCCAATGGGAAGGCAACTAGTATAGCAATGCTGATCATTTTCACAAAATGCGCCGACAACAGGTATACAATGCCCAGTTGATCACAGCCAAGCGTCTTCCTGATAGCAATCTCTTTTGCCTTCCTTTCAACCATAAAGCTGGCCAAGCCAAACAAACCCAGGCACGAGATGAGGATCGCAATGCTGGCAAAGTATCTGGATAATATAGCGGTCCTGTCTTCCGAAACATATTGATCCTGGTAATCCTGATCCAGAAATTTGTACTCAAAAGGAAGATAAACATTAAATTTCTTGTACAGCTTTTCGATTTGTGCAATTGCATTGTGTTCTTTTCCAGCCCTTAATTTAACCAGGATGTTGCCGCCCTTTTCTTCGTCAATTTTAAAGAAAAATGGTTTTACCGGTTGTCCAAGCGCTTCAAAATGAAAATCTTTTACCACTCCAATAATTTGTCTTTTACCATAAAACATTACCGTTTTACCTATGGGATTCTTCAATCCCATAGCTTTGATTGCTGTTTCATTGAAAACAATCGCAGTACTGTCTGCGCCAAACTTCCTTGAAAAGCTACGCCCTTCTTTGATTTTTAATCCCAGTGTTTCTATTAAATCGTAATCCACATCCAGGTATCCAAAACGCGTCTGCCGATCAAGCGGGTTTTGCATTTCCCATAAGAACCCTCCGGTCCTGGAACTTACACCACCGGCCAGCCGACCATACATATATGATGCATTGATCACATCCGGTAGTTTTTTTAGCTCTTTTACAAAGGCAGTATAATCAGCCTCCAGTTTCCCTGTTCTTGAAAAGGAAATGATGTTATCCTTGTCATATCCCGGATCTTTAGTCTGGATGAACTGTACCTGTTTATAAATCACCAATACAGAGATAATTAGCACTACCGAAATTACAAACTGGAAAACCACCAGGCCATTCCTGATCAGCACCTCAAGGGCCCTATCTGGCAATTTTCCTTTTAACGATTCAGCCGGATTAAATCCCGAGAGGTAAAAAGCAGGATAAAGGCCTGCAAAAAAACCTGTAAGCAGTGTTATACATAGCAATACCAATATTAGTTTCAGGTCAAAATGCAAAACCAATGTTTTATCCGTAATCTGGTTGAACTGTGGAAGCAACAGTTCAACAAATAGCAACGCCAGGAACAACGACAAGGTAGTCAACACCAAAGATTCCAACATATACTGCATCACCAAAGCTCCCCTGCCCGCACCCATTACTTTTTTTATGCCCGCTTCCTTCATTCTTCCAGATGCTTTCGCGGTGGACAAATTCATAAAATTAATGCATGCAATCCCCAGAATAAACAAGGCGATCAGCGCAAACAACCTTACATAGAAAACCTTACCACCAACAGGAATCCCGTTTTCGTATGCGCCGAATAAATACCTTTCTGAATATTTCTGTACAAAAAGTGTCTCGTTTAGAGAACCGCGCTTCCTTTGAAGTAGTGCCGTCAACTGACGGTTAACATACGCATTGTCAGTATCCTTTTTAAGTATTACAAATGTGGATGGACCGCCATTGGCCCAGCTGGCAATTTCAGGCCGTATGTCTTTATACAAATCATAACTAAACAATAAATCAAAATTCTCAGCTGCCGCAGGTTGTTTCCTGAAAACGCCAGATATAATATAAGAACCCTTCAGATCGTCATTCTCAAATTTAACTATCCTTCCAATTACGCTGCCATTAGTATGAAAAAGCCTAACTGCCAGCTCCTGAGAAATACAGATTGCTGTTTGGCCAACCAAAGCTACAGACTGGTTTCCCTGAACAAATTGATAGGTAAACACCTTAAAAAAATCTCTACCTGCAAACTGAGGACTGGCATAAGCAGCGCTATTGCCTGTGCTGATGATACCACGATAGGCCAGCTGTGGAGGCACAACTGTTACCGCAGCTTCAATATCAGGTATTTCAGTGGCAATTGCTTCCGCCAGCGGTCCGGGTGTAAACGATTCAGTTCTGATGGTCTCACCGTAAGGTTCATTGCGCATTACCTGATATAACCGGTTGTTATTCTTATTAAAGGTATTGATGCTGAGTTCATCCGTTACCCATAGATAAATTATTAAAGAACAGGCAAGTCCGGTTGACAAACCAACCAGGTTTATAAAAAACGAAACCTTAAATCTTTTAAAATTCCGGTAGATCAGCAGTAAATGAAGTTTAAACATAATTGTTGCTGGAAAAAATGCCCAATTCCGCCCCCTGCGGATCACTCACTGTTAGCAGCCATTTTGGTGCCGCAGAAGCTGAACCGCCATTTTGGATCATTCAGCGTATCTAAGGTAATAAATATAGAATAGCTGTGTTCATTATCAAACACGTGCTGACCGTTACCGTACATCTAAAATCGACCTTAAACTGTCAAATTCATCATTTTAAAAAGGTGCTGTTTATAGAGTTTGCCTACTGGTACCTGAGTGTCACCGATTTCTATCGTGTCGGGCGTAAAAGAATTGATCTTGTTCAGCGATACAATGAACGACCGGTGGGCACGCACAAAACTATCTTCTGGCAGCATCACTTCCAGTGCCGTGATGGCGTACTTGGTCACTACCAGACCTTTCTCGGTATAGATTTTAACATAATCTTTTAAACTTTCAATGTACAGAATGTCTTTAATCAGCACTTTTACCATTTTTCGGTCTGCCCTGAAATAAAGGAAAGTCTGGTTCGGAATATGTACCTCAGGAATATCGTTTTCCTGATATGTTGGTACTTCCCGCGGAAGGGCTTTCATTATCGCCTTCAAAAACCTGTCAAATTGAATCGGTTTCAGCAGGTAGTCAGTTACATCGAGATCAAAGGCCTGCACAGCATACTGCTCAAACGCGGTTGTCAGGATAATTGCCGGAGGCGATTTTAACGACCTGATCAGTTCCAGTCCTGTTACCTGTGGCATCTGGACGTCAAGGAAAAGTAGATCTACAGCATGGGTCTGCAAAGTAGTTAAGGCCTGCAGCGCATTGCTGCACTCATCAGTAAGTCTTAATATTGGTACCTGTTGTATGTATCTTTTCAGAATTTCCCGCGCAGGGGGTTCGTCATCAACGATCAGACAACTGAAAATTTTCTCTGGTTTCATCTTCAATATCTTTAGTTTCCACAACCTGGTCAGCCTGGTCGAGCCACAGCTTTAAATTCACGATGTACATATCCTCCTCGTCCACTGCCTGGAATTTGTACTTTCCTGGATAAATTAATTCAAGCCTTTTCTGGGTATTTGCTGTTCCAATACCTAATTGCGATGGACCCGAATTGGCCGCCTTTCCATTGACCAGTTTCATACGTAAAATCGTGTTATTCAAAGTTACACTTATACTAATCCAGGGATTGGTTATCATCTTGCTGGCGCCATGTTTAAAGCAATTTTCAACTAATGGAAGCAGTAACAGGGGTGCTATTCTTACCTTTCCGCTTTCAGCAGGCATACTTACAGAAAGGTCCAGATGTTCATCATATCTTACCTTTTCAAGTGCAATATAATCTGCAATCATTTTAAGCTCCTTATGTAGCGGCACAAATGGCTGGTTACACTCATATAACATATAACGCAGCAATTCTGATAAGCCATGAATCATATTCGAGGCAATTACTGACACTTCTTGAGTGTAACTATATATATTATTCAGCGTATTGAACAAAAAATGCGGGTGAAGCTGTGCTTTCAACATTTGTAACTCTGCCCGGGCCCTCTCCTGCTCCAGCCTGAGTGCTGCCTGTTGTCTTTCGTAGAAACATTTCATCAGCTTAATTGCTGCCGCCAGCCCTCCGATAGTTATACTTCCTCTCAGACCTGCCATGACCGACTCACCAATCTGAACATACATAGGTGTCGGGTTAATCATCATTCCCGCAGGCAACTTAGGCCTGATATTTACCTGCCTCAAATGTTCTATCACTGTCATGGATAAACCGGCTGCCAATACAGCGGTAATCAGAAAGATTACAACCGATATCTCCAGTGCCCTGATATACAAGCCGCTGATCACCAGGCGCGGCACTACAATATACATCAGTGTATAGGCCGCGAACAAATGCGGAACCAAATATATCAAGCTCTCTGGGGCAGTCATACTAAGACGCACCAAAAAGCTTTGTTTCTGCAGTACCGGTGAAGGCGAAAAGGAATAGATAAACACCTGGAATACAAACCACGAGAGCCAGAATACCAGATGCCGGCGTATTCTCCATTTGGGTTGTGCCGAGAAGATGAATGGTAGCGACTGCATAATGGGTTTCTTTACTTAAAGATACAAAACCCTACCAGAAATCTTACACAACAATTTGGTTATTAGACCGATGCACACAAAATAGGCACCAATTCCATTTGTCGACGATCAAATGAATTGATATAGCAATATCTGTTTTGTAACATCCCGTTTAATGGGCTGGTCTACTTCTCAAAAAATTAATTTTAATGACCATTACATTTGAATTAAGAAATAGAATCACCCATCATATACTAAAAAAATCATGAAAAAGACTTATTTTATCCTCCTCATCGCCACAATCGGCCTGTTACCATTTTCATTAACAGCAGATGCCCAATCAAGGTCAGCCTGCGTTCCAAAAAATGGCTATTGGGTTTTAGTATCCAACGTAAATGTCAAAAATGTGACCACTGTACAATTTTATAATGAAGAGAACCAGTTGATGTACGAAGAAGTTGTACGTGGCCAGAAAATGAATATCAACCGATTGAAAACCCTACGCTGCCTCAAAAAAGGACTGGATACCGTACTGGTGGCATGGAACCAGCAAAAAAAGGCATTGTATAACAAAGACTGGGTAGCCATGAACTTTGCCGGGAAATAGCCTAACCTGGTTGCACCAGTTCTCTCAGTGTAACCAGGTTTTCAATCGCATCGCCCATGGTATTATTAAAATAAGCATATACAGTTTTTCCTTCGTCCATCCATTCATTTACATAGGAGCCGTATTCGTACAAAAACTCCTGTTCATACCTGCCTTTATAATTACCATCAGGGCCATGAAAACGGACGTAAACAAAATCAACACCCGTATCCAGCATTCCGCTTGCCGTACTCAGTTTATCATGCACTACCAATCCCATTCTGAGTTCAGTGAGTAGTTCCATCGTAGTTTCTTCATACCAGCTGTTATCCCTGAATTCAATTGCAATATCCCAGGTTTCATCAGGATCTGCATCACGGATGGTCTTTAATAAATGATCCATTTGTCTACGGTGCACATTCTTAATGCTCGGGGGAACCTGCACCAGCAGGCTCCCTTTTTTGTTACCCGCAAAAGAGATCACCTCCATAAACTTAATCACTGAAGCAGGATCAAAGGCCAGGCCTTTATTATGGGTAATATCCCTCGACAGCTTATAGGTAAATTTAAAATTTTCTGGGACATCAGCGGCCCATTTCTCAACGGTTGAAGCCATTGGTACTTTATAAAATGAGCTGTTTACTTCAATACTGTTAAATAAAGTACCATAATAATGCAGCCTGCTTTTGTCACGAAATTCAGGAGGATAAAACTCTTTGTTACGTACCGGCAACAGCAAACCGCTGGTACCTGAATAATAATTTACCATCTGGCTAGCAACACCATAGTATAACAATTGTTTAGCAATTCAACGCATAACTTACTTGCCAAACAAGTTTCCGTTAGCCGGACTCCTGTTTTGCTGCAGGATTAATGAATTGTGTAGCAATATGGGTCAAATATGCATCGGCATGTTTTTCATCAGAAAGGCACCTTTCCAACAAAACCTGCGCACTGTCATTCTCAATTTCGCCCAGCAGGGAAATCAAGCTGCCATAACTTGATATTTTATAATGGGCAATTAGTTGTACAGCATATATAATTGCCGCATCCCGTAAGGCTGTGCCGGTTTCCACAGTTTTAATTATTTCGGCAGATTTTTCACTCAAGGTTTCAATGATCTTACATTTTCCATCACCTGGTTTTTCCGATAAAAGTTTGAAAACTGTCTCCAAACGTTCTACATGCGACTCTGCTACATGTGATTGATCACATAATGCATTTTGTAACTCTTCGGTATAAGCCGCTATTGATAGTGCGGCTGCGCATTTTACGATTTTCTTCTCAGCACTATATAAATCCTGTAAACACTCAATGAAGAACACGAACAATCCCCCCCTTTTCAATTGATCTGCCATATCGTATGATAATTATGATAAAATGAAATAATTCCCACTAGCTAACCTCTAAATGAACAATTGAAAAAGATAAAAGTTTAGGTAAACAAATTAGTTTGTAGCTTTGGCTCGAAAGCAAATAAGATTACCATGGCTGTATTACATAGAAAAGAAGAGAAAATTGAAGTTGTGTTAAGTAAGCTTCCTGAAAATTATACCGACAAACAGTTTGTAGATACTTTTATTCAGTTATATTCAAAAGACTGGGGAAAAATAAAAGCAAATTATATCAAACAATCACAGGATAAAGAGCCGGGTGCGATTATCACTATGCCTAAACCAGAATTGTACCTGAAGAGCATTTTGACCAACTACCTTGAAAATTTTAAAAAATAATATCAGGCGTAGTTACAATAAATCATTTGAATACGCGTCTTTATATGGAGAGCGTTAATTTAGATTACGGGCATAAGCTATAAGTTTATGCCCGTTCTTTTTATCTGCTGTAACTGAATTAAATCAGTTCGTTAGCTATTAAAAACTCCTTTACAGCCAGGAAATCAAGGAAAATCTGATCTGCGGCAGCCAATTTAATATGGTCATCCGTATTTGCCTGGATGGCAAAACAAGTCAATCCAGCAGCTTTAGCGGCACGAAGTCCGTTCAGCGTATCTTCAAATACAAGGCATTCAGACTTTTCTAACCCAAGTTTTTCCACTGCAAGGTTATACGATTCCGGATCGGGCTTGCTGTTCACTACATCACTTCTGGTAATCAGGAGGCTGAAATATTTATCCAATCCATTTTTTCTGAACATCTCATCCACATCCGGACGTTTACTGGCTGTAACCAGCGCCATTTTGATTCCTTTACTTACAAAGAAGTCGAGCGTATCCTGTACATGTGGCATCAGGTCAATCACACTTGTTTTCAAGCGTTCAACAGTCAGGTCCTCTTTTCTCGAGATCAGCAGTTCCAGTGGAGATTCTATTTCATAAAGTTCCTTTAGGCGGGCTGCGTTTCCGGGTAAAGGTATGCCCGCATAATTTTTTAGAAAATCTGAATATTCTAACTGAATACTGGACTCAGCCAGGAGCTCATTCCAGGTATTAAAATGAAAGTGCTCAGAATCAACAAGGGTACCGTCTAAATCGAAGAGTAATGCTTTAAATTTTGCCATCGGAACAAATTAAAAAAAAATGAGGGTTGCCCCTCATTTTGTGTACTATTTTTACATGATATTGATGATCAACCAGGTTTACTTCTGTTTGATCCAGGCGACAACATCATTGATCATCGTCTCTGAAACACTCGATGGCAGCTGATATTGTGCAGGCGAACCTTTTTCCAGTTGAGAACTCATCAAATGGTTTAAATCCGGATAAAGCTTCAGGGTCGCATTACTTTTCTGTCCAAGCGCTGCATTCCACAGGTTAAAATCTGCTTCCGAAACCTGAAAATCGTTTCCTCCCTGGATCACCAAAATGCGTTGTCTGCCAATCTTTTTTGCGGTTTCAACCTGGTTATAGTTATTCAGGTCAACCCAATACGATACCGGAATGCCAATAATGTTAGAGTCTGGTTTCATTGTTCCCGCCTGCGTAATACGCGTCTTGTCCAGTTCAGTAATCACACCCGCAAGTTGTTTTTTGCCAGCCTGCGTTGTATCTTTAGCCAGGTCGAACATGTATTTGTTCTGTTCTACCATCAGGTCGGCAAATTTCCTTGCCGGCGCTTCCGCCAAAATAATCCCTTTAAGGTTTGGGGCAAGCGTTGCTATTCTTGGTGCAAGCATGCCACCCAGGCTGTGGCCTAACAAATAAATCTGCTTTTTATCTACCCCAGGCGTAGTTTCTGCAAGGGCAACTGCTGCTACGGCATCATCCAGCACTTCTTCCTTAACAGTAAAAACACCAGCAAATTCTCCAGAATAAATCAAGGTCCTTTTTACATAACGAATGCTGGCAACCCCTTTTGCCGCAAAACCTGCTGCCAGGTCTTTTAGTGGCTTGTTCGGTCCTACTGTTTCATCCATATCTGCCGGGCCTGAGCCATGAACCATCACTACAAGTGGAAAGTTAACCGCTTTCTTTGGCGTGGTCAATATACCAACCAAACTATGTCCCGGAGTTTTTATATAAACCTCTTTCTCTGTATATAAGGTAGTGTCTGCATAAGCAGGATTCAAATAGGCTGCAGCAGTGGAGCGCGGTTTAAGAAAGAAACCTACCATTTTCTCCGCTTTATTGAAGGCAAGGATGAAAGATTGGGTATCATTTACAAATTTAGCATCTACGGTTACAGCGAAATATTCTCCCTGCGCCTTTCCCTGAACAGCCGCTGCCGACTCAAACTTACCATATCTTTTATCCAGTTCCCCCCATAATTTTTGCAATTCAGCTATCGGAACTTTTGCTTTCAGTGTTGAATCGAAACTATTGTGTGCTTCTGTAAACTTTTGCTGTTCCATCAACTGAAAAAAATCATTTGCACGGCCGAAAAGGTTTAACATACCCTGCGAAAATGATGCTGTTGTCACCAGCAGTAGTAAAATTGAAAGTATTGCTTTCTTCATATGAATCATTTGCCTAAATTGTATAGCGTGTGATCAAAGTTATCATATTAATTCATTCATAAAATATTCCTGTACAGAGAATTTTAAAAAAATATTTCTTTAAAGCGCAGGTTATCATGCGCTGAATAGAGAGTCTGCATTGTGTTTTAGTCGTAGTTTGTTGTAGGTAACTCCTCACATAAGGCAATGAAAATACATCATGACTCCACTAGAATGACCAGTTTTAGTGGAGTGTGCGTGCAATTAGTGTGGACTTTGTGTGGAGTTACCTACAACAAACTACGAACAAACATGCTTACAAATCTCTTGCGGATAGACTCTGACGTGCAAAAAAATGCACCCGATCTGGTTTTCTTCATCCACAAAATGCAAAACACATGAGAAAACAAAAAATATTATTAAATTAGAATATTATCCCGAAAGGACTTATTTTTTTTAAATATGACAGCTCTTTTAAAATACCATGCAGTTGGTAACACTTTGGGGTCGGGCATCATCCACTTTGCCTCATGAAATATATACTATCCTCCTTCCTCCTACTGTTCCTAAGCTCTTACGTCCAGGGGCAAGAGAAGGATTCCAGATTCAAGTTTGGTGCTAAAGCGGGAATTAATCTTTCCTTTCTCACTCATGATATCGGACCGTTCAACCAACCTGATGAAACCTACAGCTCTTTTAAACGAAATCCGAGGCCGTCGGCAAATATTGGCGTCACTTTAAACGTTCAGATGCCGAAAAAGTTCAACTTTGGTGTTGAGCTGCTTTTCAATACGCGGGGTGCCACTTACGTTCAGGAGAATGAGAAAGTGCAGGAAGAAGATGACCAGGGCGTAGAAAGAAACGCCAAAAATTATTACAATTATAATATTGACTACCTCGAGCTTCCCCTCACTGTCAATTATAATTTTAAGTCAGAATTATCAAACACTTATATTATTGGCTATGCGGGTATTGCCCCTGCACTTGCAATCAACCATAAAACAAGATTAAAATATCCAAAAAAAGATCCCGATCATCATAATCAAAAGGCTGATTTACCGGATATAAAAAGCTTTAACAACAACATTATCACCGGAGTACAGTTAGGCGAACACTATGGCAGCATGCGGGAGTTGTATATGGACCTAAGAGGAACTTATATGCTTTCACCTGTCTTCAGCAGGTCAGTTAATAACCAGGGTGAAAGCTTGTATACGCATATGTATACTTTCACCCTGGCCTTTGGGATTAAATTTTAAGGTTCAATTACTAATTTGTCGAGTGAAACATTGTTGGCTGTACTTCCATAATTTGATTTGCGTTTGTCAGACCAGTTTGGCCGTTCGCCTGTCACCTCAACTTTCAGCGTGTATTCCCCTGCGGTAAGCAAAGGACTTTCATACACCATGGTAGACCGCGGTGCTTTCGCATACAGGTCAACTATATTCCTGGCAATTTCTTTTCCCTTTTTGTCTTGCAAGGTACACAGTGCATAGCCATTGTCGGGCAGTACTACTGCGTACATACCAATTCGTTTCCCCTTGAATTTCAAGGAGAAAGAATCACCTTTGATTGATGAGCGGCTCATGGTACCGAATTCCGTTGTTGTTTGTTGCCAGTTACCTGTGTACGTTATCGACTGATCAATATTATCGGTCAGGTGATGAAAGGTCTTATTTTCCGATACCATTCCAGAAGCCACGTTTATAGTCCAGGAATCCAGATATTGAGGCATTGAAAGCTCATTTCCTTTAACACTTAACGGCTGCCACACGTAAGTTGCGGATGAAAGTTGTTTGGGGTACGACCACCGGTCGCCCATAAATATATATGCTGTGTCTTTTAAACCTTCCACTGTTAAAACCGAGGTAATCTGCGAATTCCATGTAAGCGTTTCCTTTGGTGCAATCAACCCTCTTGAAACCCATGGCCCTTCCAAAGTATTAGACGTATAATAATAGTTGTCATTCTTTTCCCAGCTTGTCAGATTTGAACCAATAAAATAGTAGGTATTGCCTTTCCTAAACATGGTAGGCGACTCAAAACCCGGGGTAAAAGCCTTATTTACATGTGATGTAATCGATTGATAGTCGTCACTCAGTTTATAAATATCACCTCCATGCAAAAGGATATATCCCGTACCATCTTTATCTTGAAAGATGCCCATATCCCATTTTCTCACTGGTTTGCCTTCAAATAACAGCGGGCCTTTAAAAACGTAAGGACCTGTTACTTTGGTAGCAACCGCATAACCTACAAACTGGTCTTTGTAACCCAGCGTATCCACATGCATATACATACAATACAAACCTGATTTAGGGTTTTTCATCACCTTTACCCGCTCCCCTACCCTGTTTGGCCCCAGTTTACCTGAGGTTTGCGCCTTCAGCGCCTGACCTTCAAATTTCCAGTTACTGAGATCTTTAGATGAATAGGTATTAAACCCGGCAAAGGCATTGCTCGTATCAGTATGTGCTTCACCAAAAAGGTAAAATGTATTGTTATCCCTTAGGATGTTTGCACCGCGCGCACTAACCACATTCATGTGCTGATCAAACCATGGAACTCCAGAATAAATGGCAGTACTAGCTCCAGACCGCTGGGCGGAAGAATCAAAGGATTGGGTCATCAAGCACACCAACAACGCTGGTATCAATAGATAATTAAATTTCAAAACAGGTACAATTGCCATATGTATTCAATACTATTTAGAGGTAAAACCTGTAACATTCTGCTGGACATCGCGCTCCCCGTTGACTATCGTTGCAGAGACATTGTGCAAAACAACGTTCTTAACCGGCAGCCTTTTATCCCCTAAAATCCTGGATACAAACTTAACATCCCTGGCCTTTACATCATCAAGATAAACTCCTTCAATTGGTGTTAAACGCACCTCAACTGTAGGCACCAATGTTTTCCACTGGTACAATACATCCGTCTCAATACCCAGTATCCCCAAATCAATTTTACCCGATTTAAGTTTCCGGGCATAAATATTTTTAACATATCCCCCCATCCGCTCATTGGTTTTTATAAAAATCAGATGGTTCAGTTTTGCGCCGTCAACAACCTCACAGTTTTCAATCAGTACATTTTCAATGCCGCCCGATAATTCAGTGCCAATCGCTACCAACTGATGCCCGTTTTTTACCGTGCAGTTTCTAATCACCACACCTTTAGTGGGAACTTTCAGGCGCCATCCTTCAGGGTTACGCCCAGATTTAATAGCGATGGCATCATCGCCCTGGTCAAATATACAATTCTCTATCAGCACATTTTGCGACATCTCGGGATCAATGCCATCGTTGTTGTGCCCATGGGCGTACACCTTTATATTACGTATCGTTACATTTTTTGAAAGGTAGGGATGAATGGTCCAGAAAGGGCTGTTGGTAATGGTAACACCTTCGAGCAGCACATTTTCACAACGGTTGAACTGTACAAACTGCGGCCGTAAATGCGCCGTATCGTTTACCATTTGCCTTTTTTCTACCGGACTGAATGCAGATGCCAGGTTATAGAGTCTTTTTATACTTGCCATGTGACCACTTGGGCGGGCAAACCATTCTTTCCATCGTTCCATTTTTGCTTTCATCTCACCTTCGCCAGTAATGGCTACGTTTTTACATTCATAGGCATACACCAAAGGCGAATAATTGAAACATTCCATTCCCTCCCAGCTGGTATGAACAGCAGGAAGATAATCATCAGGGTCCTCTGAAAACAGCAACGTCGCATTTTTAGAGATGTATAAATTCACATTACTCTTCAAATGTATTTTTCCTGTGAGCCATTCACCCGGAGGTATCACTACTGTACCTCCGTTCAGTGAATTTGCCTTAGCAACTGCCGCGGCTATTGCAGCAGTGGTTTTATCTTTATTTCCCTTAACGGCACCAAAATCAGTAATGAGAAGCTTTTTACTCTTTGAAAAATCAGGTACAGTAATTGGCGGCATTCGAAAAGGCGTTTCAACAGACAGCTTTTTTAGCTGAACACTAGCGGTAGATTGAGAAAATGCACAATAGTATGAGCATCCCAATAAGAGTAACAACAGATTTTTCTTTATCATTTTTTTATAAAAAATTTAATTGTTGGAGGCATCATTTCTCCAGGTGCTGGCAGCAAGCATCAACGAAAGCGCAAAAAATTCACTCTTTCGTTGATTATATTGTTAATACCCCTGGTTCTGCGGGTACCCCCCAGAGTCGCGGTCAATAACAGATTGCGGGATTGGCCTAAGGTAATATTTATCAATCACGCCACCCGGGTTTGCCTGTTTCGTTAAAATATTATTCTCAAATGCGCGGTCGAGTTTATGCGTACGTTTTAAATCAAACCATCTTTTATATTCACCTTCAAGTTCCCTTGCACGTTCATCAAGTATAAAGTCAATATTTACTTCTGCCGGTGTAATTTGCATATTTTGGCCGGCAATAGTTGCACGTGCCCTTACCACATTGATCCGTTCTGCCGCTGTGGCCGTTTGGTTCAGTTTAAAATACGCTTCCGCAGCAATGAGGTAAGTCTCAGCCAGCCTGAAAATAAAAACATCCCGGGTGCTGGTGTACGTACCAGATTGGGCGTTAGGCAATAATGCATTCGGGTCATAGAATTTATTCACCATAGGCCATTTTTCAGCACCACCAATATTGCTGAAATCCTGTTTCCACCGTGGGAAAGTAATTACTTCAACATTTGGGTTGGCAGCCTTCAAAGTTGCTTCATTCTGAGCTGTAAATGGTTGGTCCCACTTTGGAAAATAAAAGCGTAAATCACCCTTAGTTACCGTCCTTCCTGCTTGTGTGACGGTAGTCACTGCATAAAACTGGCTCAAAAATGTCCCGTCATAGCGGGCATCTTTAATTGTATTATATAAGGTATACAGGTACTGGGTAGGCATATAATCAGCAATACGGCGGCCATAGGTCTGATCACCCGGTAAAAATCCCAACTCATTATATATACGCCATCCCAGTAGGATATTTTGACCATTGCCATAATTCTGGTTGGCACTTCCCGATTTGGTTAAGCTTAGTGCATCATATTGCACAGACCAAATTACCTCCTTGTTCTTTTGATTGGCATAGTTAAATACTTCTCCAAAGGTTGGCATCAAACTATAAGTACCACTGGTGATCACCTGATCTGCGAACTGCGCCGCCTTTGTAAAATCATCAGGCGCCCCATAACTTTTGTAGCCCCTTGTCAGGTGTACCAGTGCCAGCATGTTTTTTACTGCTCCCTGTGTAACCCGGCCAAATTCTGTTGTCGTCACATCCACACTAGCAAGCGCAGTGTTCAGATCAGACAAAATGAAATCATACACCTCCTGCTCCTGGTTAGGTACAAAATGTGTAATTACAGTGTTTATTTCCTCTTTAACAATAGGAACATTTCCAAAATTCTCAGCTAGTAGAAAATAATAATACGCCCTGATGAAGCTGGCTTCCCCTATTCTTTTTTTAGCCAGGTTGGCATCAATCCCGGGAATAGAAGGACCACGTTCAATGGCGGTGTTGCAGCGCTGAATTCCGCGGTAAGCAGCTGTGAATATAGTGCTTACACCAGAATTGTCAGGAGCCAGCGTCCTGTATTCATTCAGACCGATTGCACGCGTCTGCCTGTCCCCTAGTGTACCACTTATCGCCTCCTGATCCCCTCTGGTTGTTACATCCGTACCATATTCAAAAAGAAAAGGATCTTCGTCGTAAATTCCCCTCAGCGAACCATAACAAGAATAAATCAGCGATTCATATCCTTTCGTATCTGTGTAATATGTTGTAGAGGTAATGCCACCCAGGTTTTCTTCTTCAAGGAATTTCTTACACGAAAAATTTCCCGCAACGGTTAATATTGTTAGTATATAAAGTATTTTTTTCATTTCGAATGTATTAATTATTAAAACCCAAGATTTATTCCCACCATGTATACGGCTGTGCTCACCCCAATGCCAAATGTGTTTTGCGAGGCCCATTCAGGGTCGAACCCATTGTACTTGGTGAACAGAAAGGGATTGCTTGCTGTAGCATACAATCTCAGGCTGTTTGCACCAACCCGCTTAACCAGTTTTGAAGGGAAATTATATCCCATTGTAATATTGCTGATCCTGGTAAAATCCAGTTTCCGGTACTGTGTTGCAGTAGTATATGGACCAGGGTTGCCCGGCTGGAAATAGGTATTTGAGGGATTAGTTGCGGTCCAGTATGGAACACTCACCTGATTGTAGATCTGGTTAAAGTTTAAATAAGTAGCGTCAAAGCTGCTGTTGTTCATTTCGCCACGACGTGTATAAACCAGCACATACAAATCCAGGTTTCCATATTGGAACGTATTTCCAATAGATCCAGACCATTTTGGTTGTTTTTGGCCAATGATAGCCCTGTCACTCGCGTTGATCACACCATTGCCATCTAAATCCTTAACACGTATCTGACCAGGTTTCTGGTTGTATCTGGCCGCGTCGGCAGCCTCTCCGGTTTGCCAGATACCATCAAAAATATAATCATAGTTTACCTGAACGGGCTGTCCAATAAATAAAAGACTTCCTACATCGCTTTTGGTTCCGCCATAGAGAGATAAAATTTTATTGTTGTTTGATTCGAAAACAAAGTCAGAGCGCCAGGTAAACTTATCCGCTTTTATATTGACTGTGTTAATACCTACCTCAATACCCTGATTTTTCATTTTGCCAACATTTGCCGCTACTGAGGCATAACCAGTTTGTGGCGGAAGATTCTGATTAAACAAAATATTACCGATGGTACGGGTATACACATCAACAGATCCTGATAAGCGGTTGTTGAAGAGACCGAAGTCCAGCCCAAGGTTCAACTCTTTTGTAGTTTCCCATGTCAGCGACTGGTTGGCCAGTTGATTTGGTGCATAACCATTAGCCAGCGTCCCGCCAAAGTCATAATAAGACTGACCTAAGTTTGCCTGTGTGGAATATGCGCTAATACGGTCATTACCTGTTGATCCATAGCTTAACCGCAGTTTAAGGTCGTTGATAGCCTTAATTCCCTTTGCAAAATCTTCCTGTGAAATACGCCAGGCGGCAGAGGCTGATGGAAAGAAGCCCCACTGATTACCGGCTGCAAAATGTGAAGAACCATCATACCGGCCTGTTGCCGTAAATAGATATTTATCATTGAAATTGTAATTGACACGACCTGTATAAGACGCCAGTGTATACTTGGTATAACTTGATCCATAAGCGGTTACAGCCGCAGCTGAACCAATATTATACCAAAGCGACCTGTATGGCAGACCTGCACCGGTTACAGTGTTGGTTTCCGTACGCTCTTTCTGCATACTCTGTATTACCGTTCCAGTTATGTGATGTTTGCCAAACTGTTTATCATAAGTTGCCTGGTTGTCCCATACCCATGTAAAAAAGTCGGTGGTACCATTTGACGCGGTAGTAGCAACACTTCCTCCTAAACTCTGCTTGCTGAGCGGGCCAAAGTAAGAGCCGCTTCTGCTTGCTACATAATTTGGAGAGATTGTTGTTTTCAAAGTCAAATCTTTGAATGGCTGGAATTGTACATATAAGTTACCAAAAGTCCTCACACTGCGGGTTTCACGGAGGTCGTCCGTTTGATCGAAAAACGGGTTAGTCACCGCATCATTGTTGAATACCCTGAAAACCGGGTTTCCATTTGCATCATTAGGTTTGGTGAGGGCCGGAAGGCGGTATGACGATCGCAGTGTCTCAGAACTCCCCTGATTGGTCAGCGCCTGTACGAAGTACAAATTAAGGCCTACTTTCCATTTTTCACCTATTTGTCGGTCAACGTTACCCCTCAGACTGTACTTTTTGTAACTTTCTGGCGAAATATTGCCATCTTCCTGGTTCAAACCTGCGCTTACAGCAAAGCGGGTTTTCTCATCACCTCCGGCTGCAGTTACGTTATGGTTCATCTGCAGGCTATTTTTTAACAAGAGATCTGGCCAGTTGGTATCAACCCCAGTATTTAAATTGGAAATCAGATCTGCTGACAGGATATCAGTCAACACTGTACTTCGTCCGTTTGCGCGGTTTTGTTCAGTTCTGTAATCTGCATACTCCTGACTGTTCATCATGTCAGGCAAATGAACGGGCCGTTTTGAACCAACGTAAGCATCATATGTAAGTGATATATTATTTGACTTGCCGCGTTTGGTAGTAACAACCACAACGCCTTTAGCACCACGAGATCCATAAATTGATGCTGCTGAAGCGTCCTTTAATACATCTATCTTTTCGATGTCAGCAGGGTTCAGATCGTTCAAACCACTACTTGTAGGAATACCATCAATTACATATAATGGCTCATTGGATCCGCTAATAGAGTGTACACCCCTAACAGTAACGCTATACCCCGCGCCTGGTTTCCCTACATTTTTTGTCACATTTACGCCCGCAACCTGCCCCTGCAGAGCTCCTGTGGGATCAGTCACTGCCTGACGCGTAATTTGTGTAGAATTTACGGAAGCAATGGCAGTGGTGATATCTGCTTTCTTTTGCGTTCCATATCCTACAACAACTACTTCGCTTAAATTTTGGTTGGTTGGGCTAAGTTTTACGGTTAAAGTTGACTTGCCATTAACAGGTAAATCGACAGCGGTATAACCTACATAGCTGAAAGTTAAGACTGCATTTTTGGGCACATTTAATGTAAATAAACCATTTGCATCTGTTGATGCTCCGCCCGTGGCCACTCCTTTTATTTTCACCACAACACCTATAAGCGGTTGGTTTGTCTCATCAAGCACCTTACCAGTTACCTTAATGTTATCTTGAAAAAATAAGCTTGTCACGTTAAGAAGCGGTGTGTTCCGGGTTCCCGGTGACCGCAAAGTTTCTTTGCTGAATACTTCACTAAAGGATAATCCGGGCATTAACAATAGCATACAAGCTATTGTACCTTTCATCCTCACAAATTGCCACCCACTAGTTTTAGATAGTAAATCTTGATTCATAATTTATATTTGGTTAATTGTAAATTGTAGCCCGCCCGGTGTTGCAGGATTTATCGCTGGTACATACAGTTCCTGACACCGATGGGATATGGAAGCAAATCTAAGATCTGAAGCCTTCGCCCTTCGGGAATTATCATCCGGATTGCATAGAAAAATCATCCAAAGCGATTCTAAACCGGTACTTAAGCACCTGTTGACCCATCAACATTCAGATTCCGGCAATTTATTTCTTCAAAATTTGGCTACATTTGGATTGCCCTGAAATCAGGCTGGGCATTTTATTGAGGTCCTCTAACCAGATAAGTGTATGTTCAAATGGTTTTTCAGTGGTTTATTGGTTTTATTGACTTGCTTATGTCAGGCTCAATCACTCGATCTTAAATTCGATCATCTAACTTCCGAAAACGGACTGCCTCAGAATGGCACCTTTGGAATTGCAAAGGATAAATACGGCTTTATGTGGTTTGGCACATGGTCTGGCCTATGCCGCTATGACGGCTATCGTTTTAAGATTTACCGTTCAGATCCGGCCCAATCCAGAAGCCTGATTAACAGCAGGATCATGAGTCTGGAAGAAGATACTGAAAATAACTTATGGATACAGACGGCTAACGACTCCATTATCTGTAAATACAATTACCAGAAGGACGATTTCGAGAGAATTCCTATTAAAAAAGTACCTCATGCGCTGATGAAAAACCTTAAATGGGATGGACGTAACTCCAGGCTTTCCGTAACTGGTCGCAATTACTTATGGAAAATTGACAGCAAAACTGACCGGTTAAGCCAAACCTACCTTCCCACGGGATCTGAAAAGCAATATATCTCGAACCCTATCGACCGCTGGTCGCTCAACGATGCATATGTTACAGACATCTACCTGGATGATCAAAATGTATTTTGGGTTGGCACTTATAGTGATGGCATCAACAAAGCAAACCTTGACGCGAAGCCATTTCATTCATTTTATCATATACCCAATGACCGAAATACGATAATTGATAACCATGTAAGAACAATTACCGGAGACCTGAAGGGTAACCTTTGGGTTGGTACAAGGGCTAAGGGAATTACCATTATATCGCCAGATAAATCCTACCGGCATCTGAATTCTGAACCCGGCAACAAAATTCATATCAGCCACGACCATATCAAAATGCTTTATTGTAACTCTGGAGGAACCGTGTGGATTGGAATGCTCAAAGGACTTAACAGCTATAACCCTGTTAACGGACAATTAACACGCCATGAAAGCCTGGGCATGAAAGACGCTGCAATATTCGGGGCGATGGAAGATCATGCCCACCAGATGTGGTTTGCGACATGGAGCGGAATATATCAATATATACCAAAATCCGATTCCCTGATACATTATAACACGGGGCAGGACCTTAAAAGCCATAAGGCCATGGCAATTATTGAAGACCGTTATAAAAAGATATGGGTCGGTACAGAAGGAGGAGGTATCAGTGTATTTACCAATCCTGGCAAAGGAAAACTAAAGCTGGTTAAACAATTTACGAACGCTGTCGATGCAAATACCTCATTGAGCGATAACAGAATTTACAGCATGTATGAAGATGTTGCAGGCTATATCTGGATTGGCACAGGAAACGGCGTTGACAGGTACGACCCAATTCAGCAATCGTTCAAACACCTTTCGGCATCGCCTAATGGGTTAACCAGCGGTACTATCGCTGCTATCACAGGAGACAATAATGGATTTGTGTGGGTAAGCCATAAAAAAGGGATTTCCCAAATTGACAGGAAATCGCTGTCCGTCAGGAACTATTCTACACAGGATGGGCTGCAAAGCAGCGAATTTTCTGACGGGGCGGCATATAACGACCGCAGAACCGGCATGTTATACTTTGGCGGAAACAATGGCTATAACGTTTTTCATCCTGATAGTATCAAAGTTGACCATAGCCTTCCACGGGTGGTTTTAACCGAATTACAAATCTTAAATAAACCAGTAATGGTCAACGATACGGTAAATGGACGGATACTCCTCACCCGCCCGTTGTACCTGACAGATCATATCCAGTTGGGATATAAGGATAAAAGTATAGCAATTGAATTTGCGGGCATGCATTATGCCAACCCCTCAGGCAACAAATATGCTTACATGCTCGAAGGTTTTGATAAAGAATGGATATACACCGATGCATCCAACAGGATAGCCACCTATTCAAACCTCTCGCGCGGGAGTTATACGTTTAAGGTAAAAGCATCAAACAGCGATGGCATCTGGAACCCCGTGCCTGCCACGCTCCAGATCATAGTTATGCCCCCATGGTGGAGTAGCACCGCCGCATATATTATATATGCAATTTTGCTGGTCGTGGTGTTATATACTGTATTCTATTATTCATTGAGGTATGACAGGCTAAAAATGAAATTGAATTATGAATCCATTTTCAATCAGAAAGAGCTGGAACTACGACAGAACAAGATAGAGTTCTTCACTAATATCTCTCACGAGATTAAAACTCCATTGTCGTTAATCCTGGCGCCGATTGAAAGGCTAATGATGAACAGCGACGATAAAGGCTTCATTGCCACACAGCTGAACACGATGAAAAAAAATGGCGACCGCCTGCTTAGGCTAATCAATCAGTTGCTTGATATCCGCCGATTGGAAGCAGGTCATGAGCTGTTAAATATTGAACAGGGTAATTTGGACAATTTTGTTGAACGAGTTTTAGCGTCGTTTCTTCAACTAGCAGCAGAACGCAATATTTCACTCAGTTATCATTCTTTAGGGGCTGAATTCAAAATTGCGTTCGACCATGATAAGCTGGAAAAAGTGTTGTACAATTTACTTTCCAACGCCTTTAAGTTCGCTGCTCCAGGCGGAAAAATTGTTGCTAGCTTAACACAGGTTACCGCTGATGCGAAAGCCTGGGCCGTCATTGAAATAGCTGACGATGGAGTTGTTATTCCAGAAGATGAGTTTGAGCGAATATTTAAGCCTTTCCAACAAGCTAGCACTAACAAAACAGGTGGAACGGGACTGGGTCTAGCCTATTCCAAAGCACTTGTAGAGCCGCATGGAGGCAATATTTCGGTAAAAAGCGGAAGAGACAATAGTGGTAGAATAAACACAGTATTTACAGTTAGCCTGCCAATGCCTGCATTGAACAGTATACCAAATACAAAGTCATTTCTACCGGTTACATACAACGGTACGGATATTTCTGATGAGCATTCTGAAGATAACAGCGGCGGCAGTTCAAATGAAATGAAACAACATAACAGCAAATTGCCCCTGCTGCTGTTGGTAGAAGACAATGCAGAACTGAGAACATACCTCAAACATTATTTTCAATCAGACTATCAGATATATGAAGCATCAAATGGCTATGAGGGATTAGTAATTGCCCAGGAACGCAGTCCTGATATCATCATAAGCGATATGATGATGCCACAAATGGACGGATTAGAATTGTGCAAGAAATTGAAGAAGGAAATCCTGACCAGTCATATCCCAGTTATATTGCTCACAGCCAGGTCAACAGTTGAATACCAGCTGGCAGGAATAGAAACCGGTGCAGACGATTACATTACCAAACCATTCAACCTGAAACTGCTTTCATTAAAGATAAAAAACTTATTGGCCGTAAGAGAAACCCTTCGTGAAAAGTACAAAAAGACGTTTATTATACAATCTACAGCCGAGGAGCCTATCTCTCCGGATGAAAAATTATTAAAAAAGGTGTTGGACTTCGTTAACGCAAGAATGGAAGATCCAGAGCTGGGCATTGACCACATTTGTGACCAAATTGGGCTAAGTAAAACACAGCTCTACAGAAAAATGACGGCACTCACAGGTATGAGTACCGTAGAGCTGATCAAAAACATCAGGTTGCAACGGGCTGGTGATTTGCTGAAAAATAAAAAGTTTAATGTGAACGAAGTTTCGTTCATGGTAGGTTTTACCGATACAGATTACTTTAGAAAGTGCTTCAAAGCCCATTTTGGCTTGTCGCCATCGGAGTTTACCAGGAAAGCCTTAAGTGCCCAGGAGACCGGTTAATTCATCAACTTATAACTAAACCAGTCAAATGTTGCACTACTGCTTGATGTTTTGCCATTACTGCTAACATAGACACCAACTCCGGGCCCATTAAACCTGTTGACGGCACTTTCTGCAATTACTTTTAAATCCTGGCCCTCTCCAATCATTGTCATCTGATTAGCTGACGCGCCAAAACTAAATTTCAGCTTTCCATGACCAGCAATGGCTTTTAAATAAACTTCTAATGCAGTATAGGCTGCAGTGGCAATGACCTCTTTTTTTCCTCCAGTTTTTCTGATCAGCATAAGGGCAGAGTTACTTTTTAACAGCATGTAATAACTATCGCTATTGCGGTAAATGACCAAACCAGCCTGCTCGTTGCTTTTTTCTGTTTTAAAGGTCAGTTTGGTTGCCGCTTCAAATTCCCCACCCGTTAATTTCTGTACAATCATGGCCGGGTTAACAAGGCTATCTGCTATTTCCGGCTGCAGTTTGAGCTTTAGCTGGCCGCCAGATAAGCTGTACCATTTATTCTTTGGCACCCGTATGAAATGCCACTTTAGGGCCAGTGTGCTATCTTCAAATTCATCACGCTCAGGATCAGGACTTACTGGCGTCCAGGGTAAATCTGGTCTCGGCTGCTCCATCAGCACTTTCCCGTAACCAGCATTAAAGATGGGCGTACCATTTTCAAATTTTACTTTGCATAAGAACGTTTCGCGGGTAAGCGCAAAATCGCCTTCCCCCACCCTTTTTCCCAAAACCAATGCCCACCAATCGCCATTTTGCGTTTGAACCAGGTCACCATGCCCAACTGCCTGGATAGGGTAATCTTTACCTAACTGGCGGTGTGACAAAACCGGGTTTATCTTATCGGCAATATACGGTCCGAATACGTTATTGCTGTGATGCGCAGATATGGCATGGAAATAATCAGTTCCTCCTTCGGCCACCAGAAGCAGGTATTTACCATCAACCTTATAAACATGAGGACCTTCAGTGCTGGCAGCATTATTTGCGTAGCCATAAGTAAGTATTTTACGTTCACCTATGAGGGCTTGTTTTTTCAGGTCCAACTCCTGTTGCCATATTGCACACTGGGACGGCCATGTTTTGTCAAAGTCAAAGCGGTTGCCAGTGTAATAACACTTGCCATTATCATCCCATAACAGAGAGGCATCAATACCAGGTGCATCCTTTAACCAAACCGGGTCAGACCATGGGCCAGCAGCATCTTTCGCCGTCATGTAAAAGTTACCGCCAGACTTAGAAGCAGTACCAATCAGATAAAACAGACCGTCGTGATGCCTAATGGTTACCGCCCAGATTCCATCTTTATCTTTCACGTTATTCAAATTGAGCTGTGCAGGCCTTGTCATACCATGCCCGATGAGTTTCCAATTTACCAGGTCGCGACTATGGTAAACAGGAATAGCCGGAAACCATACAAAAGAAGAGTTTACCAGATAATAGTCTTCCCCAACCCTACAAATTGATGGATCGGGGCTAAAGCCAGTAAGTACAGGGTTTTTAAAATTCACAGGTGCGATTTGTGCCGCTGCAATAGTGCTGGTGAAAACCAGAACGAAGAAGTATATGCGTTTAAGATTCATGTGGTTAAACTATTGCAAAAGCCCTTCGTTTACATAACGTTAAGCAGTCTCGCGGTTTATTATTTGGTTGTATATCACAAATTTAACATGTCAATCTATTTACGCAACGGATTATTCATCCAAAATACAGTGACAAATCATACATCCTCCTCTCAGCATAACGGATTTAAGTCAAATGTTTAACTTTACAGCATGAATCACATCCCAATACACTTATTGCAGGACAGAACTACTCATGGTTTACAGATTCAGCATTTTGATAAAAACAAGCTCAAAAAAGATGCATCACTCCTTGGCGCACACCGGGACGATCATTACATTTTCTTCTTACTTGAAGACGGATCAGGTTCTTTGATGATTGATTTCAACGAAGTGAAATTCTCAGGAAGCTTACTTTACTATGTACTGCCTGGGCAGGTGCATCACGGTATGAAACATGAAGCTGCTTCAGGTTGGTTCGTTGCCGTTGATACCAGTCTTGTACCACAAGAATGCAGAAACGTTTTTGAAGGCGGATTGTTGCTACAGCAGCCTTATTCGCTCGATCAAACTGAGCTCAGGCAATGTTGCACTTTACTTTCGCTACTCTTTGAGAGATACAACGCTGATGCAGCCAATCCGCTTTATCTGAGTATTGTCCACTCCCTTTTGCAATCATTTATTGTCATTGCAGCGGGATGTTATCAAAAGTCCGCGGGCCTTAACCTTAAATCGTCCCGCCCGGCGCAGCTCACCAGCCAGTTTAAAAACCTTCTTACCAAAGAATTACGCTCCACTAAAAGTCCTGCTAACTATGCTGCGCTACTAAATATTTCAGAATCTTACCTGAGTGAAGCGCTTAAAAAACAAACCGGCTTCCCCGCAAGTTACTGGATCCAGCAGGAAGTGATCATGGAAGCCAAACGTCTCCTATACTACAGTGAGTTAAGCGTAAAAGAGATTGCACATCACCTTGGTTATAACGACCACTCCTATTTCTCTCGTTTTTTCCGTAAGGCAACGGGCGCATCAGCTGTCACTTTTAGAGAGAAATACCGCAAATAGTCCTATCATTACAATGATTGTGCTATTTCACAGGCACTTAAAACCCGGTTTCTTTGTAGTATCAAAATTCGTTATTAC
>Ga0247815_10000409_pt1 | contig 33951 bp, 55 predicted proteins | sample UWRJL194509B1_FD_181014 | JGI IMG/M metagenome (GOLD analysis project Ga0247815, IMG submission 181014) | Plant litter microbial communities from Arlington Agricultural Research Station in Wisconsin, United States - UWRJ-L194-509B-1 | ecosystem: Environmental > Terrestrial > Plant litter >...
CGCCACCGCCTCCACCAGCGCCTTTTGCACCAGCACCACCCTGACCACCAACGCCACCTGACCCAGCCCCGGCACCGCCGCCGCCTTCGCCATCAGTAACGCCGTTTGTGCCTCCAGTGCCATTAACCCCATTCGTCCCAGCTTCGCCACCAGTGCCGCCTGTGTATGTCATTGACGCCCCGCCTCGGCTTGGGCTTGAACCAACGTTGGCCGACGTGTAGCTGCCACCACTGCCACCACCAGCGCCAGCATGTAATGATGCGCCGCCCGCCACCGTAACCCCGCCAGCAGTAGCGACGTTACCGCCCGCTGCACCGCCATATTCGGCATTTCCCACTGTCGTAATAGAGCAACCAGCACCACCACCGCCCGAATTATTGACGGCAGCGGCAGTAGGGCCGCCGATGCTGGCATTGGCAGGTCGCCCACCTGTAGCGCCGGCCGTAGTCCCTAATGCGCCAGCACCGCCAACGCCACCGCCAGACCCGCCGCCCGTACTAGCAGCGGCGGAACCACCCATCCCCGGACCACCGCTGTAAGCCTCCGTCAGTGTCACGCCGCCTGAAACGAGCGATGTCGTGCCGCCAATACCACCCTGATTGCCAACTGCTAATGTGCCGCCTGTGCCGCCGATGCCGCCAGCGCCAACCGTGACCGTTGAGGTGGTAGCAAGCGCCTCAGTTGGTATTCTGCGAATCAGTTTTGAGCCGCCACCACCACCCCCTCCACCGCTGCGGGCGGTGCTGGTGGCCCGGCCCTCGCCACCACCACCACCCGCTCCCGGACCTTGAGCAGCGGTGTCAAACGCCAGGTAGCCAGGCGGCTTAATAAAATTACCGGAGGTTTCAAAGCGATATCTGAACGATGCCAAAATTACAGAGTTAAATGACCCTGATGCTGTATCGAAATAGAACATCCGCGATTCCCACGGGTACATAATGTAGCTGGTTTCGCCGTCAATTGGCGCATCACCAGCAATCAGCGTTACCAAAAACTCAGATTGGTTGCGCGCAATGAACCAGAAACCGTCTGCATAATCGGCTACATCGCCAAATGTCTGATTGATATCGGCGGCAGGCACGAAAACAACAATCGTTGACAGGTTATCCTGAGTGATCGGCGTATCGTCAGCATGCAAGATCGTCTTCATGGTAACCGGCAACTTGATGTCGCCATCACCGAGCAACGACCCGCCATTGATAGTCTTAATCGTAATGCCGGATTCCAGCTTCTTCTGCATAGAAACCCAGCCCTCATCCAGATATCCTTCAAACTCGTTATTCTCGATGTTGGCACGGAAGTAGCCAAGCTCGGCGGGATCGTCTCGCTGACTTGTGGAGCCAGCTGGGATGATGGCGGACCCAGTCTCCGATGTGCGGTATTCGGCGGTTGGCTCGGACAATCCTGGTACGCTGTAGATGATGTTGTCCAGCGCATCGGACAGCGTGATATCGTATGACCCGACCCAGAAAATCGTTGCCTCACCACGCTCGTCCAGCACCACAGGGTTCGGGTTCTCTACGGTTCCTTCGGCATCTTGGTACGTCGGCTTGGGCGTGAGCGTGCCAGCCTGATAGGTGTACAGCAGGCCGCCGTTCAGGAACAGGCCGTCATTGCCGAAGTATTGCTGTTTGCCATTTGGAAGTACAGCGGCCATGGTTATTGCTCCTCGTCTAGTTGTTGCAGTTGCGCGGCTGTCATGCCAGTAGCGCCCCCGATGATTTGAAGCGCTTGGCTCGGCGGCATATTCATCAGATCGCGTGCCGAAACGCCACGGCTCGTTACCGCTTGGATGACACGCGGACTATTGATAAGCTTCGTGACCAAACGCCCGGTGCCGACCGTAGTAGCCGCGACCGCCGCCGTTGACATCGGAGCCGTCCACGCACTACCTCCCAGTACTCCCATCGATACGGCGCGCGGCACGGTGCCAGAGTTGGCGATAGGGTCACGCACGAACTGGCGCCCGATCTGCCCAAGTTCGCCAAGTTGCCCGCGCGTACCCATCGCCATCGCTTCTTTTCCGGCCTCGCTATTGTTCAGCGCCGACATCAAGCGCGTTGGCGGGATATTCCCGTTATCTGCATCCTTGGCTACGATGTCGCGCACGGCCTTGAGATTCTTGTATTGGCTGCGCGCCTCTTGCCAGGCGCCTTGATCTGCTGCGGATATGGACTGATCAAAAGCACCTTGAATCTCGTTGCGTAGTCGTTTGGCGAAGAAGCCCTTCTCGCCGCCGCCCTTGATGATGTTCGAAAGCTCGGTATCGATTGACTGATACGTTTTGCCAGGGATGACCATTGTTGGCGCGCTGACAGGCTGCCCATTTGGGCCAAGGATGGGCGAACCCTGCGCGGTCTGGTTGCTCAGACGGTCGGAGATATTGCGCACGGCACGCACGGTGTCATCGCTACCGGTCGCTTCTGCTTCCTTCAGGATCTGGTCAACGTTCTGCCGGAATTGCGGCGTGACCGTCAGATTGTTCCGGCCTGACAGGTTGTTGAACTCGCCGCCGATGCGCTTCTTCGCCGCTGCATACACCTCTGGCGTGATGCGGTCCGCGTCCTCGCCAAACGTGCGTGCAACCGCTTGATTGTATGCCGAGCGCTGCGCATCCACCTTTTTAGCTGCGCCAGTTAGCGGCACTTGCTCGACTGTCGACGCCAGCGTTTTAAGGAACTTACTGTCTCCCAGTTGAGCCAGGTTGACCGGGATACCGAGTTGTTTGGCGCGCTCGTACAGCGCCATTGCCTCGGGCGTGATCTTTCCAGCCAAGCCCTTGAGCGCGGTCTTGCCAGCGTTGACGCCCAGTTCCAACGCCTTCGGTACCACCGCGCCGCCAACCACATTGCCCACAGCGCCGATGGCGGCGTTCTCTGCTCGCTCGCCCGCTGTACCATACGACAGCGCTTGCGGAGCAGCGCCAGCAGCGCCCAGCCGCGCCATAGTGCCGCCGACACTGGCAGCAGGAGCCGCCGCAGGAACGACAGCAGCTGGCAGCGATGCGCCGACAGCGGTAAGCACTGGGCGTTCTTCAACGAATGGCTTGTACAGCTTTTCCTCGCGCTCGGAGCGCTGCTTCAGATTTGCCAGCCCTTCCTCGTCGCCGATCACCGTGCGGTATGCCTGCTCCAAGCCACGGTTGACCCGGCTGAACATGTTGCCCGCACCCATGGCGATAGCGTCGCCGCCGCCCATTTCCTGCGCCTGCTTACGCACAGCATCTTGGCCGGCTGCCTCGACATCGACCGGCTCACGCTTTGGACGTGGTGCTGTGCCCCCGAAATCCTGCTGGGAGATAAATTGCTGCGCCTGCTCGGGCGTAGTGCCGTCAGGCACCTCAAAGCGCGCAATGCGCCCGTCAGGCAGTTGGAAGCGTGCGATAGGCATTATTCAAACCCCAGAAATTTGATGCCGCCAGCAGCCGGCGCCGGTTGATCGGTTGCCCGACGTGCTGGGCGCTGCGAAGAAACAACACGTGCGCGTGCCGCCTCCATATCCCGCATGATCCGAGCAATCGAATCCCGGAAGGCCTTCTCACCCATGTTCGGATCGAGCGCACCGACAGCAGCCGACAGCTTCTTGCCCTCGGCGTCAGACAGTGCGCCCATGCCCTTAAGCTGCGCGACAGCTGGGATAAACGCTTGCGACTTGAACGTTTCCAGTTCGGCCTGGAAGTTGGCTGGTTCCGAGCCTGGAATGGTCGGCAGCTTGCCGCGTAGGCCGACAGAGCCGGACAGGCCCTTGTGCTTGTCTAGGCGGTCCAGCGTGCCCATCATGGTGTCGAAGCTGGCAATCTGCCCTGCCTTGGTCATATCCTGATCGCGCACCTGTTGTTCACGCTGATCTTGACGCATGCCTTGAGTGATGCCGTTAGCTTCGCGCGCGCGCTGGTCGGCCATGTTCTGACCACGCCGTGCCGTCTCTGCCGACAGTATCGCGCCGGGTTCGGCGGTCTTGCCCACACTGGCGCCGTCCGTGCGTTGGCCGGTCATCTGGTCAATCGTGCCTTGATTGATCGCGCCGCCCCGGTCCTGCTCGTCGTACTTCGGCAGGCTCAGCTTCAGGCGCTCGGTAGCGTCAGCCACACGGGAGCCTTGCTGGATCAGCCAGCCGCGCAGCGCCTGCGGGTTGCCTACTGGCATAGTCGATAGCAGACTGCGCGCGTAGGTATCAGGGTCAGTCTTTTGTTGCGCTGCCTGAGCGTTGAAAGCGCCTGCATTGACCAAATTCCCCATGGCCGCATAAACTTCTCGCTCTGAAGTGCTCGGGTTGGATGCCAGAGAGGCAATCGTGTTACCGGTCAGGTCAAGCGCTTTGTAAAGCGTCTCCTGTACGGTCTTCTGTGTGCCGGCGACCTTATCATTGACATCAGCGCGCTCTTTTTGCAGCCCAAGCGATGCCTTTTGAATGCCAGGGATATTGGCCCCACCTTCGTTCTGCGCGAGGTATGCCGATAGCCTTCCCTCGTCAACGCTGCCATCCGGATTTGTCGCTGCAGCATAGGCATCATTGAGTAGCTTTTTTTGGCGCTTCTCCTCTTGCAGCTTATCTCCCTGCAATTGGTGCTGACGAACGGATGCAGCATCGTTGTACATTGATGCAAGGCTATTCAATGGAGCAGTTTGTTGAGCTGCCCTCCCGATAATACTTGGGTCAAGTTGAACCGGCATGGCTTACCCTTTCTTCATTTGGCTGTACATATAAGTACTTGATCCTAGGCTTCCTAGACTATTCAATGCCCCGCTCCATATTTGCCCTTGCGCTACGGAATTCGCGCTGTTTGCATTCCCGATAGTCTTAATCGCATCAGCGGTTGCATTATTTGCATTGGTAAGACCGTCTGCCCTGGCGTTGCCGATAGCCAAAGTACCGTTTGCCGTGAGGTTTGCCGTGTCCGTGGCATACCCTGCATCATTCCGGCCAAGGCTATTGATCTTGGTCAAGTTCGTGTTGGCGATGTCGGTCACGCGTCCGGCTTCAATCGTGCCCTGCTGATTGCGCAGATCAGCAGCGGAGGCGCCGGTTAGTATGTCGCGGTTTGCCGTGATATTGCCGATATTTGTAGACGTGTCCGCTTGATAGCCGCCGATTGCATTCAAGGCGCCCGCAGTCTGAGCGCCATTCGCTACCGTGTTATCAGCGCCATACCGAGCGGCATTAATCGTATTCGCGCCGGCTTGATTAGTGGCATTTGCCCCGAGTGTGGCAACGGACCCGGTTGCTGACATGCCGCGATCAGCCAAAGAGCTTAGCCTGGTAAAGCGGGTATTCATGTCGTTATTGAAGCGGCTGTAAGCGTTCTGGTATTCGTTTGACGCGAAGCCCTGGTTATACTCGTTCACGGCCTTCAATGCGTCGCCGCTGAGCAGGCCACCACGCGCAGCCGCCGAGTTCTCGACGCCTTCCATTCCCTGCTTTAGGCGGAACTCGTAGCCAGGATCTTTGACAAAATCATTAGCGGTAAAGCTGCGATTGAAGTCGCCGCCAGCCTTCGTACCATCGCGCAACTGTGCATTTGCATCCAGCCCGCTATCGATGTAAGGCTGGTACATTTTAGTGTTTGTCGCAAGCCGCTCCATGATCGTCTTGTTGACGGCCTCGGTACTGGCGCGGAACTGCGCGGATGCTTGGTCCCGCGCCGAATTTGCTGCGTTTGCAGCAGCACTTGCGGCGTCCGTGCGCTGCTTCAGAGCGGCGTTGGCGGCTTCAATCTGCGCCTGCGAACCTGACTGCAATGCATTCGCATAGATTCCTTGCGCGTCTTTGGCTGCCTTGTCAAGGACCAAAGCACGATCCATAATTGCCTTAGCCTGTTCGTCGGCAGCGCTATTGACAGTCGCATTGTTTATGTCACGAGACTTATCAAGGCCGACCTGCGCCTGAGCGCCCGATTCCTTGATAGCTGCGCTTTTGATATCCGCAGCCTCCAAAGCGGATTCGCGCTGAATTGCTTCAGAATCTTTAGCGGCGTTTATCTGTGCTTTACTTGCGTCCTTTGCGCCCTTGGAGGAGGCAACAGCGCCGCCCACAGTGGCCGCGCCAACAATAACAGCAGAAACCACCATGATTATTCCCCAATCCATTTAGAAAACGTCGTTTCAATCGGCTCCGCCCCGATGCGCTCAAACAAAGCGCTTGCGTCACGGTGCTTTTTAGAACCCATGACCCAGCGCTGCACTCCCATTTCCTTCAAATGCACCTCAACCGCACGGAACAGCTTCAGGCCCAGCATTCCAGCGCCGCGCGCGCCTGGTTTGATAAAGAAAATGTCCATAACACAGGTCAAGCACGTGCGGTAATGAAGCCCTGGCTGGACAAAGCCGATGAAGTACCCGACCAGTTCGCCATCATCCCGAACGGTGACGAATAGCAGCTTTCCGGCCGACTCCTGGAAATCATATAGCTCATAGCATGGATCGAGAGGCACCTTGTCCTTGTTCAGGGCCAACTCCTCATAGTGAAGGTCAAGTATCGGCTTCAGTTCGCCCAAGGTCCGCATGAAGATTTCACGCTGTATGGTAATCATCGGGCGGTCCTTATATCCACAATCAGATGGACGCGGTGATCTGCGCTGTTGTTGACGACTTCATGCTCTTGCTCGTTATCAAACCACCAGACCTCGCCGGTCGCCATATGCACCTGCTCATCGCCAGCGCGGAAGATGCAGCCCGCCGCCGAGTTCAGCACGATATGGTAGCGGTCGTAGTAGCTGGCCGGCGCGCCGCCATCAACGTGCGGGGCAATCTTCCCGCCAGGCGCCAGCTTGGTAATCATGACGCGGCCCAGGCGCTCGCCTTCTACCTTGGACATCAGCGCAAAGATCAACGGCTTTGCCTGAGACAGCACCCACCAGGCCGGATAGTTCACAGCTTCGGTGTCATCAACCACCGCCAAGGTATCGGCGCCAACCTCATTGAAGCGCAGCCAGATATCGCTTACTTCCGAATGGGCGCTGTTGGTATGCTGTGTGCGCAGGGTATAGGCATCCCACAATTGCGGATTGCGCATCACCGCGTTATACAGCGGCACTACATCAACGCCTTGCGCCAGTCGCTGGAAATTATTCATTGTAATAAGGGACCTTTCTTGCCACACCCTGGTTGTCAGTGATTGTCATGTACCCTGCTGGCGTGGCCGGCAAAGCGCTCGCGCCACCAGCCGTAGCCGAGGTACTGAACACGCCGGAAAGGATGCTCATCTTCGCCGACATGGCATCAAAGAAACGGAACCATATGCGCGAGAAGATCTCGGGCCGGCCATCAACAATCGGCGTATTACTGTTGATGTAGCTGCTATCATTGGGCGGCATTGAGGTGCGCTCCTAAAATGGTGAATGGCACAGGGTCAGAGCAGGACACCTCATACACGCGATCACGCGACAGGCCAAGGCGATTAAACTTCACCCTTGTGTTGTATTCGCCCATCTTTCCGATTGGCGCGTACTGCGTGTTTGCAAAGGCGTGACCGCCGTCATCCGACCAGCGCAGCTTGATCTTAGGGTCGCTGCCTTGACCGATATTCAAGCCGACGCCTGTTTCAATGTCCAACTGCAAGTTTACATGAGCAATCTTCTGGAAACCAGCGGAAATATGCGGCGAAGCACGCAATCTCACTAAAGGGTTGCCGGCATCAGAGTAAATGTCCGATGACATGCGGTAAATGATGCCATTCTTGAAGTCGCCGACCAGATTATTGCGCTGAAAGAACACATGGTTATTGCTCCGGTGTCGCCCGAAAGTACCATCTTCCTCAAGGTAGCCACGCTGGTGCCAGGCTGCCGTGGTGGCGTCATAGACATGCGTGACATTCGCGCCTGGGAACGACAGCACATAGAAGGTATGGCCGGTCTGCTGGTAGGTGTATGCCACGGCATCGCGGATAGTCGCGTAGGACGAGATAGCATCCTCAAGCGAATGCGTGCTGATCCGGCGTGGCAAGCCAAGCCCCTGAGACTGGTACACGATGCCCTGGCCGCGATCATTGGCCGACAGCCAGATCAGCGTGCCATCCATCGCTGCGACGCTGTTCTTGGCCGCGCAACCTTGCTCAATAAAGACGCCGGGGATGCGCGAAAACGGGAACCCGGCAGAACCGTCATTCACCCACACCTCAATCGTTTCCGTGCCAAATAACCAAACCTCTTGCAGGTTGACGGCCAGTGTCACCAGCGCGTCAGGCGAACCCTCGGCGGTCGCAAACCACAGCGGGTCCAGCGTGGTCGAGTAGGGGTTCATCGCCTGGAACTGCGACGTGTTGTATTTGTTGAACACGAATGAACCGGCGATGAAGTACACCGCATCAGCGCCTACAAACGACGCGCTGACGTACTCTGTAACCGTATTTGCAACAGGGTTGATGATGTAGCCCTTGGGGCCAGTCACCATGAACATCGTCAGGCCATTGGAGGCAATCGAAACCGGCTGGTTCGACGGCGCAATCTCGCCCGTCAACTCCAGCACTTCGCCGCCCGATGTGATCTTGAATACCTTCGTTCCAACCACTACGAAAATGGTTGACTCATTGAACTTGATCATGCCGCGCACTGGGCGGTCCAAAGTGGCGCGCAGATCCTTCCAAATGGACAGGCCTGGAGCGCTCACCAACTTGGCAGGCGTCTTTGACGTGCCGCTTGCCGAGATTTCCGGGAACATGTTGACGCAGCGCTGCGCATCGAAATTGAGATTCCGATCCTTATGCTGGCTACCAACAAAGCCGACGATTTCAGGCATTATACGATCCTCCAATTCCAGCAGTCAGCTTCGACGCCTGGAACGTCGTCAAAGCGCGCCAGCGGCGTATCGATGTGCGCCACCTTCAGCTTACCCAGCGCTTGCTTGGCGATGGCCTTGATGGCTGCGATATCGGTCGACGGATTCGTGTACTCGGGCCACAGCTCGACGGCGAGGCAATAGCGATACATGCGCAGGTAGCCAGGGGGAAGCGCAATCTCTGTTTGCAGAGTGACAGGCCCGCTGATTTGCGTAGCTGTGTTGATGCTCAACGTGACCGCCTCAGTCGGAACTGGGTACAGCTGCACAATGGCGTTATTGAAGTCGCCGCCGATGAACAGAAGCTTTTCCACTATAGCGGAAGGCGTCGACTTGATCGGGATCAGATCGTAGTCGTCCTGGCTGATAATCTCGACCGGCGTTGAGATTCCCTGACGAATGCACGTTGCGCTGTTCACCCATACAGGCTGCTCAGCTATGAAGTCGCCGCTACCTGGCGGCACCGATGCGCCCCAGCGGTAGCGAGACTTGCCAGGCGTCAGGGTGAATGCTTCAGGCTCCAATAGGTATCCAACCAGCGACTCAAGTTTCTGGCTGTCGATCATTTCGTTAAACGTCAACAGCGCGTCGTTCAGATCGGCATCCGAAGGCGTCTCGCCGGCCGCGACGGCGTTGATCAGCATCATCGAGCGGCGAATCAGGTCATAAGCGGTGATGGTCTGCGTAGTCATTGGATTCTCTAATCAAGGGTTTGCAGCATTGAAGCCGACAACTTCGCGCAGCACAGGCTTTGCCCAAATCACCGCACCAACTGGCGTACCGGCGCTGAATTTGACGCTGATCGAGAAGCCCAGTGTACCCGTGGCGCTTGACTTCAAGTACCCAGGGCAACGCAGCGTACCGGATATCGCATCGGTACTCAGGTTGGCCGTCTGGTTGCGATTGGCGGTCACGGCTACGTTGGCGATAGAAATCGACGGCGCGCGGATAAGCTGGGAGCCGGCAGGGATCATGAAGTCAACAAACACTTCGTAGACCTTGTTGGCAATGGCCGGAACTGGAGCGATGTTACTGAACACCACCTCGTTACCTGCTGCTGAAGTGCCACCAAAATCGATGCGCTGGGCCTCTGCGCCGTTCAAGGTCGTCTTAGAGCACAGGCAGGTGATCGACGTAGTGCCGCTGTTGACAGTCCAAGTATCGGCCACGTCGCCAGTCGGAGGAACTGTTCCGCTCTTCGTGCCGCCGATACCAGTCAGTTGCGGATTCTTGGTGCTTAGCAGCAGATTAGTAGAGTCAAGGTACAACTGGCTCATATCGACTTGTTTGATCAGCGAGTTCAACGCCGATCCGATGACCGCCGCAATCTTCTGCTCCCCTATCCAATTCGGGTGCAACCCATCAATCGCATCCCCTGGAGGTGTGAATACGCTCAAATCGGCCACAACGACATTGCGTCGCGCGGTCGCCATGACCAGTGCGTTATAGATGTCGAAATCTGCCTTGCGACCTGCGGAAAGAGCATTGTAGGCCGCGTCGGTGCGCTTCATGACCGTGCAGATGACGCACTTCTTCGCGCCGTTGGCGAAGTACGAGTCCAGCATCGCCATCAGGTTTGCATAGATTTGCGCCGGCGTGTCCGAGCCAAGAGCAAGGTCATTCGTGCCAGCCAGGATGGTGACGACATCGGGCTTTTGAGCGTTGACCAACGCGACTTGCGTGAGCATCTGCGCGATGGTTTCGCCAGCAGTCGCTTGGTTGTAATCGCTTGGGTAGTAGTACCGTACGCCCGTTGCCGTGTACTCGCCAAAGATATGACTTGGCACGGCGGCGCTATTGGTGATGCTGTCGCCCTCGTAGACCAATCGGCTGTCGACTGCTAGCAACTCATCGGCGATGGAGCTTGCCGCCAGAGGGAGCGGGCCTTGATAGTTGATCAGTGACCACTTGACCGAAACGGCAGCCGTTGCCGCAGCATTCAGGAAAATGGTAAAGGAGCCAGCCGCCGCCACAACGCGCTCAACGCGCAATGCGGTCGCATCGGCCGCAGCCTGGGAAATGTATGCGTGGACGAGCGATTGCGCGGCGATATCCGCGTTCGTCACCACAAGCGATGACGCGCCAGGCGCAAAGGCCACGCTGCCTTGGTGCGCGGTGGTCGTCATCGGGCCAGCGGTCACGGGGCCAGCGGAGGCGATGGCCTGCCCCGATCCGATCAAAGCCGCTTCAGTCGAGGCAGGGAATTCAACGATAGAACCCGAAGGGTATCCGCCATATCCAAGATAACCAATCAATTTAACGCTCATGGAAACACCCTTCGGTAATTGCTTCTTCTACTTCACTCGGTTGGAACTTGCGCGGATGGAGAATCTTCCCAGTCAGAACCCAATGCATCTTCTTCGTCGGCGCTGTTCACCACCTTGTGGTTTGCAACGTCGCCCAGGAGATACAGCATCTTTGGATACTCTTGGAAGTTAGGGTCAGTCGGAATGACTCGCTTCTCCTTGCGAGGTACGTTCGGGATACCTTTTGGCACGATTGCTCCTTACATGACGTAGCCGTACAGATCGACCGTCACCATCGTATTGCCCAGGCCAACAGCCGGAACAGTCATGGTGATCGCTGCGTTGACAGCGGACGCCGGGATGGGCAGGTCGAATTGCACGTTAATTGGTTGAATGGGCGACAGAATGTTAGCTGGCGCCGCAACGGTGTATTTCAGATCAGGAACAGACAAGCCGCTCAACGTGGCCTGCACAACATTGCCCAAGGTCGAACCAGCACCGGTAATCGTAAAGCCGGTGATGTAGTTTCTCTTGCCGGCGACGGCTGGCAGCGTAGCGGTGGTAACCGCATTTGCTGCCGTAGCCGATACGCCGGCAACTACCGGGCCACTGGCCCCCATGATGAGCGCCGAGACCAAGTACATGGTCACGCCGTCATAAACGTAGGGGCCTGAATTATCGGATACCTTGAACCAGTATCCGCTTTCATGCATCGTGTAACCGGTAGGAGTCGGCATTGTGACTCCTTACTGCGGGTTCGACAGCGAACCGTTAGGGTTCAGGATCGCCCAATCGACCGACACAGCAGCGGTAGCCGCAGCGTTCAGGTAGATCGTTGCCGAGCCAGCTGCGACGGATACGCGCGCCACGTAAAGCGCGGTACCGTCAGCGGTTGCCTGCGAAATCACCGCCCACAGGATCGATTGCACCGTGAACACGGGATTGGTGATGACTAGCGAACTTGCGGCCGCCGCAAACGTCACCGAACCGGAGTTCATGGTGGTGCTTACGGCGCCTGCCGTAGCGGGGCCAGCCGACGAGGTAGCGCCGCCCGATGCGATCAGAGCCGCCTCGGTGGATGCCGGCAGCTCAACGATGGCGCCAGCGGAATAACCGCCGTAGCCACGCGCCAGCAGCACGAAGCCGCCTTGCTTCAGGCGGTAGCCCATGCCCGAGTCGCGGGACAGGTTTGCCATGCCAGCCGAGAAAGCCGAAGCGATCAGGGCTACGATGTGGGTGAAGAACTTTTTCATGATGTATTCCTTTTAGGTTGAAAGCAGGGGGCCGAAGCCCCCGAGCATTACAGCGCGTAGCCGACCGACAGTTCCGGATAGGTCGCGGCCCAGCCGTACAGCACGTCAATACGCATGATCGACACGTCGCCAACCAGATCGTAGCCTTCGGTCACTTTCAGGCGGAAGCCCTTGTACTCCTGCTGCGACACGTCGACGACGCCCTTGCCGCTTGGAGGCGCCCACATTGGCACCATCGCCAGGGTGAAGGCATCCTTGTGGAAGGCCGGGTTGAAGCTGTACGCGCCGGACGCGGTACCGAAGACCGTGATGACAGCGGCATTGGCTGGCGAGTTGGTGACGTTCTGGAACGCGCCAGAGGTGACCAGTGCAGGCGACACAGGAATGGTAGTCGCGGCGGCTGCCACGTCTGCGGTCACGGTGAACTGTGCCAGGGTGCCGGTGGACTGGCGCGATTGCGGGTTGACCGCGAACACGCCTGCGAAGGTGATCTTCGAACCCCGGGTGATCGTGCCGGTGATCGTGCCGCCGTTGACGGTGATCGAAGCGCCCGACTGGCCGGCGCCGTTGACCGTACCACCAGCCACCGGCTGGGTGCCGTTGGTGTGGGTTTGCACGTTCTGGTCCATCGCGTAGGCGATACCCAGCGAGTCGACCATCTGGCCCTGCTTGAACTGCTTCGACAGGACATCGCCAGCGTTGAACATGCCGGCCATACCGACCACCATGGAGGCGTTCAGCGCTGGGTTCATGATCAGGCCACGACGCTTATCGCGCGGTGCGGCTGCTTCGTCCAGGCGCTGATTCAACTGCGTGACGGCTTGCAGCGCCAGCAGCTGAGTGTTTGGCGCGGTGCCAGGAGTGCCGATCACGTTTGGCGAGGTGAAGCGCGCCATTTCCAGGCCGCGACGGTCGATTTCATTGGCGACGGTCGCGATTGCTGCCTGGATCTTGTCTTGCAGGCGCGACAGCGACAGGGTGCGCTCACCAGCGGTGAACTGGATGTCGCAACCGCCTTGGGTCAGCGTCAGCGGCGTGGTGGTTTCCACGGTCGCTTGTGGCACTGCGATGCGGCCTTCGCGGTAGGTGTAGCGCGGTGGGCGCTTGATGTTGATCGTGGTGCCAGGGCTGTAGCCGCGCGACATGTTCGACGTGAATTCGTCTTCCCAGTCACGGTTGACCATGCCGGAGAACGACAGCATGTTCTCCAGGATCGCCAGCGCCTCCTTGGCGACGATGCTGCTAGTTGCGAGTACGTTAGACATTTTTCGTAGTCCTATAAAGAAATGGTGATACCTGGCTTAGCGCGCGCCGTGGGTCCGGCGCCACTCAACGTACTGCTCCATCGACATTTCTTCCGGCGATGGCGCTGTTGAACGGCTGGAACCTACTTTGCTTGCTGCTGGCGCAGGTGCTTTTGACACCGCAGCCGGTTTGGGAGAAGGAGTAGCGGACTCAGGAGCCTTGTCGAACTTCGCGCCCATCTTGGCAACTTCAAACGCCGCTTGCGTAGGCGTCATGCCGTTGAGCTTTTCGATCAGAGCAGGATTTTTGGCCATGTCGTAAGCCACTTTCGCGCCATGCTCATGCTCCATGAGTGCAGCGCCAACGTGACCGGCAACTTCCGCTTCGCATGCGTCGAGTACCGCGCTGTGGTCCGGGATTTCAGCCCGTGCCGCTTCCAGCTTGGTATTCCACGTATTTGCTTGCGCCTGGCTAGCTTGTTGGCTGGCCGCCTGAGCTTCTTTCTGGCTCAAGCGCTGGTCCAGCTTCCAATCTAGAACCGCTTCCTGGTGATCTTCGTCCGAATGGTAGGCATCGCGCAAAGGACGACCATCAGGAGCCTTGTCAGCCGGCTTATCCGATGCTTTTGCGCGTGCTCGCCAGTATTCCGCTTCTCGTTCAGCCTCCCGGCGCGCACGGGTGATTTCGTCCATGCGCTCCTGCATGCCGTTTTTCGCCGGCTTTGCATCGGGTTGCTTCTCTTCTTCTTCCAAACCAGCCGCTTCAGTCTCGGGTTTGGCTTCGGGCGCTGCCGTCTCGACCGCTTGTTCCTGCTGGTCAAACACGATTTCGCGCGGGCCTTCTTCAACTGGTGCCGCTTCTTGCGTTGCGTCTGCTACGTTGTCGCCTGACATGGGATTCTCCATCGCCTCAGATTAACCGCTGAGTACGGCTTTCCCCTATTGCGCAGGTATCCCGGCTGGGGAGCCGGGCTGCGAGTAATCCTGTTGCTGTTCTGGTGCTGCCTGTTGCGGCTGCGCGCGCTCGTCGTCCTTGGCCTGGTCGCCGACCACTTCTCCGACAAGCATAGGAGGCGGCTGCATACGATCCAGCAGCATGCCGATCATGCCCTTCAGTTCTTCAACATCAAGCTTGCCTTCGTTCTGAATCAGCGTCTGCTCAAGGGTGGTCTTCGAACGGCTTTCCTCGATCATCAGCTTGACCTCGTTGGCGTCGGCGGCTTTCTGCGCCTCTTGCAGTTGCTCCTTGAGCTGTGCAATTTCTTGCTGCACCTCTGGCGGCAACTCAGGCTTGCCCTCGAAGCCTTCCTCACCCTCGCGCAGATTTGCAGGGATGGTCTTAGCCAGGCGCTCAGCGATGATGTCTGAGCCAGGGAACGACATTGCGCCGATCACCTTGTCGCCGGCTACCTTCATGATGTCCGGGTTGGCCTGCACCAGCTTAACCAGCGCTTCAGCAGCTTCTGCGCGCATGGACGACACGGACGGACCTGGATCGACGGCGATGTCGTAGCGGCCAACGCTGATGTCGTTGATGTAGCGCTGCGCGGCCTCGTCCCACTTGTTGATCGTGGCCGGCTTCGCTTCGCCATCCATGCCGCGACAGGTAACTATGCGCTCGGCGTCGTAGTAGTTGCGCACCATATCGAGCATGACGCGGCCAGCCTGACGCAGCGTGCGATACAGGTTGTCGGTGTAGTGGAAATTGGTCACGTTACCCTGGCGCTGCTGGGCAAGCTCCTGCCGGCCGCTCGTGGCGTTACCGGATGCGCCCAGTGAGCTATCAAACAGGCCCGTAGTCTGCTTGATGTTGTCCGACGCATGCGCAGCCATCGACAGCACGCCGACAGGCACATCGGCCATTTGCTGGCGCTGTGGTGGCGGCGCCATTTGATCATCAACCGTCGTCGGCTTGTACTCCAGATACGGGAACGTGCGCGAGTTGGCCTGGTTCCACTTGCGCTCATGCCCCTCAAGCTGGCCTTCAGCGACGATCCACGGCGTTTTCGTGCGCATCGAGACTTCTTCGGTCGCGCTCGTCATCCAGAAGTTGTACATCATCGCCGGGTCTTTGGCGTTGCGGATCAGGCCGGCGCGATAGACCTTGCCGTCGACATCAATTTCAGTGCCATAAACCGGGAAAACGGGAATCCAGCGCGATTTGATCTCGGTCTGCTCCAGAATCTCGTAGGGCGTCAGCAGATACCACATGATCTTACGCTGCACCGAGTCACGCTCGGCAATCACTTCGCCGCGCTGGGCGGCTTCTGGTGCTTCTGGCGCCTCATCCTTGCCCTCTGCATCGGCGCCGACAAACTCAGTCGACCCGTCAGCGTACTTGCGCAGCTTGCCAGGCGTGAACTCGACGCGGTAATACTCGGCCACGCGCACTTCGTTGTCGTAGACCCAATCCTTGTTCAGGTTGTCGCCGATTCCGCCAGCAGCGAAGCCGGTCGTCGTGGCCGTCGCCTTCGGATACTTGGCCTTGAACTCGTCCTTCGCCATGCGCTCACTGAGCAGCCACCATAGCGAATCCGATCCGTCCGGCTCAACGCTGCCCGGGTCACCATGCACAGTGAAAATGTTGCGAATGCGCTTGATGCGGATCACTTGGTCGAATGAATCGTCGCTCTCATACTCTGTGACGAAGCGGAAATAGCCCAGACCGACAGCGGCAGCAGAGTTCGCGGCGGTGTCATAGGCCGATTCAGCCGACGAGGCGTATTCGATGTGCTTGATGACGCCTTGCAGAATCTCGGCCATCTCCATGCTGGCTTCTTCGCTGACTGGCGACACCTTCATATTCACGCCGTTCTGGCGCTGCTCGTTGGTTACCTGCTGGAGGAACGTTGGTATCTTGTTGATGGTCAGGCAAACGCGGCCCTCAGACTCGCGCTGGAGGCGCTGACGCTCGGGCCATTGCTCACCCTTCAGGAAGTTCAGGTCGTCAGCCATCATCTTGTAGTTCTCAGACTCGGCCGACTGCGCGATAGCGAAGCGCTTCTTGGCCTCGCAAATGATGTCGTCGCTTTCCTTGCCGCCTTCGCTGGTCAGCGGCTTAGCCATCGGGCCAGGTTGTGGCGTGCCGTCGTCGTTCATGCCGACACCTCCTCAATTGCTTGCGACAGAGGACGCTTGATGTAGATCGAGAACATGCGCGCCATCAGGCCAGGAGAGCCAGGAAGCTCATGGAAATTGAACGTGGTGGCGTACCACTCGGCCAGTTCTTCGCGGCTCATGGTGCCATCCCCGAACGGCTCAACGGTCAGGATCAGCACCATCTTGAACTTGTCAGCCTCGCGGCACACCGACTCCATCAGCGCGGTCGCCAAGCCACGGCGGCGCAGCTCAGCTGGCACCTCGACCTTGGTAATCTCGCGGATATCTTTGTGCATGTGCTGCGGAAGCGCGGTCGGCTTCAGCACCTTGCAGCTTGCTCCGTTCAGTTCGCGTGTACCGTATTTCATCATCCCATCCAGTCAAAAGCTTCGGCTTGGAGTTCGTCGTCCTGCGACTTCGGAACAATCTTGCGCGCTCGCCTGGCTGCTTCACAGGCGTAGCGCAACGCGTCAATTACGTGGTTCTTCTTGTCCTCAAGGATCGGCAGCACCAATCCCGTCAGCGGGTCCGTCTTGTAGCTGTACATCGTCAGTTCATCAATCGTATGCACGCATCGCGGGTGGACAACGATGTCATACGACTTGAGGAACTCGACACCTTCCTCTAGCGACTTTGCCCCCTTGATCGCTGCATTGATCTTCGGGAAGCCATGACGCCGCATGTAACTGATCGTCTCGGGCCTGGCACTGTCTGCCGTGATGAACCACTTGCGCGAATCAGGTACACGGTCAAACAGGTCCGGCAACTGGTCAATCTCACAGCCCACCATGTAGGCCTCGTAATCCACGTACAGGCGGCGCCCATCGATGTCACAACGTACCAACACCGACGGATCGACCGAGAACCCCCAATCCGCGCCCAGCCTGTGAACCGTTCCAGACGGCCGCTCAAACTCCTCGACCGTCCAGTTGCGAAACACACGCGCCTCGCTGTTCGTCTCGTACTGCCCAAGCCAGATGTGCCGATACTTCTCGGGGTCTCGCTTGCGGTCGTACGCCATTTCGTCAAGCAACTCTTGCGGACACCATGGGTTGTCCATGTAGTTCGCCTCGACAATCATCGCGTTCGGCGGCGGATTCTCGCCTCTCAGCAACACATCAACCGGATCAGTCGAATAGCGCGGGTTCCAGCTGAACCACAACTCACTCCCCGGCGCGCGGATCGTCGGCCTCAGCAAGTCCAGGCTGCGCTGTGTTGCTGTCTGCGCTTCCTCAAACCATGCCCGCTTGAACCCTTCCAGCGACTTAATCGAATCAGAGGTGTGATCCTGCATCCCCTGAAACATGATCACGCCGCCGTTCTTCGCCTTGATCACCGTGTCTTGCACTTCGAAGTACGCGCCGGCGTTCATCGCCTCAATCTTCGCTTCCAGCAGCTTCTTGACCGAGAACTTGAGCGACTTCTGAATCTCGCGCAAGCAGACCGAATCAATCTTCTCGCGTATGTGATCCTCAATCAGTAGCTCAGCGAAGAAGTGCGACTTGCCGCTACCTCGCCCGCCGTGGCAACCCTTGTAGCGCGCTGGGTGGAGCAATGGCTCAAACACTTCAGCGGTCTGCAAGATTAGTTCGCTCACTTGTCGGCCTTAATGATCTTGCGAGTAATCACAGTGAACTCAAGCGGGCCGTCATCCTTTCCTGTCACTTGAAGCGGCAGCAGCTTCGGGTAGATCGTCCCCCAAAACACGCGCTCGTTCGCCGGATCCTCTTGTACCCACTCGGTCAAGCGCTTAGCACCGCCGAGCGCTTCCGCTGCTTCCTCGATAGCATCCTTTGCGGCACGGGTGGATTTGTTCGTGGCACCCTTCGGCTTGCCTGGGTTGCCCTTTCCGAATCGCCCCGTATTTTTCGGTGTTTCTTCCATGTAATCTTCTGGACATCGCCTAAGCGATTATTCCGCCTTGTAAACGCAAAAAAGCCGCGCTGCCCTAGTTAAGGGCGCGCGGCAAGGCTTTGTGCACTACCGGTGCTCTGCTCCATCTCAATCCTTTTGACTGCGTACGCCAGTCGCTGCGTGATGCTAGTTTATCTTGCTGGGATTTCCACCCCAGCGGGTGGGCCTGTACAACGCCATCGCAGGCTTGACGGCCTTCTCTACTGCAAACTTCGCCGCTCTGCGCTCTCATCCTCTGCCGAAGCCTCGGGATTACCGCAAATGTGGACTTAACGTGTGGAATTGTATTCCTTTTGCGCAAAATGTCAATCTTTGTGGCGATTTTTACGCCACTGTCCGACCCGGGCGATAGTGAGTAGGTCGATTTACCCTGATCCATTCTTCATATGCCATTGCCGGCGTTGTGCCGTAACCAGAGCCCCTATAGAAAGGGTTGATCGGCCATATGGTGCAGCACCAAACAAGCCTATCAAACTTGTAAATGCGCGGTTTCTTATATCGCGGAAGCTCAGCCAATTCATGCTTCCCCCACACGTGGTCTAGTGAACTCATCGCCCGCCTCCCTTGAAAGGCCAGCCAAGCTCCCTGCGCGCCCTGTCGTGATCTTCCTGTCTCATGACTTCCCCTTTTGCGCGCACAAGATCGCGTACGGCTTGTTGCCAGTTTCACTCTGCCGCTGTATCTCGGCAGCTGCCGCCCTGCAACTTGCCAGGTCATTGAACTCAACAGCAATAGCCGCTTTCCCCGAACTACTGGACATATAGCTACCCCATAGTACGATCAGAATGTAGATCATCATTTCACCCTATCAAAATATTTACCCGAAAGCACGTCGATCTGCTCAAGCGACTTATCCGGCAGGTTGCGGGTGTCGTAGAGCTGGCCGCATAGCTGGGCAAATCGGCGTACTGCTTCGGCGTCTTGCGGGGCCAGGTCGCCAATGATACGCGCCAAGGCCTGTAGCTGCTGGCCTCGTAGGCTGTGGAGTAGGTTGGTAGCGGCGTTCATTCCTTCTCCATCGCGGCAATCATTGCGTCAGCATATTCAACCGCCCAGCGTGCGTCTCTTTCGGCCCATGTCTCCGTATGGAAAACCTTCTTCGGGCCGCGCAGCCCATTGCCGAGGCTGCCGATTTCTTCGGTTGTCCACTGCTTGATCTTGAACGTTTCCATGCCGGGCGTTGCGGGAGCATGCGCTGCGAAGTAGTCGCGCCGAGTCATGCCATGATGCGTTACCTTCCCGCTATCAGGACCACCAGACTCATATTCACTTGGGAAGGCAAAGCCCCCTGCACGTTTCCAAACGTGATCGAAGGCGCTCATGGCTTTCTCCAGAATTTCGGAACGTAGTAGACGTACATGCTCATATCGGGGAACCAGAACAGATTGCGCTGGCGCTTCAACGGCTGCACATGGCCGGCGCTATCCATCGTGTCAACCACCTCGCCGTCAGGTGGGAACGTACTGGGGTCGTTCGGATTCAGCGGCGTCCAGTCTTGATTGCTCATCGCATCTCCTCCCAGTCACCGTTCCATGTGCTGGCCGGGGCGCTCAGTGGCTTATGCGAAGCCGGCTGCGTCGGGTTCTTGTAATCGCTCAGAGGCGTGCGCAGGCTTGGCATGGCCTCCAGCGCCTTGCGTGCTGCCTGCTGGGCAGAGTGGCGCTGCTTGCGCAGTACCTCGGCGTCATAGGCGCGGCGCTCGTGAGCAGCAGTTACGTTCTCGCCAGCTTGGCGGCTCTTATACAGACCGAAGGCACCGAGCAGCACAGCAATGACGACGGCTGGCGGGATGAGGTGGAAGTAGTCCATGTATTTCTCCCTAGTGGTGGTCAAGCGCCAGAACTGCGGCGAAGTTTCTTGGTCTTCAGCAGGAACAATTCCCACAGTTCCTGCGGCATTTTGCGGCCGCCCTCGCGCTCCCAGTCGTTCCACGTCCGCGCCGTGCGGCTTGCTGGGCGAAGCACGCGGATCGCCTGAAGCTGCGTCAGGCCAGCAGATAGCCGCGCAGCTTTGATTTCTTCGGTTGTTGGCACAGTATCTCCAGGTTGCGCCGCCTCTTGGGCGGCTGGGGTGGTTAGACCAAGTTACCGAAGTCGTCCACGACAGCAAACCACGTTACGCCTGTCGGCGTGGCGATTGTCTTGCGCGCCTTGCCGGGGTTGAGCCAAACCCGGAAAGTGCAATCGCGGGTGACGACTTCAAAGTAAGGCGTGGTGCCGAAATTTACGATTTTCGTTTTCATGGTTTCATTCTCCAATCAGATGCCCTTGCGGGCGGGGTGGTTTAACGAAGGCCAACGAGGGTGGCTAAATTGCGCTGCATCGACATATCGACGCGGAAGCTTTTCTTACCCTGCTTGGCCCAGCCGTTCACGTTTGCGGCGGCATCTTCTTCCGTGGCGTGCGCCGTACCCGTGCTGGTCTTTGCGCACGCCATCGCTGATTGGGCGGCGGCTTGAGCGGCCTTTTTGTTATCGGCACCGAAAACTAAGCAGACGGCAATCATGCTGTTCGACTCCATCGAGCCGTAGACCTTGTTAGCGTTGTAGCCTTTGAATGCGTAGATTTTCGTTTTCATGCTCTTCTCCAATTCCGCCGCGCGGTATGCGCTGCCCATGTACGTAATATACGCCACCGCAGCGCATTACGCAAGCTATTTTGGCGTATTCTCAAGTTGTTTCTGCGCTACACCTGGCAATGCCGCCGTGATTACCTGCTTGGCCTTGGTAGCGTTGCCGAGTAGGCGCACCTCAAGCGGCTGCTGGTGGCCGGCGTGCTGGTTTTGCGATGACGCAATGCCGGTCAGGTATGGCGCATACTCTGGCGTCTCGCCGGTCATCTTGTAAGCCTGATACCGTGTGATGAATTCCTTGCCAATGAATTGCCAGTCGCGATCATCTTTAATATCTCGGCAGCACAGATGCACCCAGCCGCCCATCTCCTGAATGACGCGGTGGATGATTGGGTCATCGAAAGCCACGTCAGCGTAAGGCCCGACAGTGCGCACGGCGCGGTCTACCTTACTCCATGCAATCTGCCCTTGATCCGACGTGCGGCCAATCAACATCTTGTTCAGGTCGCTGACCTTTGGCATCCAGCGTCCGGACTCGTCAGGAAGCTGCGTATGCGCCCATGCAGCCTTCTCGATGGCTTCGTAGTCGTATTGGCGCAATCCCTCCCAGTAGAGCGCCAGGACGCCCTTGGATAGCGTTTTTTCGTAGTAGTCGGCCAGTGCGGTGATTAGACTGGCGAAGCGGCGCTTCTCGTCAATGCTGTCAATCATGATGGCGATTCCGATTTTAATTTGCAAAAATCACTGCAAATAGATCCATCATCTGGACATGCACCGCATGATTGAAATGCAGAAAACATAGGGTTTAATGCAGTAACCCAATATCCAGCGGCATTTTTTGCCATTTTCTTTGAGGTCATTTCTTCGACACTCATACACCGCCTATCTTTTCCAAAATCCCCAGTCCGGTGCTTTTCAAAAGATGCTGACGAATTAAATAGCTCATCACAACCAGTACACTGATTACGATCACCACTTACTTTTGCTTTATTTTTCATTTCCCCTCCAGCCAATCAAGTGCAGCGTTAGCGGTAGCCTGGCCGTGCTTGCCAAGCCGCGAATTGTCGAAGGTTGGCGACTGGCGCGGTGTGGCGCGGCGCTCCTTCAGCGGGTACAGGTCCGTCCAGCCGTTCGCCGTGGATTGATCGAGGATCGCCGTGATGTCGTCGCCGTTGTCACGGAACGCGGTCAGGTCACGGATGCGCAGCTCGATAGCGCGGTCAGTCATCGGCTTGCGTTGTTTTTTACGCATGTCAACGTAGCCAGCCCATGCGTCGGCGGGGATCCAGTCAGGGATAATCATTTAGCGCCCCTTGCTGCCAGTAAAAAGTAGACAGCGATCAAGCCCCAAACTGCTGCTGTCGACGCGCTGCCGAAGATCAGCACACCAATTGAAACCCCTATACTGTACTGAGATAGCTTAATCATACGTCCCCCATAATGTTTGCGTATTTCTTGGCAATGAATACCTGACCAGCGCCAGTAACGCGAGTTGTGAACGTCGGATGCTGGACGCCTTTAGTATCGGTGTATGGCTCCTGCTCGATCACGGTGAAATATTCGCGGTCGATGTATTTTTGGTACGGAAGATTATTGGCTTGCAGAATGCCGTCATCACGCATCCGCTTAAACAGCTTGTTGCGGCCGATGCCGATGGTCTTGGCAATCTTCTCGATGCTACACACGCCGTCTACAGCCCTGATCGCTTCGGCGAAGGCAACCTTCGGAGCGTCTGCGGCGATTTTTGCGTCCAGCGCAATGACCTTCTCCGAGTAGCCCAGCAAAGCGGCGCGCAGCGCGTGCGGGTCCATCAGGTCGAATGCTGCCGGCTGTTTGTTTTCCAGTTCCTGCCAGCGGTCAACCAGTCGGGCCGTGAACAGAGGCGACAGTTGCGCCACCACCACGTAACTGTCGCGCTTGTTCAGGTAGTAGACGCGCTCAGCGACACCGTTCGCCCCTGGAATCCCATCCACAAACTGTGGGTAGGAAATTGCGGTCTTTTGGCAGAGGTTCACGATTGTGCGCTTCACACTGTCGTGGCGTTTTTCTGTCAACTCAGCCATTTCCTTACTGGTCATGGTAAGTTCTGTATTGTTTTGGAGACTTAGGTTCATTCTTATCTTTCGTATAATCCAAGAGGCTTGAGCGGACCTAGACTTAGCTAAGTCCTTCACATAACTATCCATTGAGGAATCGCTACGACCCGACAGCCTTGCGCAAGTGAGGTGCTATCTTCGACGCCTCATTCTGGTGCTTCCCTTGCTTTGCCACAGTCCCAGTTCCAGCCCATCACCCTGTTGCTTGCAGTCCCGATGATGAGCCGATCAATACAGGCAGTACAGACGAAAAAAAGCCCCAAGAATGCTTTGACGGGCCGGCTCTGGCAAGCAAGGAGGAAATGCGCCGGTGATCCCGCACTTCCAACCTATTTGTCAGCCCGTCAAAAAACTCTTGAGGCTTTTACATCACCGGACAACTCGTATTTCTTTCGCATCAGCACTGCCAGGCACTGATAGGACAAATCCTACATCAAACCGCACATACTCACAAGCAAATTTTTCCAAAATACATTGAGTCTCGGAAAAGCGACATTCCATCACACAATGGTCAGTTGCCGCGAGTCGATGGGGACGGCGACGTAAATGTGACCGCTATCACAATCTGGAAGGCCCGCGCGCAGAGCAAGCCGCGCCGCCTCTTTGCAGACCTTGGAGCGCTGGCCACGGAAGACGCAGCCCGAGCAATCGGGACGGTCAGGGATCGCCGCAGCGGCCTTGTATCGCATCGTGGCGGGGTCTAGCGGATCGTCAGTGCCGACGATATCGGAGAGTGCTACCATTGCGACGTTCATGGCCGCACCCGCACGCCACATTTACGCAACAGGCCTTTGTAGATAACGAGGCTCATGCGCCAATAGATGTCGTTCAGGCCGCGAAGGGCGTCGAGGTTGCGGGTCATTTCAGTTGCTCCTTGAGTTCGCGCACACGGCGCTGTAAATCCGTCTTCATGGCGCGCAGTTCATCATGCGTCCACTTACGGGGGGTGTTGTTTGCTTCCAACGCTTCGACGCGCTCAAGGCCAATGCGGGCGATCAGGCCAATGCGATAATCGACGGCGTTTCCAGATAGGAAGCGATTATCGTGCTTCGCCTGGGCATGGGCATTGTCGAAGTTGAACCGCAAATGTGGCGCGCTTCCAACACTTCGATAATGACCGCAATCAGTCGCATTGCCTGACCAGTCCAACGGCTTTCCGCTCGAGATACACGGCCAGCCGGCGATCTGGTCACGCAAGCGCACGACTTGATTAAACGCCTTCTGCGCCTCGCGTATCAATTGCGGGTAGGTCTTCATCCCCTCGCGCTTGGTCTTGTCCTGTGCGCGCTCCTGGCGCTGTTCCTTGGCCTTTTGCTTCGCCAGCTTCTCCACCGCCAGCGCCGCGCCGCAGTCATCGCTGCACCAGCGAATGAACGGACGCCCAGGAACGAACGGCGTGCGGCACGTCTTCACAGCGCATTTCTTTGGCTTCGGCCCCTTGGCTGGCTTCGGCTCTGCTGCCTTGAATGCTGTACGGACGAGCGTGGTTTTGCGTACCAGGCTCATGCCGGCGCCATCCCGTAGAACATAGCAAGCAGCGGGTCAGGTGCAGGAATGCGCACATGCGGCACGCGCACCTTGACCGGCTCGTCATCGTCGGCAACGTGGAAGTGCCGCGAAGGATCACGCTGCATGCGCGCCTCCTGCGACATCTTTTGTGGCGGCACTGGGCAGTAGCGCAGCGAATCGAGGAACTTGAATATGTGCGCCTGAGTAGCGCAGACGGTGTAACGCGAGTACGGGTGCTGGCCCTCAGGTTTGTACTGGCTGCGCGTTATGCAGCCGCCCACCATCAGCTCCTTGAGGTACGCTTTCCCGGTCGAGTCCGCTATATTCATGGCCTTGTTCAACTGCGCGACGGACAGGCCGCCAGGCGTTGCGCGGATCGTGTCCAGCACCATGCGTAGGGCGTCGATACGTTTGCGGTTGTTTCCGCTGCTTTTAGCGATTGGCATGGTCATTCTCCTTTTGGGAATCTGGCGCTGACGACAAGGCAGGCAATCGCCGAGTCAAGCCCGCGCTCATCGACCTGTACAGCAAGCGCCATCAGAAGCTGGATTTTCTTGTTGCCCATGACTGCTTGTCCGGCGTCGTGGCGCGCTTGAGTAGCCTCGGCAGCGGCTTGCTGCTCCAGATACGCCTTGTGGTTCTGCTCACTGACGCGGCGCACGCAGTCAATGGTGTCCTGGCTGATTTTCATGATTTCCTCTTAGGTTCGGACCACTTAATATCCAGCTCGGCGCCAAGTGCGTAGAGCCATTCAACAAAAATTGACGCCAGCTTCATCGGGAACTTGCGGGACTGCGCGCCCAGCATGACGACACCGGAACCGTCAAACGACGGGGCCATTTCAAGCTGCCCCATGCCAGCCCACAGGGGCGCTATATCGGGGTCTTTGACTGTATCGCGCTTGAACTGGTCTATCAGGATGCGCTTCATCGAGTCCGCATCCCACTTACGGCCTGCGTGCACGTACTGCTCAGCGATGTCTGCGATCTGGCAGTGGTAGAGCGCTTCCTGATCCCGGCTTTTGGCTGGCAGCGGATCGTCAAACGTCACGCGGATGGGCCGTTCATCGTCCAGTGGCAAGCGCTCGATGATGTCGCGTAGCCGTTCTAGCTGTATCACGGAGCGCACCATGAGCACGCGCTTATCGTAGGGCTGGCGTGACATGGTCAGTCTGCCAGCGCCTTAAAGGCGTCATACAAACGCTGCACTGTCGAGCTTTGCGGGTCAGGGTTTTTGCCGCTAGCAATCTCGCTCAACGTTGCCTTGCCCAACCCAGTGCGGCGCGACAGCTCGGAGTTGTTGTATGCCTTGTCGTTCAGCTTTCGGACCACGTATTGCAGCATGGTTTCCGGGGGATTTTTCACTGTCATTTCACACCTCATCTGTTTGGAATGATGTAACTCTACACGATATTTATGCAGCTATCAATAACTATATGTTCGCCACAACGTAAAATAACGCTTTACAAATTGTTCGGCGCATGACATGATTCTCCCATCGACAACGCAACCGGAGAACGAAATGGGCAACTTGAAAGAACAGGGATTCCGCCTCTTGGCCAACAAAGAGCGCAACGAAGTGGAGTGGGTGCATCCTGCGGAAGTAAGTCAAGCGAAGTACGAGGGCTTCACCGACTGCACGGATATGGACGACGCAGAGTTCGACGCGTTTATCTGCCCTAAGCGCCTGGGTTAAGGAGCCACCATGAAGCAATTTCTAACAGCCGTCGCCCTTGTGCTGACGTTCTTCGCGGTGATCGCGTTGGAAGCGGAGTATCCGGCGGAGCATGCTGTGGAGCCGGCCTTCCTGACCGCGAACAAATAGGCGCGCCATGAAGCCGCTCAGCAAAGCCGCTCAGCAGCGCGCAGCAAGAAACGTCGGAGCCGATCCTGTGCTCGGCGCAGCGCACCTCAACGGTCAGCGCGTGCCGGTGCGTGATCCGGCGCCAGCCAAACCAATCGCGGCGCTTATTGGCCGCCTGAAGCTGAAGTAACCAACTACCTGGAGGCGTCATGCACACTTACAAAATCAGCTTTGCCATCGACGGCATCGGCCGCGCCAAGAACTTCACCGCTGAAAGCGACGGCGAGGCAATCGAGAAGTTCGAAGAGTGGGCGGAGGGCTTCGATCCTGAAATCGAATTCCTGAGCATCAAGGAAGTTTCGTAACCATCGCCCCTTAGCCGGGGCCGTCTAACACATTGACGTCCAAGCCTCCCTATGCGGAGGCTTTTCCTTCTGCAAGCATCGAACGTCCTCGATGGAGAATGTTGAGCGCGGCATTCGTGTCACGATCATGCTGTGAGCCACATTCGCCGCACTTCCACTCTCTTATTCGTAAGTCTTCCAGCCCGCTAGGGCCGCTGCGAGAACCGCACGCAGAACAGGTTACGGTGGTAAAACTTTCATTCACTTCTTCATACCATGCGCCATTCCTAATGGACTTGTACGCAAGCATTTGTTTGAAGGAATACCAGCCGGCATCAAAGACAGACTTAGCCATGCTGGTTTTTGCAAGCGCGGAGGCGCTCACATTGCCTACCGCGATGTAATCAAATTCACGCACCAGGCGAGTTGATAGTTTGTGCTGAAAATCTCGGCGCTGGGCTGCTGCCTTGGCATGTATAGATTTTGTTCTTCGCTTCTTTTTTGCGCGCTGAGCTATGGCAAGCGCACCCTCAGCCGAGCGATAGATTCTCTGAGCCTCAATTTTCTCACCAGTGGATAAGGTGGCGAAATCTTTAAGTCCGAGGTCAATTCCGATCCCGCTATCTAGATCACGAACTGGTGCAGACTCAACCTAAATCACGATGTTCAGGAACCAGTTACCACGCGAGTCTTGTGAGAAATTAGTCCCATCCTTTATCTTCCCCGCTGGGAGTTCTCGGCTATTGAACACGCGGAATGTTTTCTTTGCAAACCTAAAAGAGTCTCCGTCGCGCTTTAGGTCTACCCCCTTTATGGGTATCCAGCCAAGAGAGCGCCTACCCCTATATCGAAGATAGGGTTTTTTAAGTGTGGCACGAGAGCTAGCATATTGCTGGCATACCGCATTTATAGTATTAGACAGCAAGCCAAGCTCTTTGCTGCTACCGGCTGTAAGGTAGTTAAGATCAAATCCTGAAAGCCACCTTCTACCGAACCGCAACGCATCCTTTTGTCGATCATTGCAATAATTCCAAACGAAGTTGACCGCATGGCTTTGCTTGTTCAGCAAGCCATTCAAGGATTTGACGCGGTATCGGTAAGTAAGAAGCATGGGTAAATTCTACCACACTCATCAATAATCTTTGCATACTGTGTTGAATATTTGTGATAGCATGTAATTTCTTACACAGGAGGTAAAAATGGCAGGACGCCCAAGCGCAGCAGCAGAGAAGGCTGCAATCTATCTGAAGGCAAACCCCGGCACTACAGCGATGGAACTGGCTAGGAAATTTGGCCTGAGTCTTTCGGCTGTTGTGGCCTCTAAATATTGGAAGGAGCGTACGAAATGACGACCCCGCGCCCCTACCGCTTGCGCACGTCGCGCAGCCCTTGGAGCCGCTGGGCTGGCTTCGTGTTCGTTGCTTTCGTCGTCGCGGTCAGTGCTGCGATGCTGTGGGTTAAAGCGCCTCAGATCGTGGCGGCTGTGTTGGAGGCGCTACCATGATGATCCAGAAGAAGTTCAACAAGCGCAGCGCTGATCTGATTGAGGTTCAGCCGCCCAGCATGAGAACTGGCAAGTTCCATTCAGCGCTCGGAATCCGCGCCGAGTTTTTCGGCCTGCCGGGGAGTGATGAAGGGACAATCTCTATGCACATGACGCCGGATGAAGCTTTGGATTTGGCGGCACGTCTGATCCAAGCCGCACGCCAAGTCCAATTCTAACCGCTAGCGAATGCTGGCATACAACAAAGGAATGATATGAAACTCCCAGAAGGCACACCTATTCTTTCGATGGACTCCCCAACCTTTGCCGAGGATTTGGCTAAGGCTATGGGCATCGCGCCGGGCGATACCATCGAAATTATGACTCCGCAGTTTGAGCGCACTGACGGCATCCAGGTGCCAGTGCCAATGTTTTCGCCAAACCAGTGGGCGAACCTTTACCGCATGGACAAGACGACGCTGCGTGAATTGGGTATCGGCGTCTGGGATGAGTCCGAAGCTGGCACGCACTACCTGTTCCCCAAGGAATGGTACGGCATCATCCCAGATGGCTTAATGGTCAAGTTTATCGACGGCGAAGAATCCCCGTTTGAACGTGGCGTGACCGATGACGACTACCGTTTCGGCTGCTTGGCTTTCGGCTTCTTCAAGAAATCGGAGGCAGTATGATCCGCAGCAACGTAACCGCCACCGAAGCGCGCTGTGCTGTGTGCCTGGATACGGGCAGCAAGTCGCAGCAAATCGACGGCTACCTAGACTGCACGCATTGCGACGCCACTGACAAGCGCATCGCGTTGCGTCTGCACCTGTCGCAGTTCACGGCGTGGCCGGATCAGGATACGACCGCGTGGGCTGCTTACCTGTTCGCACAGCGTCAGGCGGCGCAAGGCGTGGCTGAGGGCGTGCTGCGCGATGGGGAATGTAGTACGCTTGGCGAAAATCGTATTGACTGGTTGGCAAATTGTGCATGTGCTGGCGGCGTGGCCTATCCGTCGCAAGTAAAGGCCGCTATCCGTAATGCGCTGAGTGAAGCAAAGCCAGTAGCAGCCCAGCCAGTAGGCGCAGTGCCGCAGGAATTGCGAGACATCGGCGAATTGTTACGCACCCAAAATAACCGCATCACCGATTCGCCTATCTTCATCGTCCAGCAGAAGCGCGCCTATGTAGCCGCTGAGGGCTACGACCATGATCGTATTGAGTGGAGAGAGTCGGAAAACGGCGACTACATGGAGGCTAGTCCATTGCGCTCTTCGCGTTTGGAGGCAATCTTTGATAGAACGGGAGATGAACCCAATGGATGGCGGCGATTCGCCATGAAAGACCGCTGGGAATTCGTCACCGCCTGCTTCACTGAGCAAGGCTGCAAGGATTACATCGCCAGCAATGTACACAACCTGAATGAGCCGCGCATCTACGCTGATGGCAGCTATCGCAACGAGGAATACCGCGCCGTTCGCAAGTGGCTGATGTCGTTGGACGCCGCGCCGGTTGCCGGTAGCGCTGCGCCTTCTGGCGGGGCCTTGGACCTGAGTAATCTTACCCGCTTCGGCTGGACAGAGGCATACATAGGCGACTCATCGGAATTGGTCGAAGATCCCCAAGGCCAATACGTGAAATTTGCCGACGTCACCGCCATTACCGCAGTCAAGGAATAACCATGGCAAAGAACTGTCACACGTGCAAACACCTTGAATGGGTCGATGGCGAGTGCGAATCAACTACGGGCTGGGACTGCAACAAGCGTCACACCATTCCTATGACGGTCGCCAAGGAGACTGCTTTGCTTGACCAACTCGATAGCGAAGCTTACCGCAACCGCTACAAACGCTGTTTCACTGCAACCAAGGAATAAACCATGACCAACGAAGATTTCCAAAAACTGGCCAGTAAGCTCAAAGAGTCATTGCGCCCGATCAACGTAAAGGCAGTCAACGTTGACAAGGCAGATATCCTCGCCTTGATCGCCAAAGTCGAATCCCTCGCCGCTCCCTCTATCGCCAGCAGTGCGCCAGCCGATGAACTGGCAGCGTTTGAGAAGGCAGCATCCATATTGGGCTATTCGTTGCCCAACAAGGATGAAGTTTTCAGCGGCATGTACCATTGCAGCGAACGCACTGAACGGGCGTGGAAACTCTGGCAAACCCGTGCAGCTATCGCTGCCCAGCAGGCCGCTCCTGCTGCACGGCTGACGGATGAGCAGATCGACGCTATCGCAACTGAATACTGCCCTGATGCCATCGTTACTGCCGGTTTGCTGCGCAAGCTTTGTCGCGCCATCGAAGCCGCTGCCGCTCCTAATGCAGCGCTGGTGGAAGCGCTTGCGGAAATGGTTAAATGGTTCGGGCGCTATCCTGAGTGGCTCCCTGCCCCTGAGACATTTGAAAAATACAAAGCAAGCATCGAGAAAGCCCGCGCTGCTCTTGCATCGCTACCAGTACCACCGAAGGAGGCAGACCGTGGCTGACGAATTCTACTTGCAGGACAGCCGCAGCTACGTCGGCAACGATATGCTGTTTTGGGCCAAGGATGGCAAAGGCTACGTGACCGACATCAGCAAGGCCGAAGTCTACACCAAGGAGCAGGCTGTAGCGCAGCATCAGAGCCGCGAAACCGATATTCCCTGGCCTAAGGACTATATCGACGCCAAGACGCGCCCAGCGGTCGATATGCAGCACGTCAAGCGTGATGAAGCACTAGCCGGGACGGGAATTGTACTGATCGTGCCGAAGAAGTACCGCAAGCCCGTGGAGCGCTGTTACAAGTGCGGAGGCTTTCTGAGCGAATGGCAAGTGATGTTTGAATGCCCTCGCTGCCATGCGGAGAATCGGCCATGAACGAACTCGGAGAGCGCCGCGACCTGAAGGACGAGGCCGACGCGGAAGCCTGGCAGGCCATGTACGACACTATTTTAGCCGAACGCCAGGCCAAAGGCTTGCCTGACCAGCCTATCGTCATCGTCGCAGAAATAGCGCGACGGCAGCGCGTGGCACGGGAGGATGCGGAATAATCTGTTGCGCAGGAAATTGATTTGCGGTATTGTGCGAATAACGGTGTAGGAACCGGAGTATTGTGGGCTGAGAATTGAACCGAGCCGCTAAGCTTGGATTCCGTTGGCAAGATATGGACTCAGCCCCGTATTTTAGCCTTCCTACCGGAATCCAGACTTAGCGGCTTTTTCTATTTCTGGCGCACTCCAGGCGATACCAAGGGCTTATCCGGGCCGCGTGGAAGAATCGGGAAGTGGTAGCGCAGATCGCCGCGCAAGGTGCAATTCCTACAATCCACCGGTCGGCGTAGATCCTGTGACCGAGGGCATACGGTGCAAACCCGTAGCGACAGGAATCCTCATTGCAGGGACAAGCCGGACTTCTTCTACCCCTAGGGGTTAGGGGGCGTTCGACAAACGATACAGAAATAAGCAGTACCTTTGAAGTCTAACAACATCACACGCCCCGAGCGAAAGGCAAACGATGACAACCGAAGAAACCTTGACCCACTGGAAAAAGTTGGTCGATCCGCGCTACATCGGCGCATACGCACTACCAGACGGGAATGACCTGACCGTCACGATTCAAGAGGTCCGGCGCGAAACCATCACCATGATGGGCGGCAAAAAGGAAGACCACAGCATCATGTATCTGGTCGGCCACAAACCGATGATCCTGAACGCGACCAACTCCAAATCGATCCACAAGCTTTACGGCCCATACATCGAGCACTGGGCCGGCCAGCAGATTACCCTGTTCGCCAGCACGGCCAAGATGGGCGGCGAGATGGTCGAGTGCTTACGCATCCGCCCTAATGTGCCTACCAAGGCCAAGAAGCCAATCACTGGCGAACGACTCAAGGCTGCATTTGAGCAAATCCGTGCCGGGGCCTACAGCGTCGGTAAGCTGCGCGGCAATTTCGAGCTCACGCCAGATCAAGAAACCGAGCTTGCAGACTTTCAGAAGGAGCAACAGCAATGATTAAATTCCGGTGCTCCATGCTCGGCTTGCTGATGACCGATGCTAAGCAGATCGAGGAGCGTTACCTCACGCCTGAGCTCATGGTCATCCAGCGCAAGACCAAGAAGACCGACGAGGAAAAGGCCATACTTGCGCCTCTGCTGGAAATGAGTTTGTCGGCCGGCGCTAAAACAGCACTGAGCAAGATGGCAAAGGAGCTTATGTACGGCTACAAGCTGAACGTCACCGGCAAGTACATGGACAAGGGCCTGATCGTTGAGGATCAGTCGATTGAGCTCTACAACTCGGTATTTTTCACTGAGCACGCCAAGAACACGGTACGCCTTACCAATGACTGGATCACAGGCGAATGCGACATTATCGTTCCAGGCAGGAAGGGGATCGATATCAAGTCTTCGTGGTCGCTGGATACCTTCCCTGCGATCCCTGCCGATGGCGAGGATTCGCTCTACGAATGGCAGTGCAGGGGCTACATGATGCTATGGGACGTTCCTGAGTGGGACGTAGCCTACTGCATGGTTGACACGCCTGACGAGCTCATAAAGTACGAACAGGAGGAGCTCCATTACGTGGGGCATATTGACGAACGCCTTCGCGTGACCGTCGTCAGTTACAAACGAGACATGGCGCTTGAAGAAAAGATCAAGCGGAAAGTCGAGGCGGCGCGCCAGTATATTGAAAGTGTCATTTTCAATATCAAATCCCACCACGATTTAGAAATGCAATAATCCAAGGAGAAGACCATGAACAGCATTGAAGGCCTCACGCAGCAGATCCAGGAACTGACCGACTTGGCCGCCGCGCAGGTCGCCACCATCGACACCCTGACGCGGGAGAAGCTGGCAGCGGAGACGCGGGCGGCGCAACTGGCCGACCTGCTGGTGGTCAGCGAGGCGGCAAAAGGGCACGCCATTCAACAGGCGCAGCAATGGGCTATGGAAGCGCGCACGCAGCGCGGAACGGTGCTGGATATCCTGCGGCACTTCGGCTGTCCGGAGAACGACTGGGAAGCCCTGAGCCTCATCAAGGCCGCCCAAGCAGCAGCGCCAGTAGCGGCGATGAAGCGCGTTTATCAAGTGCGGCTTATGCGCAAAATGGAAGACTGGCGCACCATTCCTGACTCCGAGAAGCAACGTTACTTGGATGATCCCGACTATGACGTGAAAATTTCCGATGTCGCCGATGACGCCGCCCCTCTGCATCCACTACCAGCAGAGCAAGGGGCCGCGCCACAGGTAGTGGTGGATAGCATCGAGAGCAAATATGGTCAGTTCTGGAGCCTTATGGGCGCATGGGGAAACGCAACGCCCGGCGATGACGCAGATAAAAAAGCGAATGAACTGGTCAAATACATCGACGCCCATATCGCGCAAACTGTGGTGGCAGCCGTGGAAAATGCGACGAAAGATATGGTGCCACTGAGCGCCGACGCCCGCAGCGTCTTCCTTGATGGCTTCGGGCTGCTCGACATCGCCTATCCAGCCGCGCCACAGCAGCAGGCGCAAGCGACGCTGAGTGATGAGCAGATCATTTCTCTGATGGCAAAGCTGTGCACTTCCACAGGCAATGAGGGTATTCGGATTCTCCGCCCGCTGCTCGCCACCAACCAGACCGCGCCTGATATGCCACG
>Ga0247815_10000411_pt1 | contig 33890 bp, 20 predicted proteins | sample UWRJL194509B1_FD_181014 | JGI IMG/M metagenome (GOLD analysis project Ga0247815, IMG submission 181014) | Plant litter microbial communities from Arlington Agricultural Research Station in Wisconsin, United States - UWRJ-L194-509B-1 | ecosystem: Environmental > Terrestrial > Plant litter >...
GCCTGTCAAGAATGAGCAGTTCTTTATCGTTCTCTGCACAGGCTTCCATCACATATTGGAGGGTATTGATATTGGTGTAATAGCGACAGCCAACATCCTGAATATCAAAAACCAGGAGGTCGATACCTGCCAGCTGTTCCTTTGTAGGTTTCTCGTTTTTGCCATATAGGGAGACGATTGGAATGCCGGTTTTCTGATCCATTTCATCGCTCACCACAGCTCCGTTACTTGCATTGCCCCTGAAACCATGTTCTGGCCCGAATACTTTGACGATTTTAATTCCAAGACTTACCAAACTGTCAATGCTGCTTTTCTTGCCGATGATGGAACTCTGATTGGCAACCAGGCCAATTCGTTTTCCTTGTAGAAGAGGGAGGTACTTTTCGGTTTGGTCGGCACCGGTGATGATTTCAGAAGTTTTAGACTGCTGCTGTGTTGCTGCTGCGGTTTGGAACGTAAATTTAGTGTTGCCGATGAGCAGGAGCGTAAATAGAGTTAAACAAGCTAGTCTTGTCATATGTAAAGAAGCAAATTTGGTCATATGTTAACCGTTCAGAGGATTTATATTGCATTGTCCTGCAGTTTATTGCGGGGCGACATAAGCTAATGTAGCAAATTTTTAGGTCGGTTATAACTCAACTTGCATTATCCGTTTTGACGAACATGAATATGATACCTATTATGATAATTGGTAGCCAGCAGACAAATGAGTATTCGCCAACCATATACCAGAACTGACTTAGTTTAGGCCCAACGTATGAAAAAAAATGTGCTCCGATAAATAACATAGCAATACCCGAAAAAATGAAGGCAAGTCCCGCTTTCTTCCAATTACTTAAGCGATATTTTTTCTTATCGCCGCTGGCATTAAGGTGTTCTACAGTTTTTTCAACCAGGTTTTTTGAGAGATCCACATTTCGCAGCTGTAGCTCAGCAAGTGCCAGTCTGACGGCTTCCTTTGTATGTTTATCCGGGTTATTAATATAAAAAAGTAATTCTTGATCTGTTTTACGTGAAAGTAGTTGTTGGAGAGCACTCATCGTGTGTAATTTACGAGTATTTATTGCAATCAGGCATTTTCATAAATATGACAAGTTGTTGCTATACAAGGTTTAGTCATGTTTGACTATTTTAGAGAGGGTCTAATACCTTCTTAAAGGTTCCGCAACGTGATTTTTTATGGGAAATGAACAACAAGACAATTCTAAACATGATTTAAAAGCTCTTGCCGACCAGTTTCCCGACCTGTCGCCAGAGAAAGTGATTACTGAAGAACAACTAAAGGCGCTGGAAACCAAGTATAACATTTTACTGCAAATAGCTGACCAGCAGCTTCGGGACCGGGAACTGCGATTGAAAGAGGATGCGCGGAAAGTTGATCGCTGGGCTAATCCTTTGGTGGTAGGAATATTTGCCGGGGCACTGGGTCTTGTTGGGACGTTTGTGAATGGTGTGATCAGTAACCGCAATCAGCATATCCAGCTTGAAAACGAGCTGATCAAGGAAGCTATAAAACCGGGCACCGAACAGGAGAGGGCAAAAAGTCTGGTGTTTTTCGCCAAAAACGGACTGATTAGCATTGCTGACCGCTCGTTGGATTCGCTGATTAAGATCGCTGGTAGCGACCAACCTGTTCCGGGCTCGTCAACAGCTGTAAATGCTGCTGTACAAAAGGCTGCCGACTCTATTTCGTACAACCAAACAATTGTAGAACGCATTCGCTCGAAACCAGGTGTCAGTTATCCCGCAGGGGCTGTTGCGGAGAAACATTTGGCAGATACAACCCGCAAAGCGATTATCCTGCACGATGCTTTTGGAGGGGATAACATCATCGGCATTCTGCGTAATGGAAGGGAAGGCTTGCCCGGTCCGCTTGCGCATTGGGCAGTGAAATCTGATGGAAGTATAGCATACATTGCTAACGAAACTGTTAGGGCTTTACATGTTGGTCGGGCAGCTCGCGGCATCTCCAATTCGAACTCAATCGGTATAGAAGTAACCGGTACCGCCGCTTTAAAAAACGAAGCACAATTTGAAAGTCTGATCCGTTTGGTGGCCGATGTAGCTGACAGATGGAATATTCCCACGGCAATGATATTTAGTCATGCAGAAGTTTCCATCCCGCTGGGGAGGAAGGTCGACATGAAGCAGCAGGCGCCAATTGTGAGGCAAATGGTTGCCGAAGTAAGAGGGGAAAAGTGATTTGTACGCTGATATTGTAAATCAAAATCTGATATATTAAATCAAATTTTTTATGGCAAAAATACTTTATAATCCAGACCTGCGATCAGGGTATCAGCAATTATTTGATACTTGCATTATTACACCAACCAAATACAGTTCGGTAGACGCAGTGGTCAATAAGATACTGGCAGGTAGGTCACGTTACGAATCCCTGGAATCAAAATTGAACATACCCTGGTACTTTATTGGCATTGTTCATTATATGGAAGGCAGCGGTAATTTCAAGACGCATCTTCACAATGGGGATCCGCTTACGGCGAGGACAGTACAGGTTCCGGCAAACAGACCGCCCGGTGGCGCACCACCATTTACCTGGGAAGCCAGTGCTACTGACGCCTTGAAACTAAAAGCGCTTGACAAATGGGTGGATTGGGACATCCCGGGAATACTGTATAAGTTAGAACAGTACAATGGTTTTGGGTACAGAAACTTACAGCAGCCAATTCCTAGTCCTTACTTGTGGAGTTTTAGTAATATTTATACCAAAGGAAAGTACGTAGCAGATGGACATTATGATCCAAATGCTGTATCCGCACAATGTGGCGCGGCGGTGATCTTAAGGCGATTACAAGAAAAACAGTTGATTTCTAATGTTACCGATAGGGTCGCCTTGACTCTGGAATTGGGTAAAAATGTAGTTTTCTCGCCAGCAAAGTATGCAGCTAAAGCAGAAACTTTGCAAGTTTGGTTAAATAAGTTAGGTGCAGTGATAAGGGTTGATGGCAAAGCCGGCCGTTTTACAAGTGATGCTTACAAACTGGTTACGGGAGTTTATCTGACCGGGGATCCTCTGATATAGGTATATCATTATCCTCGCGTCAATAGGACTATTACTTGGTTTAGGAGTCGCACACACTCTCGTTAGAACTCCGAATTGGTACCAGTATTTAATAGGAAATAACTTGTTTTTTACGTTTTTTACCGGTTTGCTTCTGGACCAAGACAAGCGTTCATTGGTTGATATGATTTGGATCGATGTAACTGTGGAAAATAAGGAGGCCTATAATATAAGCGATTCCGTAGCTGGCATATTATTTCTATTTATGGATCCCTTATTAATTAATCAGATCCCGCTGTTTCAGATCAGCAACAATATATTCGATGATTTTATCAGCGATATCATCATCTTTAATCCGAGCCGTAATATCAATAGCTGGGTCCATAAAAAAGTTTCCATCATAAATGCTGTTGATAATTGTGCGGATTCTGGTTTTTAACAAATCTCTATAATCGTCAAAAAAATCACTGTCCAGCTTCTCGATCTTGTAAAGCGGCAGCGGATCAGGATCTACATATTTGATGATCTTTTCAAGGTTAGGTCCGTCAGTTTCTGTAACGATGATGTTTTCCTTCATCGTCACATCTGGAATAATCGGCACAAAACGCTTTCCCTTTTCATCTTTATAGGAAAAACGTGTGATTGCTCCCGGATTATCTTTATATCCTTCAATAACCGCCTGCACACAATCATATCCTTCTGTTCCAGCAGGTTCGTGGATATCAACCACGAAGTACTTCCTTAAGAAACTCTGACAATTGTGCCTCCCAAGGAAAAAGTCATGAACGCGAAACTCCTTGTTGAAGAATCCGCCGAAGCCACCAAGTGATCCGCAGGCAATAGCGTATTGCGGTTTCGGCACCCCATCTTTGGAAGGTGATATAATATGCAGTCCATAACTGTCCTTATCGTATGCGTCAAAAGCATCCTTCGCATCAAAGATCAGCTGAGAGGCAAGCGAGAAAATAAACTTGGGAATATAACTTAGCAGGTGCTTTGAATCCTGCGTTGGTTTTTCCAGCTCATAGTCAAATGATGGGAACGGGTCAATCAGAATAACCGATGAGTCAGTAAGGGCTTTTCTTTTGATCGCTTTCTGCGTTTCATTTGATAGCTCATTGTTGTTCCATTCTGAAATATCTTTATAGTCCTTTATACGGATGTTCAGCATCAGGTCCCTGGTGAACTCAATAGGCTCATTATTTGCAGTTCCGCCGTCCCCGTTTAGGGTAGTATATAAATCAGTGTCTTCAACAACTCCCTGACCAAGCATGATATTGTCACGGTTGAACTTGTTCTTCAGGAAGAATGGGTTGTCCCAGATGTATTTGGCTTCCCGGGTGACCAGCCTCGCCGACAATCCGCCAGGAAAGGCACCTGTTGCTTTAGCCGAGTCCAGCAGCGTATCCAGGTTTTTGGTTTGGCTGAACGAAACTTCCATGCGACCATCTTTTCCATAAGTATCGCCCCATTGGAAATGCGCCAGGTCGCGGTGTTCAGAAAGGAATTGCTTTTTTGCCGTAGGCGATTTGCTGTTGATTTCGTATTTGATTCCAGTTACATTAAATAGGGTGAGAAAGAGCTCAGCCTTTTCATGTATGAATTTTGGGGATACGGGATCTGCTCCCGCGTCCTCAATAGATTGTCTGAAGATTTCTGCAATCTCATCTACAAAAGTGGCATTGAGCAAAGAGGGGATGTAACCTTCCTGGATATCGTCGTCCTTGAGCAGTTCGCTAAAGATGTCATTCTCCGTTTGCTCCACCCAGGTTTTCCAGTAAATGTTTTTGGTTGGGTCGATATGATAGGTTCGCTGGTCGGGATCAAGTTTTCCGTGGTTTACTTTGCTGCGCAGGGCGAAGTAGGCGAGTGCCGCTGTAATTCCTCCGCCAGACGATCCGCCCAAAAGGTCGATCACCGCGTTGTGTGTTGGCAATTTGGTATCGCCAGTGGCTTTGGCTTTTTCCCAGTTTTCCAGTGCTTCGTGCAGGTAATCAATTACACCTGCGGTATATGCACCAGCAGAAATGGATCCGGCCATGCAGAGGCCTATGTGAAAGGTGTTTTGGCTCATGGTAAAGCGATTTACTAAAAAGTAGTTACTGGTTTTAAAATTCGCTGGTTGATTTGCCATTTGCAATAGCTATAAATTGCCATATATAAATGTATCTGGGGACTTGCAAAAAAATAATTAAATACTTAAATTAGGTTTCTAACCAAATATAATGCCTTATGAACTCAACTAAGTTTAAATACGTATTTTACGTATTGATTTTAGCCTCTGCAATGATTTCCGCCTGCGATAGCTCGGAACATCGGTTAACACTAGTGAACAAAACCGGAAGGACGCTGACCATTTACCGTCCTAAAAAACTACCGTTTACCAACACAGACGTTTTCAACGCATTTGCACCACAAGGGGCAGAGAAAAACTATGTTGGACTGAGCTTTTTTGTGAACCCATATGGCACAAAAAGAGATGTGGGAGCTTCTAGTTTTGACAACCAGTTTGAAACCACTGATGGAAAACTGCATGTGATTATTCTTGATGCAGACTCTTTAAAGAGCCTGGCAAAAAATCACCTGTTGGATACGAAAACCATCAATCGCGCTATTCTGGCCGATATTGAGGTTTCTAAGGATGAAATGGAGAAAAATCAAAGGACCATTACCTATAATGGTCAGATAAAGACTACATCGGCATCCGTGAGTCAATAGTACAATAAACAGGCTGCCTTCTTTTGGTAGCCTGTTTTGTTAGATCAAAAAACAATACCTGCGAGAGGCGCGACCTTTTTGCAATTGATATGAAAGACAATCTAGGAACCTGGACTGTCTTCTTTTGTAATATTGAATTCTTTCAATGCCTGGTTATAACCAAGGTTGTAGCTAATTTGCCCCCAAGCGGTGAGCATCAATATAATATCTTCATCTTTCAAAGGTCCTGAAACCTGATTCTGGCAATAAACTAGGAAGTCGCTTTCTGTCATGCTGTGCTACGGTTAATTGAATTGATTACTACAAAATAACGAATTTGTATTTGGTCTGCAAATATAGAATCAATGCATGTACAGTTTGATGCGCATTTTAATGTACCATCTACAAATTCCAGTACAATGATGATTTTAAGTTATTCTTTAATATTTTAGGGATTTAATTTGTCGTTAAAGACAATTTCGTATGTTAGTGCTAGTTAACAATCGATACATTTCAATCAGATGAAGCCTTATAATAAGTTTCCAGACCCAACGAAATATAAAGAATCCGCCTACATCGGGGAGGATTTATTTGATGATCCCGCATATGAACTTGAGCGGGCATGTCGCAGCCTACATAAATGTGTCGAACGAAAAGTTTTCACGCTTAATGCCGGGCTGAAGTCGTACGGAATTACTAATGAGCAGTATGAAAAGTTCCTATCTAAATCTCAGGATAACTTCAAATGTCAAGGTGATTAGATAGTTTCGACATAGATTCAGGCACCGTAATTAAATGGACACGTTTTCTGTAGTAGGGATAGTATACGCGCAAAGTGGATCGAATTATTCTGCAAATGGGTTTGAAAATATCGTCGGTTGCAAGGATAGTGTCCAGTTAAAGCGTATTATTCTGTCTCTGGGCTTGGGTAGGTTGTAGGTGGTAGGAAGTTTATCTAAAGGGTTTCTGTTTCAAAAAAAGAGGTATTTAACATGACGGCCCAGGTGTCTTGCAAGCGCAGCGCAGCATTATGCCAGCCGGTATGTAAATACCTCTTTTTTCAAACTTGCAATATCCAAAGATATAGACACAACAAAGATATAGAACCAATAAAGGCATAGAACCAATAACACCCAGCAATAAGCACACCTATTAAATTATTGCTATTATTGTATTCCGTATGCCAGATTACAGCAAACATACCGATACAGACCTCACTAGCCTTTTAAAAGCTGGCGACCAACTCGCATTCGCTGAAATTTACAACAGATACAAATTCATTCTGCACAATCACGCCTGGAACAAACTCAAAAACCGTGAAGAAGCGCGCGACCTCATCCAGGAAGTCTTCTCCATGATCTGGGACAAACGCCAATCCCTGCAAATCGGCCAAAATCTTTCCGGCTACCTGTACAGCTGCGTCCATAACCAGTTCCTCAACAAAGTTGTCCATCAATCCGTTAAGAATAAATACATCGATTCCATTAGAGATTATTCGCAAACCGGCACCATTTACACCGATCACCGCGTTAGAGAAAACATGTTGAAGGCTATTATCGACAAAGAAATCGACGAACTGCCTTCCAGAATGAAGCAGGTCTTTATTTTGAGCCGTCGCCAGCACATGAGCCACAAGGAGATTGCCGAATTGATGGGCACCACAGAGCAGACGGTCAAAAAACAAATGGTTTACGCGTTAAAAATTCTCAGAAAGAAACTCGGCTTGCTCTTATTCCTCATCTTATATTATTACTATCCGAACGGGTAAATATCTTTTTCAAAATTCTTATACCTCCAACCGTAAGGCTTTCTTGTCTTAGCGTTTGTTCCCCCGATTGGGACGACCTAAACCTAAAGAACCTTTACATTGAACAAAAGCATTGTTAGTATAAAAAACCTTTCGCACCGCTACAGCAAAGATTGGGCGGTGAGGGACATTAGTTTTGAAATTGAAGAAGTGGGCGTAGTAGGCCTGCTCGGCTCCAACGGCGCCGGAAAATCTACCACCATGAATATCCTTTGTGGCGTGCTTAGCCAAACTGAGGGCACCGTGCTCATTGACGGAATAGACCTTCGGGCGCAGCCGGAAGCCGCAAAGCGGAAACTGGGCTTCCTGCCACAAAATGCACCTTTGCATCTCGACCTGACCGTTGATGAATACCTGATTTATTGTGCGTATATCCGCGATATCCCAAAAGCCCAAATCGCATATAGCGTAGATGCGGCAAAGGAAAAGTGCGGCATCTCCAGTTATGGAAAACGCATTATCCAAAATCTTTCAGGTGGTTACCGACAACGGGTGGGTATTGCGCAATCCATTATCCATAACCCCAAACTGGTAGTGCTGGATGAACCGACAAACGGGCTTGATCCCAATCAGATTCTCGAAGTGCGGAAACTGATCAAAGAAATTGCTGTGGAACGCGCGGTGATATTTTCCACACACATGTTGTCTGAAGTACAGGCCACCTGCCGGGATATTAAAATGATTGAACATGGCAAAATGGTGTTTGCGGATACGATGGAGGCTTTCAACAATTATATCCTGCCGGATTCCATGACCGTCACCATGCTTAACCCGCCGCCTTTGGCAGATCTGGCTGCGATTATAGGGATTACTGCCGTTGAGGAAATCAATGAAGGCACAACCTTCAGGCTTCGTTTTAATGCTTCTTCGTCCATTTCATCGCAGATTATCAAACTGAGCGTATACCACGGCTGGGAACTGCAGGAAATTACGCTGGAGAAAAGCTCGCTCGATGAAATCTTTGCCCAATTGTCCAATAAATCTTAGGAATCACATTCATGAAGAAAATATTTAAAATTGCTAAACTTGAACTCAGTATACTTTTTTATTCGCCTGTAGCCTGGCTTGCCATCGCCATTTTTATGGTGCAGAATGGGATCGGTTTTTTCGGCATGCTGGGCAGTTACCAGGAAGCCCTTTCGATGGGAAACAAAATTGATAACCTTACTTATGCCTTATTTCCCGATTTGAACGGGTTGTTTGATTCGGTGGTGCAAAACCTCTACCTCTATATTCCGCTGATTACGATGGGGTTGATGAGCAGGGAATTGCATAGCGGGTCGATTAAACTATTGCTTTCTTCGCCGGTAAAGATCAGCGAGATCGTATTGGGCAAATACCTGTCGATGATGGGTTATGCGGCCATGCTGATAGTGATCCTTGGTTTATATGCAGTGGCTGGCTCGCTGATTATCCGCAATCCGGATATTAAACTGATAGTTTCTGGCCTGACCGGGATTTTCCTGCTGACCTGTACGTATGCGGCGATTGGTTTGTTTATGTCAAGCCTGACGGCCTATCAGGTAGTAGCGGCAATTAGTACGCTGGCGGTATTGGCTTCGTTGAAATTTGTAGGATCTGTTGGCCAGGATATTGATTTTATCCGCGACCTGACCTATTTCCTGTCCATATCGGGAAGGGCGGAAGATATGCTGAAAGGGCTGATCACCACGCGGGACATCCTGTATTTCCTGATTATCATTACTTTATTTCTTTTGCTTTGCATCATCAGGATGAAAAACAGCCGGGAATCAAAATCTCCGGTGATCAATGTATCGCGTTATGCGGCCCTGGTTTGCTGCGCGTTATTTTTTGGTTACCTGAGTTCGCGACCGGGAATGATTGGCTACCTGGATATGACGAGAACGAAGGCGCGTACACTGACCACCGCGAGTCAGGAAATTGCTGCGGGGATTAAAGGGGAGCTGGAAATCACTACGTATGTGAATTTGCTGGACCAGCGGGTGTATTTTGGCCTTCCGCAATCGCGCAACAGCGACCTTTCACAGTTTGAGAAATTCCAGCGTTTTATCCCGGGCATAAAAATGTCGTATATATATTATTATGACGTAACGGATTTGAAGAATAACAGCAATATGACTTACCAGGGTGATTTGACAGGTCTTTCTACAAAACAGATAGCGGAAAAAGTTGCAGATAATATGGGTCTGGATATCGATATGTTTATGCCACCGGCGGAAATCAGGAAACTGATCGACCTCTCGGGAGAGAACAACAGCCTGGTGAGGATACTGAGATATAAAGGTAAGGAAAGCAAAATCCGTTTTTACGATGGGGTAGACCAGTTTGCGTCTGAACGGGAAATTGCGGCGGCGATAAAAAGGCTGTTGGTACCAGCGCCTCAGATCGCTTTTATCACAGGTCACAACGAACGCAGCATTGAGAAAACGGGCGACCGCAATTACGAGTTCATGAGCAGTATGAAAAGGAACAGGAAATCGCTGGTAAACCAGGGTTTTGATGTCATGGAACTTGATCTGAGTAAACAGGAAATCCCCAGGGGATTGTCGGCTGTAGTATTAGCAGATCCCACTGAAGCGCTGGGCGATTTGGAACAGCAGAAGATAGCCCGGTATATAACAGCTGGAGGAAATATGTTAATCACCACAGAACCGGGGCGGGGACGCGTGATTAACCCTGTGTTGCAGAATATTGGTGTACAGCTGCTTGACGGAACTTTGGTTGAACCGAGTAAAAATGATTCGCCCGATCTGATTTTCGGTCGCGCGGCAGGAGGTGGAAAAGTTTCAATGCCGGGTGCCGCTGCTTTGGTCTTTAGGAGCGAGGATCACTTGAAGGATTGGGATGCCTTTAAGGAGGCGGGAGGCGCTAAGGAGGATGAAGATTTCACGAAGGAAGATGGATTTAAGAAGACTGATACCGTTAATAAGACCGATCATTTTAAAGCGGACACCTTGGTGATGAGCAATAAGGCTGGATGGCTGACCACAGATTTAGTTGATGTAACGCGGACAGACATCGCTTATCATCATGAGAAAGGCGATAAAAAAGCTGTTTTCCCCATCGCGCTGGCGCTGCACAGAAAAATAGGGAGGGAAGAACAGCTGATCCTGGTTTCGGCAGATGCCGATTTTATGAGTAATGCCGAACTGCTGCATCCCCGCGCGAGTAACGAATTCCTCGCAAAGGAGATGTTCAGGTGGTTTTCGCATGGGGAATTTCCGGTGGATATGGTACGTGAAGCACCTTCGGACGACATGATATTGCTGAGCAGAAGGCAGATTTCAACCTTAAAAACCGTGTTGGTAGGGCTGCTGCCGATACTATTAATTGCCCTTGGGGCGATGGTGCTGATCAGAAGAAAAAATAATTAAAAATGTTATACCTCCAAATACCTACTATCTTGTCTTACCTATAAGCACAACATTGATGAACGAGCAACAGATTGCAGAAATTTTAGAAAGATATAAAGCTGGGCAGGCCTCGGAAGAGGAAAAGGCACTCCTGCTGAGCTGGTCTTTGAATTTTAAACCGGCCAATACTGAAGAACTTTCTATGGAAGACCGGGTGCTGGAAGTGGATCTGATTTGGGCAGAACTGGCGAAAAAGCTTCCTCAAGCTGGTGAGGTAGCTCAAGTTAGCAAGGTACCTCAAGCTGGTGAGGCACCGAAAGGGAAGCAGGTGCAGCAAGGGAAGCAACTGCAGCAAACACCTCGAGCTAATCAGGCACCGCAAGGGAAGCAAGTGCAACAAACACCGCCAGCTCCCCAGGAAAAACCTGTGCGGCTTTGGTCGCCCTTGCTTGCAGCAGCAATTGTGACGGCCATACTTTCATTGGGAACGCTTTTATACATCAATCATTTGCAATCGTCTGGTGATCAGGTTGCTTCAGAACAGATTCTGCCAGGCACCAATCAGGCGGTACTGACTTTATCTAACGGTAAAAGGATAGCGCTGGATTCGGTTGCCAACGAGGAACTGCTCACAGAAGCAGGCGTGACGGTGACCAGGACAAAAGGTGGTCAGCTGGTTTACAGCGCGGCCGCAAACAATAATGCAAGCAGCAAAAACCAATACAATGTACTCGAGACCTTTAAAGGGCAGCAGTACCAGGTTATTTTACCCGATGGTTCGCACGTATGGCTGAATGCGGCATCTTCACTGCGGTACCCGCTGGCTTTCGGCAAACAGGAACGCCTGGTGGAACTGAAAGGCGAAGGATATTTTGAAGTGGCCCACAATAAAACCAAACCTTTTAGGGTGAAAACCGCCGACCAGCAGGTGGAAGTACTGGGAACACATTTTAACATCAACGCCTATCCGGAAGACCAGGTCTCGAAAACCACTTTGCTGGAAGGAAGTGTGCGTGTAATGGTTCCTGCGCTAAGCAGACAGGATAGGGGACAGCTGATTTTGGCCCCGGGGCAGCAGTCGGTTTTAGTCGGCAATCAGCTCAAAGTACAGCCGGCCGACCTGGAAGTGGCCATTGCCTGGAGAAACGGCAATTTTATGTTTGAAGGCGAAAATATCAGGGCCATCATGAAAAAAATTGCAAGGTGGTACAATGTAGAGGTTGTCTACGAAGGCGAAGTGCCGGACAATGAATTTGGTGGTACGGTAAGCCGTTTTTCTAATGTATCGCAGGTACTGCGGAAACTGGAACTAACGGGTAAGGTCCACTTTAAAATAGAGGAAAGGAGGATCATCGTTACGAAATAACTATACCCCCTAAATGATGGTCCATAAAAAAAGCCAGAAGTGCTCGATACACAACTGGCAAATAGCCTGGACCTGATCAATAAAAATTTGCGATTCTATCAACTTCAAACCAAACCAAACAAATGTATCAAAAAAATACAAGTAAAATTGCTATGCCCAGGCGGCATCTCACTAAACTATTGCTCATTATGCGCCTAACCATCGTTATTTTAATAGCAACACTCATGCAGGTTAGCGCTACTGGCTTTGCGCAAAAAATAACTATTGCGGAAAAAAACGCTACGATTAAGTCCGTTTTCCAGAAAATAAGGAAACAAAGCGGTTATAACTTTTTGTATACCGAAGACCAGCTGCAACACGCCGCGCCGGTAAATATCAGCGTGCAGGGTATGGAACTGAAAGAGGTGCTGGACAGGATTTTCGACCAGCAGCAACTGACATATGCCATTGACGAAAAGACAGTAGTGGTAAAGGATAAGGAAAAAACCCTGCTGGACCGCCTGAAAGATTATGTGAACAGTCAGGATATCTCTGGTCAGGTTTTAAACGAAACAGGAAACCCGCTTTTAGGTGCTAATGTGAGGATCCTGGGAACCTCGCACAGGGCGCTGACCGATGTGGAAGGAAAGTTCCGTTTTATCAATGCCCCGGATAAGGGAAGGTTGGTGATTTCTTATGTAGGTTACCGCACGGATACCTTAGAGATCTCTGGCAGAACAAGCTTTACGGTGAAAATGGATCCGCAGGCGAATGAAATTGCGATGGTAAACATTGTGTCGACCGGTTACCAGGACCTGCCAAGGGAACGCGCAACGGGCTCTTTTGAAACGATTACGAAGGAACAATTGCTGCACAGCACAGATCCTAACCTGATCCGGCGCCTGGAAGGGATTACCAACTCGATGGACTTTAGAAACGACCTTCGCCCTGCGAATTCGGCGAATATTTATGCCAACCGTTCGCCATTGGCTACGCTGACCATCAGGGGGAGAAATACCTTGAACGATGCCGTAAGTTCAGACCTGAACGGTAATTACAGCGGTCAGGCTTTGGTGGTGATCGACGGAATTGCATCGCCATATTCAATTGATAAGATCAATCCGAACGACGTGGAAAGTATCACGGTACTGAAAGATGCGGCATCGGCTTCTATTTGGGGATCGCGTGCGGCAAACGGCGTAATTGTGGTGAAAACGAAAAGGGGTGCCTATAACAGGCCGCTGCGCATCTCGCTGAATACCAATGTGAATATGACGGAAAAGGTTGACCTGTTTTCTAACAAAAGGATGAGCGTAGCCGATTTTGTGGATGCCCAGGTATTGAAGTTTATGAAAGACAGCATCGCGCTGCCGGATATCAATATCAGCAGTTTGTATGGTCAGCAATACCTTTCGCCCGTAGCGGAAATTGTAAATGCCTGGAAATTTAAAAACACATTGAGCGAAGCTGATGCTTTAAGTCAGCTGAACGCCTTTAAACAAAATGATATACGAAGAGATTATACTAAATATTTCCTGCGGAACGCAGTCACCCAAAGTCACTCGTTGAGTTTCGACGGGGGTTCTGAGTTTTTCAATTACCGCCTTTCTGCGGGGTACGACAAAAGCATTAACAATACGCAGAACTCTGGCATGAACCGCCAGGTTTTTACCATCAATACCTCGATCAGGCCAGTGAAAAACCTGGATATACAAACGGGTTTTAGTTATAACGTGCAGCACAATTCGGACCAGGCGCTGAACAACAGGATTTCGGGGGTTACCGATGCTACTTTGTACCCTTACAGCCGTTTGGTGGACGATTCTGGCAATCCTCTGGAGATCCCAAAAACGTACAGACCGGGTTTTGTAACGGAATTTGAGGAGACCTATCCCGATCAGTTTTTGAGCTGGAGGTACAATCCGCTGCAGGACATCAATGAAGGTTATACCAAGCGTAAAACACAGAATATTAACCTGTCGCTGAACGCGAACTATAAACTGGGGCATGGTCTTTCCCTGCAGGGGATTTACAATTACAACACCGGCCGCTCTGAGGAGAACACGCTTTACCGCCAGAACTCTTATTATATGCGTAACCTGATCAATTATTTTACCACTTCGCCCGCTTCGGTAAACCCGATGACAGGGGATCCGGTGAGGGCTTTTGTGAAACAGGTGCCGCTTGGAGGACAATACAATACGGACGTAATTACTTCGCGGAACCAAACGTTTAGGGGGCAGGTGAATTATGACAAGAACTGGAACGAAAAACACCAGTTATCCGCTATTGCGGGTCTGGATTTGACAGATGTTTCCTCGTTACAAAACAGGAACGGTTATTACGGCTACGACGAAAACTCGCTGCGCAGCAATAACACACTGGATTATACGCATTTGCTGCCGATAGTTTTTGGCGAAGACCTGCTGGGTTACAATGGTACGTATATCCCAAACCTTACTTTGGGTTACCTGGATAACCATGTGCGTACGTTTAGCTGGTACACTAATGCAGCGTATACATACGACAGGAGATATACATTGTCGGCCAGTTTGAGGAAAGATATTTCGAGTGAATTTGGTCAGCAGACGAATACAGGCGGTACCCCATATTATTCGGTAGGGGCCAGCTGGAATGTGGTGAATGAAGCGTTTTACAACCTGGATTTTCTGCCGGTGCTGAATTTGAGGACGACTTATGGTTACAACGGAAACGTAAACCCATCGGTGCTTTCACGTGCGCAGATTGTTTACAGCATTGAAAACGATCCCCTGACAGGATTGCCATATGCGACTACGCAGAATGTTGCCGCGGTAACCAACTCGAAACTGCGCGCGGAGAAAACGGGTGTGCTGAACATTGGACTGGATTTTGGATTTAAGGGATCTCGAGTAGCTGGTAGTATCCAGTACTTTACTAAAACTACTACGGACTTGCTGACGAACGGTCCGCTGGACCCAAGTTCGGGTTATACCAACCTGGTGTACAACACGGGCGATTTGAAAGGCCGTGGGATTGATGTGTCGATCAATACGCTGAACGTGCAGGCAGGTAAGTTCAAATGGAACAGTAATTTCCTATTCAGTTATAACAAAGTGAAAGTGACGAAACTGTATACTGAACAGCCTGATAATGCAGGAAGTGGTATCACAGGTTTTTCTTACAATGTAGGTTATGATTTATCGCGCGTGTTTGCATACGATTGGGCAGGACTAGACCCGGAAACGGGAGATCCTAGGTCTTATCTGAACGGGCAGGCACTGGCGGTGAGCGGAACGAGCAACGAAAACTATAACGCGATCCAGAGTGCGCCGATTTCTTCGCTGAAATATTATGGTTCTGCGGTTCCGGTTACGTATGGGGCTTTCAGGAATACGTTTACCTATGGTGGTTTGTCGCTTTCCGCGAATATTCAATATAAACTGGGTTACTTTTTCAGGCGACCAGTGCAGGATGTAGTGAGTTATAGTCAGCTGTTTTCGATCACAGGCTCTATTCAGGGCGAAGAGTTTGCACAGCGCTGGCAAAAACCGGGGGATGAACAGCATACCAATGTGCCTTCTGCGGTATACAGCTCGATGAGTACCAATAGGGATAACTTTTATTATTACTCGAGTGTGAATGTGCTGAAGGCCGACCATATCAGGTTACAAGAGATCAATCTCTCATATGTGCTGCCCTCTACGCTTTCCCGATACATCAAAAACCCAAGGATTTACGCCAACGTGAACAACCTTGGGATTATCTGGAGTGCCAATAAACTGGGGATAGATCCTGAAGTGTTCGATTATGCAGCGCCGAGGAGTTATAGCCTTGGATTTTCTGCTAACTTTTAATGAGATGATGATGAAAGATCTATCAGTTTATAACCCGCAAAGAGCTATCAAAAAGCTTGGGCAGGCTTTAGTATCAAACACAAAATTCAATGTTATGAAACCATATTTCGTTATAATTCTGCTTTTCTGTACCATTTTTACTTCTTGTCAGAAATTTGTGGATATCAAAAAAACCAGTGCACAATCCAATATTGAGTCGGCCAATGATTGTCAGCTTTTGCTGGATAACGCTGAGGTGCTGAACAAGGACTACCCGGTGGACGGAGAGATCTCGGCAGACGATTATTACCTGGATGACGCGCGCTACAACTCGGACCGTTTAGACATTGACGACCGTTCCCTATACACCTGGAGCGCCACGGCGATCAGGCAACCTGCCAAACAATGGGTGGGCTGTTACAACAAGATTTACAATGCGAACCTAATTCTGGAGGCTATTGTTCGACTTGAAGGCAAGGAACCGGCAAACGTATTGAATAACCTGAAAGGCAGTGCTTTATTTTTCCGTGCGTATGCATTATGGAACCTGGCGCAGTTGTATACAGCACCGTATGGTCAAGATGCGGTTTCGCAACCTGGATTGCCAATCCGCCTGGTTTCGGATATCAACGAGACCCCGGGACGGGGAACGGTGAAGGATACGTACGACAGGATTTTGCAGGATTTGACTGAGGGCGCGGCGCTGTTAAATGCTGCTTCGTCCATCGCCACGCGACCAAATAAAGCGGCCGCATTTGCGATGCTTTCGCGGGTGTATCTATCCATGGGAGATTACCCCAATGCCTTGCTGAACGCGACTTCGGCATTGCAATTGAAAAGCGATCTGATAGATTTCAATACCCTGAACCCGGAAACGCCTACACCTTTTGCACGCTTTAACCAGGAGGTGATTTTTCACTCGACACTGCTGCGCCAGAATTATGTGCTGGAACCAGGTTATGGTTACGAAAACCAGGCCTTGGTGAACAAGGAGATTGTCAATGCGTATGCGGAAGGGGATTTAAGAAAAACGATCCTGATCAAAGAGAATACGGATGTAGAAAATCCGACAGGCACATACAGGTTTACGGGAAACTATGAGCCTGCAGCAGGTTCGCCCGTGATGTTTAACGGTTTAACCACTGACGAACTGTATTACACCCGTGCGGAATGTTATGCCCGTGCAGGAAATACCGCAGGGGCGATGACGGACTTGAATACTTTGCTCCGCAAAAGATGGCTTACGGGTGCTTACACAGATAAAGCTGTTGTCAATGCCACAGCGGCACTGGACCTGGTACTCGTAGAACGAAGGAAAGGTCTGCTGATGCGCGGACTGCGCTGGATGGATTTGCGCAGGCTGAACCGGGAACAACGTTTTGCAAAAGTGTTGAGCAGAACAGTTGCGGGTAAAAGTTATACGCTGGCGCCAAACGAATTGCGCTATACTTTGCTGATACCTCAAGAGGTGCTGAACAACAGTGCGATTGCGCAGAACCGCAGGTAAAATTGCCTATCAGATCATCATCAGCTTAGATATCATTTTGTGTGAGGTTTGAGCTTATGCTGATTTACTTATAGCAATTGCTCGGTAATCACTTATCAAATCATCGTCAGCTTGATCATCACTTTGTGTGAGGTTCGAGCTGATGATGATTTACTTACTGCATGAAGTACTTTTCGCTCATTGTTATTTCTTTTACAGCATTAACGGCGACCGCTGATAATGCTTAAGCTATTTTTATGTTAAAAAATCTCATTTGGCTGAACGGGTATGCACGTTTGCAGACCCCTAAAGTTCCTGCTACCCGTTTTTCGACTCCCCTTTTAAGCGCGCTACTCGTGCTGGTTTCAACTGTTAACGCCCAAACGATTCCGCTCGATCCCCAGGTGCGGAAAGGCGTATTGCCGAATGGCTTTACGTATTACATCCGTCACAATGAAAGCCCGAAAGACCGCGTGGTGTTTAACCTGGTGGTGAAAGTAGGTTCAATTGTGGAGGACGAAGACCAGAGCGGGATGGCGCATTTTATGGAGCACATGAGTTTTAACGGGACGAAACATTTCCCGAAAAACCAGCTGGTGGATTACCTGCAGCAGAACGGGCTTCGCTTTGGCGCCGACATCAATGCCTACACAGGTTTTGACGAGACGGTCTACCAGTTGCCGTTAACGAATAGTCCGGCTGTGCTGAAAAAAGGTTTGCTGATTATCAGGGACTGGGCGCAGGAAGCTACGCTCGATCACATAGAAATTGACAAGGAGCGCGGCGTGATCCTGGAAGAAAAGAGAACGCAAATGGGAGCGGGGCAGCGCATGCAGCAGCAATATACGCCAATGTTATTTAACGCATCGCGTTACGCGGACAGAAACCCGATTGGCACGGACAGCAGTCTGAAACACTTTAACCCATCAGCACTACGACGTTTTTACAAAGATTGGTACCGTCCGGATTTGCAGGGAATTATTGCTGTCGGCGATTTTGATGCGGCAGAAATGGAAAAGATGGTCAAAGCCAGTTTTGGCAGCCTGAAAAATCCTTCGGCCGAAAGGCCAAGACAAAAATATGCGATTGCGCTGAATGGCAGTGATGGTTTTATGGCACTGAAAGATCCTGAAATGAATTCGGCGATTGCGCAGATCATCACGAAACACCAGGCCCCGGAAATGAAAACGGAACAGGATTACCGGTTGGCGGTAACCAGGCGTTTATTGAATACGGTAATGGCAAAACGGTTAAGGTTATTGGTTAGGGGCAATTCTGCTAAGGTTTTGCAGGCGGGCGCGAGTATTGGCGAACTGATGGGCGGACTGGATAACTTCAGTGTAAACCTTGCAGCTAAACCCGGCAGTCTAGGCGAAGGCGTGACCGCCGTGTGGGCCGAAATTGAACGGATGCGGAAGTTTGGGTTTAAACTTGAGGAATTGGAACTGGCAAAAGAAAGATATGCCAATGGGATGAAAAACGGTTTGCTGGAGAAGGACAAGATATCATCTGATAGTTTTGTGAAAGAGTACGTGGCCCATTTCCTTCGCGGGGATCTTGCCCCGGGAATGGATACAGAGTACAAATTGGTGATGAAGTTTTTGTCGGAGATTACGGTGGGCGATCTGGATAAAATGGCAAATGAGTATATCAGGAAAGATAACCGGAATATCATTGTGATGGGGCCCGTGAATGAAAGCCTGCCTTCGGAAAGCGAGTTTAAGACTTGGCTAGCGGGAGCTGAAAGTTTAATTGCATCAGCTAAGATAAAGCAGAATGTGGAGAAAACAACCGGTGCTGTTTCCTCTGCTGCAAGGGGCGCTGCGGGATCATCCGCTGCAAAAGCATCCAAGAGCACTGAGGCTTCATCTTCAAAAGCAGCAAGCGTCGTTGCGGGTTCGGCTGATCTGGCAGTTTCTTTAGCAAGAAAAAATAGTAAGCCAGCGAAGCCACTATTGCGTTTGCAACCAGTTCCGGGTAAGGTAATTTCTTCAGTAATAAGCGCTGAGGGGATCAGCACTTTGATATTATCAAATGGGATTACTATGGTTTTGAAACCCACGACATTCAGAAATGACGAAATCCTTTTCTCAGGATTTTCTGAAGGGGGCACTTCATTATCTTCAGATGAGGACTACTATTCGGCTAAAAATGCGGCCTCTATCGTTTCTTCGTCGGGTGCGGGAAACTATGGTCGCGAAGAGCTGGAAGCGTATCTCTCTGGCAAACAACTCGGTGTACAACCCTTCATCAGTGAATTGAGCCAGGGTATGGCAGGAGGGAGCACCGCTGAAAACATTGGAAAAGCCCTGGAACTGGCTTATGGTTATCTGACTGAACCAGTAATGGATAAAGCCCTTTTTGAGCAGATGATTAGCAGATCAAGAGTATCAATAGCTGGCAGGAATAAAAACCCTGAGGTAGTCTTTCAGGATTCGATCGCGGCCATTCTTGCGCGTTACCACCCAAGACGGACACCGGTGACGGTGCAAAAGATTGATCAGATTAAACTGGAACGTGTTTATCAGATTTACAAAGAACGTTTTGCAGATAACAGGGGAATGACTTTCACTTTTGTAGGTAGTTTTAAAATCGGCAGTCTGAAGCCTCTGCTGGAGAAATATCTGGGGTCGTTGCCTGCTACAATGACTTCCCTAAATGATCCTGCCAAAACGCCGTCTGGCGCTGGTAAAAAGCTTATTGATAAAGATCGCGGCATAAGGCCGCCTGCTGTTACCAGGATTAGTTATCAAGATCCAGGCATTCCATTGCCCGAGGCTAATATCAAAAAGGTTATCAAAAAAGGTTTGGGCGCAAAGGCGAGGGTAGAATTGTTTTATTCAGGGGTTTTTGGCTACGGGCCACAAGAGCGCCTGAAACTAGAGGCACTGAAGGGCGTGCTGGAATTGACGCTAACAGAAAGGCTGCGGGAGCAGGAAAGTGGGGTGTATAGTCCTTCGGTTTCTTTGGGTATGGATAAGATCCCGCGCAAGGAATTCAGATTGGGAATCTCTTTCGAGTGTGCGCCGGAGAACACAGAAAGGCTCATCCTTGCTGCTTTGGACGAAGTAGGGAAGTTGCGCAAAAGCGGGCCTTCTGCTATCAATCTCGAGAAATACCGCATGGAAAGTATCCGTTCGCGGGAGATCGCTATAAAGACTAACCAGTGGTGGTTGGGATATATTTCAGCCCAGTTACAGCAAAACGAACCGTTGTCGGGCGATGCGTCCTATCTGAAAAACCTGGAAGGCCTGGACAGGAGTCAACTGAAAGCGGCCGCAAGTGAATACCTCAATCCAGGTAAATTGAGCCAGTTTGTGCTGCTGCCAGAAGTAAGTGAACCAGATAAATGATAGAATAAATTTTTATCTTGTTGACAATGTTTTTAAGTCTTTAAGGAGAAGAAATCGATAGATTAGCTACCTTGTTGTTCAATGAGTTATCCTTTTTGTGCATACCCTGGAAGCTTTTATGATAAGATGGCCGTGATGGCTATTCTTTTACTCGTTTTTACGGGTAAACCTATGTATGCGCAATTCTGGTATCCTGAAGTGCCACGCGTTGAACGCCAAAAGGAAAATGCCTTGCAGCTGATACTGAAAACTGAACTCCCCGCTGAAAACAAAGCGGCAGTGTTACTGGAACTCGGCAATATTTATTTTTACAAGCCGCTAAAAAAGGCAGCTGACCTTAAACGTTCCAAACAATATGTGGAACAGGCATTGGCCATTTATTCGCGTGAGGTAAAACTGAATGCGCAGAAGAACGCGTCAATGTCAGGCAATCCGCAAAATGCGTTATCATTGTCCGCGAGGCAGAAAAACGCGTCATTGAACGCCAGGCAGCAGAACGCATTACTGTTACTGGCCGACCTTTATTGCTCCGAAGACAGCTTGCAAATGGCCGCCGATCTGATTAAAAAGGTTGATGCGGCCGGTCGGCTCAAGTTGCACCTCTTGCTTAGTTTTAAATATTGGTTACGCGATGTAGATTATAAAAAGGACGATTACGCGGCAGCAATTGGACATGCCAACGACGCAATTGTGCTGAGTAAAAAGCTGCATGACGTTAAAAGCGGGATACTTGCTTTGCAATACCTGGCGATGGTGCATGGCTCGCAGCAAAAACCTGAAGCAGAAAAAGAACTGCTGCGGGTGCTGCGCTTATATCAGCAGGCGCGTGAACCCAGGTTACATTATATATATTACGTATTGTCGCAATATTATGGTGCAAACGGCGGTCCTGATAAACGATTGCTCTACTCGCTTCGCGCGATCAGTTCGATGAAGAAAACCGGCGACAGCATTGCGGCCGGCGACATCTATACGCAACATGCGGCAGTTCTGGAAGACAATGATGCCTATGCAGCAGCTATTACGTACGGGCAGCTCGCATTGGTACGTTACAGCGAATATGCTGGCATGTACTACCTCGTTGAATCGCCATTGTTTGAAGTGATGCAACGCAGCCTCCGTAAGCAAAAGAAATACCGGGAAGCCCTGCAGTTTGTGTTGCAGATGAAAAAGCAGTATCCGCCTGATCGCCCTGCCGACCAGGCAAAGTACGATTGGTTACTGGGCCACAGTTACCGTGAACTGAAAGATTACCGCAGGGCGGAAACCCACTTGTTAAGGGCGTTGCGCACAAGCGAGCATATAGGCAGCACTTCGCGGTGGATCATTTCTGCGCTGGGTCAAACTTACCTGGATGCTAAGTTATTTGAGAAATCGCGTCACCAGTTAAATAGGCTACTCACCATTCCCAAAGACCGGTTTTTCCTGAGCGAACTGCGGCATGCAGAGTACATGGCTTTTCTGGCAGATTCGGCTTCGGGCCATTACCTTGAGGCTATAAGGCATCATAACATGTACAACAGCATCGATAACATCAAGGCACGTGCAGAGATCGACAAGGAGCTGCAGAAACTGAATGTTACCTTTGAAACGCAGAAGAAAACAAGCGAGATCCGCTTGCTGAAGCAACAGTCAAAACTTGGCGAAGCAAAACTTAGGGAGGCCAACCTGATCAGGAATATGACGATGGGTGGATTGGCCCTATTGCTGATCATCATCGGGCTGCTCTACTACCAGTACCGGCGAAATCAGCGCAGCAGTAAGGTGATTGCGGTGAAAAACGAGGTGATTACCCATAAAAATGCCCAGCTGGAACACCTGCTGATGGAAAAGGAATGGCTGTTGAAGGAAGTTCACCATAGGGTGAAAAACAATCTCCACACGATTTTCTGTTTACTGGAAAGTCAGGCGGTTTTTTTGAAAGACGATGCACTAAAGGCCGTTGAAAAAAGTCAGCACCGGATTTACGCGATGTCACTGGTGCACCAAAAACTATATCTTTCGGGAGACATCAAGACGGTAGATATGCAACTATATTTTTCGGAATTCCTCAGTTTTTTGTCGGACAGTTATGGTCTTTCTGATCAGGTGAGGATTGTACAGGATGTGCAGCCTTTAAAACTAGGTGTGGCACTGGCTATACCGCTGGCACTGATTCTGAACGAAGCGGTGACGAACTCGATCAAGTACGCTTTCCCGGATAACAGGGCGGGGGAGATTTGTGTGCGCTTACGCGAGAAGGGCGAAGAAAGTGAAAGATTGGGAATTGATGGGGCAAGCAATAAAGCTGCAGGTACTGATGGCTTGAGGAGCAACGAGGCGGTCAAAAATGCTTCAGATACCGATGGCTTGGAAGGTAAAGCGGCAGGCAATAAAGCCTCAGCCGGTGAATCGCCTTTCGGCGAAATGGAACTGCTGATTTCCGATAATGGCATCGGGATGCCGGATCTTAAAGAAGAAGAATACCTGTCACTGGGCATTGAGCTGATCAGGGGATTGAGTAAGGAGATTGGTGCAAAAGTTGAATTTATAACAGGTGCAGGAACTACCATTCGCCTTACCTTTGTAAGCGAACCGGAACTTTTGGACGAACTTTAATATAGATAACAACCTGGTGTAAGCCTGATGTTTTTGGCAGTTATTGAATTTAAATATTAACCATTGTAATAGCGTATGAGCAGTAAAGTCTTGATTGTAGAGGATCAGTTTATCGAAGCAAATAACCTGAAGTTCATACTTCGTAAAGCAGGGTATAAGGTGTGTCCCATAGCAGCATCTTACACCGAGGCCTTAACGATTATTGAGGAGGAACATCCTGACCTGGTTTTGCTGGACATCATTTTGAAGGGAAAAAAGACAGGGGTAGATTTGGCGAAGGTGCTGAAAGAGCAGAAGATTGCCTTCGTTTATTTGTCGGCCAACGTAGATAAAGCCATTTTTGATGCTGCTAAACTTACAGGGCCCTACGGGTTTTTGGTGAAACCCTTTCGGGAAAGGGATGTGATGAATATGCTTGATATCGCAACTTATCTGCATCAGCAAAGTATTGAATTCGCCAGGAAATCAGCCTCGCCGGCCAAGGGCATTGGTTCAAATTCTGCTGAAGGCCCAATGGCAGCAGGAGTAATTGGAAGCAGCAGCCCGATGTTACAGGTAATGGATAATGTCAGGATTGTTGGTCCTACGGATACCTCGGTGCTCATTCTGGGGGAAAGCGGAACAGGTAAAGAGCTGGTGGCACGCGCAATTCATGAAGCTTCTTCTTATAACAACAAGGGCATGATCGTTGTGAACTGCGGGGCATTGCCCACAGGATTGATTGAATCGGAACTGTTTGGCCACGAACGGGGAAGTTTCACGGGTGCGTCTGACAAAAGAACGGGGAAATTTGAACAGGCAAACAACAGCACGATTTTTTTGGATGAGATTGGGGAACTGCCCCTGGATGTGCAAACGAAATTCCTGCGGGTGTTGCAGGAAAAAGAAATAGAACCGATAGGAGGGAAAACCAGGTCGGTGAACGTCCGTATTGTTGCTGCCACAAATCGCAATCTGGAAGAGGCAGTTGCCGCAGGGCGTTTCCGTATGGACCTCTATTACCGCCTGAACGTGTTCCCGATCCTGATGCCACCCTTGAGGGAGCGCCAGCACGATATTACGGTGCTCGCAGAGCATTTCCTGAAAATTTACGCGACAAAATCCCGCAAGGAAATTACGGGAATTAGTCCTGAAGTGAAGAAAGACCTGATGAAATACCATTGGCCAGGCAATGTAAGGGAACTGGAAAATGTGATTGCACGCGGGGTGCTAATGACAGACGGGAACCTGCTCGCGGAACTGCCCCTGCCGGCAGCAAACACGAAACTACTGCCCGACGAATCGGCGATAAAAACCATCACCCAGAACGAACGCGACCACATCCTGATGGCACTTGACCATTGCAACTGGAAAATTTATGGTCCTGATGGGGCGGCGGAGTTATTGGACATCAATAGTTCAACCCTAAAATCGCGGATGAAAAAACTGGGTATCACCAGAAAATTCTTTGGGGGAACGGATGAATCCTGACCTGCCAGCATTGGCTGTACCATGATATTTCGCTATTAACATTCGCTAATAGTTGAAATTTCGGGATTGATATCGTCCGTTAAAAATCCGCAAGCATTTAATGTTCAGTGTTTTGTCGGTTTGGCATGAGTTTGATATAAATAGTCAAACTTAAATACGTTTATATGAATGCTCAAAAAACATGGTTTATCACCGGGGCCTCGAGGGGCTTCGGTATGTTAATCGCAAAAGCAGTACTGGCTTCGGGCGATAAAGTGGTGGCAACTGTACGCAGCAAACCAAACGATCTGATCAACGAACTTGGCAACGACCCCTCGTTATTGGTGGTAAATATGGATGTGACTAACGAAGAACAGATCCGCGGAGCCGTAAAATATGCTATTGACAATTTTGGGCAGATTGACGTGCTGGTGAACAACGCAGGTTACGGGCTGCTTTCCGCAGTTGAAGAGGCCACGTCTGAAGAGGTGAGACAGAATTACGAAGTGAATGTGTTTGGCACGCTGAACGTGATCCGCGTGGTTTTGCCGTTTATGAGAAAAGCCAGAAAAGGGCTTGTAATTAATATCTCTTCGATAGGGGGCCTGACGGGATACCATGGCTGGGGAATTTATGGCTCTACGAAATTTGCAATAGAAGGTATTACTGAAGCGCTGGCGAAGGAGCTGGCACCATTGGGCCTGTACGCAACAGTGGTTGCACCAGGATTTTTCAGGACAGATTTCCTGGATGCCTCATCGTTGGTGCGGACAAAAAATGAGATCGGGGATTATGCAGAAACAGTCGGTGCGATGCGCGATTTTGCCACCGGTGCCAACAAAAAACAACCGGGTGACCCTCAAAAGCTTGCGGAAGCCTTTGTGAAGCTGGGCCATTCGGACAGGCCCCCGGTACACTTGCTGCTGGGGAATGACACTCTGGAAAGCTATAAAGCAAAAACCGAGGCACTTGAAGAGGATATCAAAAAATGGTATGATACGGTCACAGGTACTGATTATGAAGATGCTGCCGCGCTGCAGCACAAATAAACAAATATGAAAAGGGATTTGAGTACCATTAAAAAAGGCCCCACTATCAGCGGGGCCTCGCAAATTTGCTTGAGAGCCATTACAATCTGTACAACTGCTGGATTTTGGTTAAATCAACAGCTGTATCAGGCTTGAACGAAGATCCGTTCATATATGATTTAAGGCTGTACAGTAGTTGTCTGGCTTCTGGCCGGTTTTCCCGATCTGACAGAAGGTCAATGGAAGAAACAACAAGCGTGCCTTTGCCCACTTTACACTCGAACACCAAACCTAATGGCTGTGCGGTTACCCAATCGTCAATTACCCGTACAATTGGTTTTACATTTTTGCCAAGGGCATCGAGCCGGATAGCGCTGGAATGCGTGATGGCATCCCACCATTGCCAATTGCTATAATACTGCGTAGGAAAGGCTGCAAATGCTGGATGTTGAGGGTCGCACAAAAGCCCCAGCGTGGTAGGTGCCTGACCCCTGGTCCATGCTGTATTCCAGAATATACTTGAAAAGCCCAGTTGTACATCTGCACCTGCTTCTGCTTTAATGGATCCTTTTTTCAAAGTAAGCAATACCTTGCCGCCATTGTTCAATTTGCTGATGGCCTGGTCATCTAAAGTTTGTGTAACCAACACATCCTGGGCTACGGCCGGAAGGGCAGGGGGATATACAAAAATATCCCAGGAATTTTCCGCTGTGCCCACCTTCACCGTTAACAACAGCTGTTGCGCGGATTGAACCGTGCCGAGTTGTTGCTGGATGGTCCCTAGCTTGCGTGCGTTACCCTGCGCAATGGTGGTGTTTTCAAATGAGCCGTTGTACAAGACTGTTCCATTGGTTGTGCTGAGGTTCCAGCTGACGGTAACGCCCGACAAAGCCTTTCCGCTAAAATTTGCAATTTCTACCGGCGCCACCAATTGCTCGTTACTGGTATAAACCATTTTCGGAAGCCTCACCAATGGCACTACGAAATTGCAAAAACGGCTGTATTCGCCCGAGGTAACGTAACCTTTATCTTCCCAAAAAGGATCGAGTACGCCAACGAGCGCTGTTCCCTGTCCGGGAAAATCATTCAGGCCAAGCAATTGAAAACCGCCAAATCCGGGTGTACGCAACGCCGCTTCGATATCTGCTTTATAACACAATACCTGTAATTTTCCGGAGGCAAGCAGGAAACTATCAGCCAGCATGGACATTCCGTTTTCTTTGAGTTTGTCCTGAAAGATTTCGAAGTTCTTTGGTTTTAGCACGCCGTCGTACTTCTTCATTTCCTTAAAGTTGGGATATACGCACCACTGTCCAATTTCATGACTTACTGTAGGTTGTGTCCATTTGGAAATAGTATCGCGCCAGTCGTAATCGCTTTTGGGCGCAGCTCCATTAATCACACTTTTTAAGCCACCGCCCCAGAGTTGGATCCTGGGATTTGGAGTGCTGTTGTAACCATTATCTTTAACCACTGGCCAGCCGGCCCCGGTGGTATACATCCTTCTGGTATCTTTGGCTTTCCAGTAATTGACAAATTTGGTGAGATAGGCCACATGGTTTTTGCCTGAAGGCTCGTTACCATAAGTGAGCATCACAAAGGACGGATGGTTGCCATAAGCTTTCACCATTCTTTCGCTTTCCAGATAAATATAATCATCCAGAGGACGGCCGTCGCCAATTACAGCGCCTGAATTTGCCCATGAGGAACATTCCACCTGGAGATAGATCCCCAGCTCGTCAGCTGCTGTAAAAGCTGCCTCGGGAGGGCACCAGGAATGAAACCTGACATGATTTAACCCGTAATCTTTGATGGCCTTGAAACTTTTTAACCAGGTAGCCACGTCGGTAGGCGGGTAACCCGTTCTGGGATAGGAAGCACAATCTAAAGTCCCTCTTAGGAAAGTGAGCTGGTTATTGATGCTGAATTGAGTTCCTCTAGCTTTAAACTCGCGCATGCCAAAAATGACATCCTGCTGGTCGGGCCGCATCACTGCAGGACCTTTGAGCGTCACACTGAGGCGGTAAAGATCGGGGTTGAACTCATCCCATAACAGCGGCTTGCTGCCCATGGCATAAACAAGGTTGACCAAATTGCTTTTCCCGCTTAGAATGACCTCCTTACTGGTGGATTTTAATGCAGCGCTTTCTTTGCCTTCGGGCGCAGCCAAAACATTGAGCTGAATTTTGCCTTTTATGCCGGCGGGATTATTAACCTTCAGTTTTACACGCACAAGGCCAGCTTGTATATCTGGATAGATCTGGATATCTGACAGGTAAATTTTGGGCTTTATCCTAACCTGGAGACTGCCGACCATGCCGTTCCAGTTGGTTTGGGTATGGTCTGAAATGCTATGGGAGTTCATTCCAACGTCAAAATCTTTCACGCGGTTGTCGATCCGGATCGTTAAAACGTGTTTGCCGGGTGCCAACTTATCTTTCAGCTGGAACACCTGCGCGGTGCCAAGACTGTTTTGCATACCAATCTTCTGGTCGTCTACCCAAACGGTGGTTTCCCAGTGACTTCTTTCGATGAACAACTCGGTCCATTCACCACGCCAGGACGCAGGTATGGTGATGGTTTTCTGGTACCAGGCGGCGCCTTTGTAATATTTCTCGGGCTGCAGCCAAAAGGGTACTTTGATATTCCCTGGTTTCCGGTATCTGGCATATTCAGGCTTTTTAAACCACGAGGAGTCCACAATTTCGCCCGTCCAGGGGGTGTTGACCGTGATATCGTTTCCTTTGCCATTGGTGGTCATGGAACCGGGGAGCTTAATTTTGTCTTTTAACTTTTTGCTGTACCATTTTTCAGGAAGTCCCTTGTCGAGCGAGTCTATCTGGAACATCCAGGTACCAGAGATATCGATAGTAGTGTTTTTGTCGGGCATCAGCTGGGCCGAAGTTCTGTGCGCTGTGACCAGCACAAGCACCCAGCTGAGCAAAAAAAGGTTGATACATTTAGTCATTGGTTCTGTGTTTAAGGGTGACAAATAGCGCGTACCTTTAGCGTTACGATAAGTTATACGACTTATGTATATAAAGTAAATGCGTTAAAGTATTTGGAATAAAACATGCACGGGCCAGTTCCTGTAAACTGAACTATTGGCCCATGCAAGTTGTTGAGCGTGTCTTTTGATTGCAACGGTAATGCTTAGTCTCAGCGCTTACCAGTTCGGGTTCTGTTTCATCAAAGGATTGCTGTTAACCTCGTTGGAAGGAATGGGGAAGTAATCAAATTTAGGCGCAACATAAAACTGTTTACCCACTTTGTCGCTGTTGTCCAGTTCCTGTTTAAGCAGTCCCCATCGTTTCAAATCGTAAAAACGCTGATTTTCCCGTGCCAGTTCAATCATGCGCTGATGCCTGATTTCGGCCATCATTTGCGTTTGGTTTAAGCCAGCGGCAAGGGCAGGTAGTTGTGCCCTTGTGCGAATTTGTGTAACATATGGAAGGGCACCTGCAGTATTGCCTTGCATGGTCATGGATTCTGCCAGGAGCAATAGGATGTCTGCGTAACGTAAAGCCCTTTCGTTATTGCTGGATGTGTAATTACCTGCGCCGCTTGATCCCGCAAGTTCTGAAGCCTGGTTATAGTTCTGGTACTTTTTGAACATGGAACTAAAGCCAAACAGCAATTTGAAGCTGGACCATGGTTTGGTGTAGAACGTTGATCCCGGATAATCAAAAGCCAGGGTAGCATACATCCTTGGATCAAGATCGCCAGTGGTGGTACGTTCCTTTTTAAATTCATTGAACAGTTTGTCAGTGGGGCTGACCTCGAACCAACCAGAAACTTCTGACGGCGCGAACTCCTGTGCCGTGGTAACCCCAATGGCCTGATTGGCATTTTCGCCCGCCCAGGGATCTGTTCCGCCAACGTCGGAAAGCTGGATCTCAAACACAGATTCCTGATTATTTTCTTTGGTGACGATAAAATTATCGCCATAATTTGGCATGAGCTGATAGGTGTAGGGCGCAGTAGTAAGCTTTTTCAAGGTGGTTTCTGCATTCGCCCAGTCTTTGGTATATACATAGGCTTTTCCTAAATAGCCCACTGCGGCACCTCTTGTTGCACGTCCAATCCATTTGGCGTCATAAGAAAGCGGAAGATCGGTAGAGGCGGCGGTCATATCGCTGATTACCTGTTTCCAAACATCAGCTTCTGGCGATTTGGCAGTGAAGTATTGATCTGTGGTTTCAGGTACCTTAAGTATCAAGGGTACATCGCCAAAATTAATCACCAGGTTGAAATAATTCAGGCCCCTGATAAACTTGGCTTCAGCAACATATTTTGCTTTTGCTGCTGCATCAAGTGTGGTGACCCTATCAATGTTTTCCAGGATCTGATTGCTCCGGAAGATTGCGCGGTAGGCCACATTCCAGAATGAATTGAGCGGGCCATTGTCAGGCGTATTGGTAAATGTAGACAATTGATATAAGTTGGCTACGTCGTTTCTGATAAAAAAATCGTCGCCGCGGCCGTTGGAAAACTCGATACCCCTTACGCCCCAGTATCCACCATCCACATCGCGGAATAAAGAATAGGTTGCTGCAAAGGATGACAATACATCGTCTTCTGTTTTCCAATACGTACTGGAGGTGATCTGGTTCGGATTTTCTAACTCTAATGTGCTCTTTTTGCAACCAGCGGATATAGCCGCCATTACAAATATGATATATATGTACTTCATGATATTGATACTTTATGCCTAAAAAGTTAATTGTAAACCGAGTGAAATCGTTTTTGCCAGCGGATAAGCTACGTGACCATAATCTACGCCACGGTCAAAAATGCTTCCTGTTCTGCCTATATCAGGATTGAAACCGGTATAATCTGTGATAGTGAATAAATTGTCGGCACTGGCATAAGCCCTTAACGAGGAAACCCTTAGCTTTTTGCTGAGGCCTTCGCCTAATTTATAGCCAATCTGCAAAGTCTTTAGCCTCAGGTAAGAACCACTTTCAAGGAAGCGGGTAGACGTCCGTGCATTGTAGTTTGGATCATTGATTACTGCCCTTGGGATATCAGTGTGTCTTTCTGGTGTCCATGCATTGAGTGTAGATTTTGCATAGTTAAATTCAAGACTCATGCTTTCAAGATCAGATCTTAGCCCATTATATATCTTGTTTCCTGAAGTGCCCTGGAAAAAGGCTGCGATATCAAAGTTATGGAAGGACGCATTTACACCAAAACCGTATTCAAACTTAGGAAATGGACTGCCGCTGTATACCTTATCCAAATCACTGATTTGTCCGTCACCATTGGTATCCTGAAATCTGATATCACCAGGCGATGCATTTGGTTGGATAAGAACACCGTTTTTCTGATAGGCGTTAATCTCCTCCTGTGTATTGAAAATTCCATCTGCTTTAATGAGATAAAATGCACTGATAGGGCCACCTGCTTCTGTGAGTGTACTTTGCGCACCATGGTGACTTGGCTGTCCACCAAATATCTGTTGAGATCCGGTACCTAATTCAATTACTTTATTTTTAATGGCACTTAACGTTCCAAAAACGTTGTAGTTAATTTCCCCGACTTTGTTGGCATAACTTAAACCTAGTTCAAATCCTTTGTTGCGCAATTTTCCGGCATTTACAACGGGATTTGTAGTTGATCCGGCTGATCCTGGGATTGGAACATTTAACAGAACATCTTTGGTGTTTTTGATAAAGTAATCTGCACTGATGCTCATCTTATTATCAAATAGACCAAGATCTACACCGATGTTGCTGGTTTCAGTATTTTCCCATTTTATAAAAGGAGAGGAATATGCCGTTTGGATAGCACCGTACCATTTCTGCTGATCGGCACCGGTAACGTAGTTCACGTTAGAGGCTACTGCAGCACTATATTGGTAATCGGCAATTTCCTGGTTGCCCAGCACTCCAAAACTTCCCCTCAGTTTTAAGGAACTGATGGTGTTTCGCAAGGGCTCAAAAAAGTCCTCGTTAGAGATGTTCCAGCCCAATGCGATGGAAGGGAAGTTACCCCAACGATTTACACTGGCAAAACGTGAAGATCCATCCCGCCTGAAACTAGCCGTTAAGAGATATTTTTCATCGTAAGAATAAATGACACGGCCTAAAATGGAAACAAGGTTGCTTTGCAACATGTTTCCAGTGTTGGTTGAAGTACCGGATCCGGCATCCAGGACCTCGATGCCATCAGGCAATCCTGTTCTGGCCGCAGACATATAGGTATATTTGTTCTTTTGGAAGGTATAACCTGCCAATGCCTGAATATTACTTTTCCCTATACGTTTATCATAGTTTAACGTGTGCTCGAGCAACATCAGAACATTTTGGTCTTTGGCAATGGAAAGATCGTTGGTTTGATGCGCAAAGAGGGTTCCTACGGTGTGACGTCTGTAATAATCCGTATCCGTTCCCTGCAAGTTGGTGTAACCAAGGTTTAATCTGTATCTTAATCCTGGAAGAATGGTATATTCGCCAAAGGCATTTACAAGGATGGTAGCTGTTTCCCTGTCAATATCTTCCAGATTGAGCTGTGCAACAGGATTGGCAACGTTTACGACCGGGCCGTAAGCACCGCCATAGCCGCCGATTGCCGCCGGATCGTAAATCTGGAAAACCGGAATCATTTTAGCGGCAGAACCCACCGGGTTACCGCCCTGACCTCCCCATCCGTCGGCCATTGTAAACCTTCTTTCGCGGGTGAGCAAAATGGTCTCGCCAAATTTGAACTTTCCTTTGGTAGTTTCTGAGCGGGCACGCAGGTTGTAGCGGTTATAGCCGGTTTCCCGTACAATACCATCCTGTTTCATCCATCCGCCAGAAACGCTGAACTTGGTGCTTTCACTGCCGCCACTTACAGATAAATCATACTGTTGAACCGGAGCTGTGCGGTAGATGGCATCTTGCCAGTCTGTGCCTTCGCCAAGTGACGAGGGATTTGCAGCAAAGTCCAGTGGTGTGAAATTAGCAGCGAGGTGCGCCGCATTACTTACTGTTGCCCATTCCTGTGCATTAAGTACGTCTATCCGTTTTCCAATTCGCTGTACCCCGTAATTTGCATTGAGCGAGACCACTGGCGTGCCTGCTTTGCCAGCTTTGGTAGTTACCAACACTACACCATTCGCAGCCCGGGAACCATAAATTGCTGCTGCAGAGGCATCTTTTAGCACATCTACAGACTCAATATCTGCTGAAGAGATGTTGTTAATATTTGCAACCTGAACCCCATCTACGATATATAGCGGCGTAGAATTATTAAGGGATCCCACACCGCGGATGGAAATCCTGGTGCCTGATCCGGGATCGCCTCCAGCAGACTCGATGGTTACGCCTGGCAGTTTTCCCTGAAGTGACCGGGTAACGTCACTGACACCTTGTGCTTTTATATCTGATCCTTTGATACGGCTAAGCGCACCGGTAAGGTCTTTCTTTTGCACAGTACCATACCCAATTACGACCAGTTCATCAAGGTTATTCTGTTTGGATTTTAATGTGATATTGAGTACGCCGGTAGTGGGAGTTACGATCTGGTCTTCGTAACCCACAGCCCTGAACCGCAGTTGACCATTTGCTGGAACTTCAATTGCGTAACGGCCATTGCCGTCTGTAGAGGTCCCTATAGTAGTATTATTAATCATTACGCTTACCCCGGGAAGCGGGCTCGAATCATCGCTTGCAGTTACGGTACCGGTGACGCGCCGGGTTTGCTGGGCAAAAAGTTGAAGTGTAAAGAGGGTTGGTAACAGAAAAACCATTACAGAGTATCTCCATAGTCGGCTAGTAAGTTTCTTGTTCATACGAATTAGGTTTTACGATTTGGTTAGGGATAATGAAGGGGCGTTTAGATTTGCCCCGGATTTCGGCGGTATACCTATCCGGTGAGCGGATGGTATACACTTTTAGGAAGAGTTAATAGTCATGGCGGATATATCTGGTAGTATAAAATTATATGTTAATATATAGATTATAAATGGA
>Ga0247815_10000413_pt1 | contig 33780 bp, 20 predicted proteins | sample UWRJL194509B1_FD_181014 | JGI IMG/M metagenome (GOLD analysis project Ga0247815, IMG submission 181014) | Plant litter microbial communities from Arlington Agricultural Research Station in Wisconsin, United States - UWRJ-L194-509B-1 | ecosystem: Environmental > Terrestrial > Plant litter >...
GACCGACTCTATCGAAAAGGGCGAAAAACCAATGGCTTCGTAATGCCCAATCGCATACAAACCTTTGAAAGGGGCGCTGGCATCAAAACGGTGTTCCGGTATAAATAACGGATCGCCCTGACGGGTAAATAAATCGTTCCAATGCTGGAACAACGGATTATAAAAATCAGGCGCAAGAAAATCAACCGAATTTCCGGCTGCTTTCCATACGTCCATTAAATGTGGCAGCGGTCCTGCACTCGGATATTCTCCCGGTTTTTTATCAGGCGCATTCAAGGCCGCGTTCACAAACATGGGCAAGGCATAACTTTCTTTTCCGGCTTTGGCAATTTTATTGGTGAATCTGGCAAAAAACCAAGCCATAAAGATCTCATCTGTATGAATGCCTTTTCCAAAAACCTGTTCCCAATTTCCAGATGTTTTAAATCCATTTTTTTTCCATACTTCAAAGAATTCCGGCACCAATTTTTCTTTGTTCTTTTGCAGGTATTTTACTAATTCTTCAGGAACTTGTTTATTGAAAGCGTCTGTTGCCAGCGGATGATAATCTCTTGCCGTTGGCAGCATGCCTATTTCATTTTCAACCTGAATCATAATTACGGTCTGCTCTTTTTGATCAAAGTTTTTTATGTGCGCCATCAATTTCTGAAAGGCATTTAAATCGGCCTGCAGGTTATTTTCGCTGAAAGGCGTTAGAATTTCATGACTTTTGTCTTTGTCATCTTTTACTCTCGGATATTTTTTCTGATTTAATTTCACCCATTCCGGTGCGTGGCTTGACATGCTGTTTTTCCATGATCCGAACCACAGAAACACCATTTTCAGGTTTTCTTTTCTTGCTTTAAGAATCAAATCGTCTACCAGTGAAAAATCAAATCTGCCTTCTTCCTTTTCTATTAATTCCCAATAAATGGGTGTTAAAACGGTATTCAGGTTCATATCAGCCAATTTAGGCCAGATGGTTTCCATACTTTCCATACTTGTGGCAGAAGAATTTCCTAATTCACCGCCGCGAATAAGAAATGCTTTTCCGTCGACGATCAATTGCGTCTTATTTCCTTTTTTTTGAAGACTTGGTATTTTTTCCTGGGAAAATCCAGACTGAATCGCAAGCAATAACAGCATAAGAATTCCTCTTTTTGAAAAATCTAACATTCTGATTATTTTAAATTTCAAGAAATGATTTTTTAATTTGACTGTGCCTGAATATTTTTCAGAACAGTAAAAGATATGAAATAAATAATCCATAATACAAACCCATTTTCATGAGTTCATACTATGGATTATACCAATAAAAACTTATTTTGCTAATTCACCTGAAAATCCAGTACTTACATCTTTTCCTGCAAGTCCGTCAGCAGTTCCTTTGTAGGCATGTTTACGAACGTAATTAGCATCCCAAAGGTTTGGAGATTCGTCCGGAAGCCAGTTTTCGTGTTCTTTTACGCTGTCTGAAACTCCCCAAACTGTAATACCGTATTGTTGCGGCACCGGAATGTGTTTTTTGTACATATCAATAACATATTGATACATTTCAGATTGTGAAGCTTGCTGCGCAACAGTTGGAGCATTTGTTCCTAATCTCACATCTAATTCTGATATTTTTATTAATTTTCCTGAAGCTGCCAGTTTTTGGAACATCTGAGCAATTTTTTCTTTGTCAGTTGTCAACGAAATGTGCATTTGAGTGCCAATTCCGTCTACTTTACCGCCTTGAGCTTCAATGTATTTTACATACTCAATCAAACCATCTAATTTATCAAGTCTTGATTCTAAATTATAATCGTTAATAAATAGTTTGTCTGTCGCATTTCCGTACTGACGCGCTAATTTAAATGCTTTTACTGCAAAATCTTTCCCCAGATATTTGGCCCAGGAGAAATGATCTGTTGCGGTTTCTCCTTCAGTACCATTTCTTAATGTTCCGTCTTCTCTCATTGGCTCATTTACAACATCCCACGCAAATACGCTGGTTTTGTAATGTGTCATCATTTTAGAAATCCAGTCTGTCATGGCATCACCAATAATCTTGGTTTTTTCAGCATCAGTTTTGTCGATAGTAATAGGTGCTGTCGCTCCTCCGCCTGAAGTTTCTCCAGAAGTCACCAGTACATTGTCGATATAATAGGTTCCTGCTGCGCCGCCTAAGTCAAAGTTCAGTCCTGTTTCAGTACCGTTTGAAGTGAATTTCCATTCTACTAATTTCCAAGCAGCAGTTGTAGTTTGATCGCCTTGATAACGTGCTGTTGTTCCGGTAGTGGAGCATCGAACTGATCCTGTTGCTTCTGAACGAATCATATAAGAAATCGTGTAGTCTTTACCTAAAGTCATGGTACTTGTAAAAGCAGCCTGAATTTGAGTTTTCCATTGATTTGCGGCATCGCTGACAGCATTTACTACTTTCATTGCGCCCGTTCCTTCATAAGCGTTTGCAGCACCTGCAAGACTTAAAGCGTCTGCTGCTCCATTCATTTTTGACCATCCGCTGATATCAGTATTAAACTTGCCGTTAGCCACCAAATTACTTACTGCTGCCACAGCATCAAGATCTACAACGGCTACGGTATTAACGTCTATAAGATAATTGACATTTGGTAAATATCCTAAATCGATATTGAATTGAAAATTAGTACTTCCTGCTTTAAAATCACCCGGAGCCAATTTAATTTTAACCTGTTTCCATTCTCCTGAAGTTACAAAAGCTTCTGTCCATGCCGCACCGGTACTGAACCAATCTTTATACGGATATTGATTTGTTAAGGATGCATTGAATGAAAGTCGGCCTTTACCGGCAACATCCGATTTAATATAAAATGAAATTTCATAATTGTGTCCGGTTACAATTGACACATTAGGAGAGGTCAGCTGTAAACTATAGGATGCTGCAGATGTTGCACTTGACTGCAGCTGAATTGCTTTTGAAGAGGCAGTTAATCCTGCGTTATCAATTACTGCAATTCCTTTTCCTGGATTATTTCTTGCCCAATTCGCAAAGGTTCCGTTTTTTAAACCTGCAACATCAAGCGTGTTTGTACCGCTTGAACCCGGAATTACAGTTGGGGCAATAATTCCGTTCAGGTAACTCGCATTTTGATTCGAATGCCACACCAAAGTATGCCCGAAAACTTTTAAACCTGCTTCTTTCGTTTTTGCTATAAAAGCATCCATGGTTGTAAAGTTAATTTCTCCTTTTGCGTTTACCATAGCGCCATGTTTCATCGCATAACCTGGCGTTACCTCATCGAAGTTATCATTTACAATTTTTCTATACGCTGCATCTGACAGATACAAATCAGCTCCAATTCCGTTTCCTAATACAAAATCAGTGTAGGTTTTTAATTGGTCGTACCTGCTGATTTTCTCCACTAATGCTAATGGAAGTTCTGCTCCGGTTACCACTCCGTGATCCGGATCTTTGCCCCACTCCATTTTATCATCGTCGCAAGATGACAAAACCATTAATGATGAGGCGATTATAGGGAATATATATTTATATTTCATTTTTACTATTTTTTAAATTACACGATTTACCTGTACCTCTTTATTAATTGAAATCATTATAAACCGGTGTATCTAGTGATACAATTCTCCAATTATCTGTGTATACTTTAACAGAAGTTGCTTTTGAAGGAAATTCTACTTCGCTGGCACTTCCTGTAACATTTGAAAGTTTAATATCAGAGTTTTCGAAATAAAAACCGAAATTTTGATACGTTGCCGCTTCACGGTACGCCAGAACAGTCTCGAAAGTAAAGGCTTCTTTTGACCATGCATAAAATTTGTTTAACGGAATAGTAACAGTTGTCCAGCCTGTGGTTTGAAAAGCAACTGATTTTCCGTCAACAATCCATGGAACGTAATTATAAACAGCGCCTGTCCATTCTCCTCCATTAAAATTATTGACCATGCAGATTTTTAAGAATCCTGAATCTTTCCAGGCATCCGGAACATACACCTCAAATTGAAGCGCCACTTTATCAAGCGGTGTACTTGCCGGAATATAAGGTGTTAATTGGCTTCTCCAGTTATCAACTCCATTTCCTGCTGTCCAAACCTCTGAAAGACGGTTTTTGCCCGCATCATAAGACGCAATACGAGAAGGACGGTGAGGCACATATTTTCCTTGAGATACGTTTCCGGTTCCTAATGCAGCCGACTCTAAATCTGTTGGAAGAATCATGCTTGTGGTACTCCATGAACCCTGAGTACCCTGACCGTCAAAATTAAGAAGGATTCCTTTTTTGAAGTTGAAATAAGCCGGTGAATAAACGCCTCCGTTTGAACTTTGAGCAAAAATTGAACCTCCGTTATCTGAAACTCCATTTGGCACTACAACCGTAAAAGATTCTCCTTCTTCATCTGAAGTAATTCCTGTTGTTACGTCAATGTTACCAGGGAAAGTGACTTTGCTTACTTCGGTTAAACCTGTACCGTAAACTGTAATTATTTCACCTGCTTTAGGCATTGTGTTTGAAATGCTTGTAATGGCAGGTTTTGAAGCACGAATATCAAATTTAAAAATAGTCTCGCTGTTATCGTTTACAAAACGAATGGTGTTACGCTCAGCCGGATCTGCATCCAGAACTGGCGTATCTGCAGAAACATTGATTAACATTGAATTATCAGAGACAAAAACTACATTAAAATAGGTAGAATATCCGTTGATATACACTTTTCTTAATCCTGTAAATCCCGAACCTTCAATGCGTAATGCCTGTCCTAATCTGGCAAAAGTGACTTCTCTATCCGGTACAGATGAATTGACATCTTCCAGAAATACTTTGCTCACTGTTATGGTACCGCCTGCAGAATCACTGTTATCGCAAGACGTTACTAACATCCCAAAGACCATTATTCCAAGTAATGCGATGGGTGCCCAATACTTTTTATTTAAAATATATTTCATATTAATCTTTCTTTTAGATTTTATTATTTTTTCAAATACTAGAACAAATCTTTTATTTTTTCTTCAGTAAACGTATACGGAACTGGATTTTCTCTCAATAAAGGATTTTGTACCAACTCTGATTCAGGATAAGGAAGCGTAAATATCGTGGCATCAATTACTCCAATAGAACGCGTGCTGCTGCTTCTTGCAGGATCAATGCTCGCTTTGTTTGCTGCGGCATCATACAAAATTGGCTCGATAACACCTCTGTTCTGAGAAGTTACATAATTGATTACTTCTTGTTGTTTGTAATAGGCTCTTCGTACTAAATCATACCAGTACTGCCCTTCCATCGCCAATTCTGTTCTTCTTTCGTGAATAATATCAGCATAAGTAAGCGTAGTTTTTGCATCAAGTCCGGCACGAGTACGAAGTTTGTTGATGGCGGCCAAAGCGCCGGCATCAGCAGTTGTCGGGTTATTACCCAAAGTTGCTTCTGCATAATTTAAATATACCTCACCTAAACGAAGCATGTAGGTATTTAAAGATGAATTCATACGTGAAATTTTTGCATTGTCTTTTGTAGAACCTACAACTCCTTTTTTCACGGTTAAAAATTCTTTGCTATGATCTACAGTGTAACCTCCGTTTGCTTTGCCAATTTCTGCATAGAAATCGTCATCGGCCATCCAGGTCGCTTTACGGCGCACATCTTTAGTTTCGTATTCTTTAAGAACATCATAAGAAGCTCTTGTCCAATACCCCCACGCCGCATCATCTCCTGTAATATCAGATCCTAATGCAAAATACGCCTGATGTGTGTTGTTTACTCCGTAATCTCCGTTTGGCACCCATTGAAGCGCAAACATAGACTCGGTATTGTTGTTATTGTCTACCATGAATAAATCAGCGTAATTGGTCATCAAAGAATATGGCCCTGAATTCATTACTTTTTCAGCAGCTTTTTTAGCAAGATCAAGATATTCTTGTTTTCTGGTACCGCTGTTTGGGTTTGTACTTACTCCTGAATAGGATAAATAAACACGAGACAACATGCCAAAAGCACTGTATTTTGTTAAACGCCCTGCCTGACCTGCCGTTTCCGGAAGATTTTTTGCAGCATATTCTAAATCACGAATCGCAAATTCATAAACATCATTTAGCGGATTTTTATTTACAATCGGATTTTTAACCAGCTCTCTTGGGTCTGTAGAAATAATGACATCTCCCCATAAAGAAGCCAGATACCAATACGCTGTTCCTCTCATAAAACGTGCTTCAGCAATATATTTGTTTTTAACCGCTGCACTTACTTTACTGTCTGAAATACCAATTATAACATTATTAGACTGCTGTACCACATTGTATAAAGATCCCCAGGCCGAAACCAATGGGCCTGTTAATCCTGTTTCAGACAAATCTGTAAACGGATAAACGTAATCTGAATAAGGGGCATATAAATTATTTGAGCGTCCGTCTCCTAAACCGTAATAAAACTTATCATTAAAATCAAACCATACTCTGTTGTATAATGGTCCGGTAGCAGCCTGAAAATCTGCTTCAGTCTGATAAAAGTTTTCCTTCGTAATTTGATCCTCAGGCTCAACGTCTAAAAGATCACTACAACTAGTCCAAACAAATGGCAATGCGATCATAAGAACCGTGTAAAATATTTTTTTTGTTTTCATAGTTTGTGGAATTTTAGAAATTAACATTTAATCCAAGAGTAGTGATCATTGGAGACGGGTAACGTCCGTTATCAATACCACTTAAAAGCGCATCTTGATTAATAGATCCTACTTCAGGGTCATAACCTTTGTATTTCGTGAATGTTAACACGTTTTGGGCGTTAGAATATACTTTGATGTTCGAAATACCCCATTTAGAATATAAGCTTTTAGGCAGATTATAGCCTATCGAAATATTTTTAACTCGTACATAAGATCCGTCTTCTACAAAACGATCGCTGAAACGGTAGTTGGAAGACGATGCCGCTGATGAAGCCGCAATTCTTGGCATATAAGGATCACCTCCTGTAATTTGCACGTTACGATAATCATTTGGTCCTGTTGGATCAATTAATTCTAATTGTGCATAACCTAAAGCTGACGTTAGTAAATTAGTGTTTTCACGAGGATTTTCTAACCAGCGTCTTTGGTAGTTTACGACATCATTTCCGTAAGAACCTGTCAATAAAATATTGATGTCAAATCCCTGGAATGAGAATGTGTTTCCGACACCAAAAGTGAAATCCGGAGCTGGATTACCAATATAATCACGGTCTTTTTCGTTGATAACTCCGTCGTTATTGACATCTTTAAAGATATAATCTCCTATCCAAACCCCATTTTCTCCAATTTGCATTCCTTCCGGTAAAGCGGTTGGCTGCACAGTTCCCTGACTGTCTTTATAATAGAAATCTGTTGCTTTTTCAAAACGGCCTATTACTTTATATCCGTAGAATTGTCCAATTGCTTCTCCAACTGCAGTTCTTGTAATAGTGGTGATATCAGAACCCTGCTGAATGTTTTTATTCAAAATTCCTGATTCAGTATTCAATCCAAGTACTTTGCTTCTGTTCATAGAAAAAACGAAATTAGATCTCCAGCTAAAATCTTTTCTGTCCATGTTTAAAGTATTCAATGTAAACTCAAATCCTTTATTTTCAAGAGAACCAATATTTACTGTTGGCGGTCTTGTAGATCCTTGTCCTGTTGTTCCTACGTAAGCAGGAAGCGGCAATTCAAGTAGTAAATCATTTGTTTTTTTGTAATAAACATCGGCAACAAGCTCAATTCTATTATTAAAAAGACCAAGATCTAGTCCTATGTTGCTTGAATAAGTTGTTTCCCACTTGATATCCGGATTTGCAGTATTTCCTGCAAGCTGTCCTGTTCCCCAATTTGTAGCTGATGCTCCGTAAATAGAAGTATAAGCATAGTTAGGTGCACTCTGGTTACCAACTGCTCCCCAGCCTAAACGTAATTTTAGATTGTTGACAACAGCGTTGTTTTTTAAGAAATTCTCGTTAGAAACTTTCCAGGCCAAAGCAGCTGACGGAAACCATCCCCAGCGATTTTCCTCGGCAAACTTAGATGAACCGTCTCTTCTGATGGTACCGGTAAGTAAATATTTGTCGTTGAAAGAATAAAATATTCTACCAAAATAAGAACTGATTGAATTGATACTGCTGGCATTTGAGTTTCTGGCCGTGGTTGCATCTCCTGCATTCAAATCTGTTGCGCCATTTGTGATGTAACCAGATCTGTAGCCGTACAGATTTTCCCATTGCGATTCCTGCACTTCCTGACCTAACATCGCATTAATGGTATGAATGCCAAATGTTTTGTTGTATGTAACAAGGTTGTTCCAGCTCCAGAATTTGCTGTTTGATTTTGTTCTGCTTCCTTCTCTTACATCATTTACAAGTGCTCCAAAAGTGTAAGCAGGATTGAATGTGTAGTTGTTTGCAAAACCATAATCTAATGAGTATTGTGTTTTAAATTTAAGATCTTTTGTGAAACCTATTTCTGCATACGTGTTTGCTCTCATTCCATAATTTTCATTATGATTGTCTTTGATAGAAGCTAAACCAATAGGGTTATTTTGTACAAACTCAGTTGTATCGGGCCCATCAAACGAACCGTCAGCGTTACGAACTGCAACGTTTGGTGTTTGTTTAAGAGCGGTTAAAATTAATGAATCATCGGTAACTGTTGTTTTTTGATTGGTTTGATTTAGGGCAAAATTTACTCCAACTTTTAAAAAGCTCTTCACCTGCGAATCCACCACTCCTCTAAGGTTGAAACGATTGAATGAAGAACCGATAGCGATACCTTCCTGATCCAAATATCCAATTCCCATTGAATAAGTAGTATTGTCTGAACCTCCCGAAGCCGACAGGTTATAATTTTGCATCATGGCAGTTGTAAATAATTCTTTCTGCCAATCTGTTCCTTCTCCTAATAAATCAGGTCTGATGAAAGTATTGTCACGTTGTACGATTCCCAGATCAGCACGTGTATTTTTCAGCGTTCCATATTCTTTAAGATTCAATAAATCCAAGTGTTTTGGTATTTCCTGCCATCCTACATAACTGTCAAAATTCAGGCTTAAATCTCCTTTTTTACCACGTTTTGTAGTAACCATGATCACTCCGTTTGCTGCTCTTGATCCGTAAATGGCTGTCGCCGAAGCATCTTTTAAAACATCCATAGAAACGATATCTGCAGGGTTAATTGCCGAAAGCGGATTACTGTTTACAGAACTAGTCGTATTGTCGATAATTACACCATCGATCACAAAAATTGGTTCGTTAGATCCTGTTAATGAACTTATACCACGAATACGAATAGAAGAACTTGAACCCGGAGCACCATTATTTGCCTGAATCTGCACCCCTGCCGCGCGTCCTTGCAAAACCTGCTCGATCGAAGTAGTAACAGACTGGCTGATGGCCTGACTTGTTACAGTCGAAACGGCTCCTGTTAAATCAGCTCTTTTCATTGTTCCGTAACCTACTACGACTACTTCTTTTAAGCTGTTTAAGTCTTCTTCTAGCGCTACATCAATTTTAGTTTTACTGCCTACCGGAACTTCTTTTGTTTTATATCCGATAAAACTGAAAACCAAAACACTATTTGGCGGTAATGATTTTAATGTAAAAGTTCCGTCAAAATCAGAAGCTGTATTGATCTTGCTTCCTTTCACGATAATATTCACACCGGGTATTGGTCCATTGCTATCTGAAACTGTTCCTGACACAGTTGTCTGAGCATTTACCGAAGCAGAAAATACCAGCATCAGGATTAAGAAACCCAAATTTTTAAAGTATTTTGATTTGCTTTTAGTAATTAAAAAGTTAGTCATAAATGATTGATTTAATTAGTTAATAAGTATGGTTTAGTTAGTGTATTTCTCTGGTGAAGCTCTATTCGATTTATTGTTTTGTAATGACAAACGTATAGAGGTCGTTATTGACAAATATATATAAAATAAAACAACACACAATCGGTTGCGTTAATTTTTTTTCTCAAATATTAAAAAATACAGGTGTAAAAAAGCATAATCTGTATTTTTACTTATAAAATATTAAACATAAATCAAAATTAAAGCAGTACAAAGTAGAAAGTTTACATATTTTCAAACGTTTTCGTTAGAATCTTAAAAAAATCATAAAAAGCAGAAAACAAAAAAAATATTTATTGCCCTGATTTTGCAGCAAATTTTGAAGTATAATTAATGTTAAAAAATTGAATAAAGAATTAAAATATAAGAAAATATAGTAGGTAATTTTCACTCAACAACAGCAAATTAGGCAGTAAAACGATAAGTTTGCAAAAAAACTCAAAAAAAGGCAATCGGTTGTTTATAAAACTAAAAAAACTCCTTCCGCATTGAATCGAAAGAAGTTCTTTAGTAACTATAAATTATATGAAAAGCGTAATAGGTTTACATCGCAGTGCAGGGATCTTTTTTGATCTTTTAAAGAATATAATCCTTATTTTTAAACGGTCAAGGCTTAAAATTAGATTTACTAAAAATCAATAAAAGAATTTACAATTGCATCTTTTTAGCATCTTCAATAAACTGGTTTAATCCAATATCTGTTAACGGATGTTTCAACAATCCTTTGATAGCAGAAAGTGGTCCCGTCATAACATCAGAGCCTGCTTTTGCACAGTTTACAATATGCATAGTGTGCCTGATCGAAGCCGAAAGAATTTGTGTTTGATAATCGTAATTATCGTAGATTTCTCTGATTTCAGCAATTAAATGCATTCCGTCAGTCGAGATATCATCCAGTCTTCCTAAAAAAGGAGAAACGTAAGTTGCCCCTGCTTTTGCGGCCAATAATGCCTGTCCGGCGGAGAAAACTAAAGTAACATTGGTTCTGATTCCTTTTGATGAAAAATATTTACACGCTTTTACGCCATCAGCGATCATAGGCAATTTCACCACAATCTGCGGATGTAATGCCGCTAATTCTTCGCCTTCTCTGATCATTCCGTCAAAATCTGTAGCAATAACTTCTGCAGAAACATCACCATCTACAATAGTACAGATATCAAGATAATGTTTCAATATGCTTTCTTTTCCTGTAATTCCCTCTTTTGCCATTAAGGAAGGATTTGTCGTTACGCCGTCTAAAACGCCTAACGCCTGAGCTTCTGTAATATCTTGTAAATTAGCAGTATCTATAAAAAATTTCATTTTTTTTGGTTTTTATGGTTGATTAGAATTGTGGAGTACAATCCGTATAGTTTGTCCTTTCGACTGAAAGGCGAAATCACACAAGAAATTCCGCAATGGAAAATAACAATCTTTGTAGAATTCCGAGTGCGATTTCGCTCCTCGAAACAACAAGATTGTGTGATTAACTTTGTCCAAGTTCAGAACATTGACAAAGTTTTCTTCTAATAAATAGTTTGGATTTGAATGCCAAGAACTGTCATTCAGTTAAATACGTTTTAGTGAGTGAAAATGTGCATTCCGATTGGGTTTTAAACTTCAAAAAACATTTAATAAAAAAATTAATCCGCAAAAACAATTTTATTAAATCAACTTTGCCTTACGGTTGCAAATCATAAAAAAATAGTAACTAAACCTTAAAGCTATTTCTCTATTCATTGCAGCTTAAAAGCAAGTCTTAATCGCAACACACATTCTCATAATTCACTTTGAAGAAATGATTCAATTTGAAACAAGCTGCAGTATCTAACTTTCTACAGCTATCATATTTCAACAATTCATTTCTTCTCCATTCTTCCCACTAATAAAGTCCTGTAATCAAAATTTAAGTCTTTTGACTATTAAATATATTGATTGATGATATTTTCAAACAATTCCTGCTTACCGCTTTGAAGATTTAATTCTCCATTTTCGTTTGCGATAGCATACAAGTCTTTAAGATTTAATTTTCCGTCAGCAAAATCTTTTCCTTTTCCAGAATCAAATGAGCTGTATCTTTCTTTTCTTAATTTTTCGTAAGGAGATGCAGTGATGATTTTATCTGCAGTCAGCAATGCTCTTGCAAAAGTATCAGCACCCCCAATGTGCGCAAGGAAAACATCTTCAAGATCAGTAGAATTTCTTCTGATTTTAGCATCAAAGTTTACTCCTCCGCCTTGCAGTCCGCCGGCTTTTAAGAATACTAACATTGCTTCTGTAGTTTCCTGAATATTGTTTGGAAACTGGTCTGTATCCCATCCGTTTTGGTAATCTCCTCTGTTAGCATCAATACTGCCTAACATTCCTGCTTTTGCAGCCACTTCTAACTCATGCTGAAAAGTATGTTGTGCTAATGTTGCGTGGTTTACCTCAATATTGATTTTGAAATCTTTATCTAAACCATACTCTTTTAAGAATCCAATTGCAGTTGCAGAGTCAAAATCATATTGGTGTTTTGACGGCTCCATTGGTTTTGGCTCAATAAAGAAAGTTCCTTTAAAACCTTGCGATCTTGCGTAATCTCTGGACATTGTCAGGAATTGCGCCATGTGGTCTAATTCTCTTCCCATATCGGTATTCAACAGAGACATATATCCTTCTCTTCCTCCCCAGAATACGTAGTTTTCTCCATCTAAAGCAATCGTTGCATCCAACGCTAATTTTACTTGCCCTCCGGCTCTTGCCACCACATTAAAATCAGGATTTGTAGCCGCTCCGTTCATGAATCTTGGGTTGGAGAAACAGTTTGAAGTTCCCCAAAGCAATTTAATTCCAGATGCCGCTTTTTTCTCTTTCAAGTATTCCGTGATCGTTGCCAAACGTCTTTCCGATTCTGCAAAAGTGGGGCCTTCAGCAATTAAATCGTAATCGTGGAAACAGAAATAATCGAATCCCATTTTGCTGATAAATTCAAAAGCAGCATCTGCCTTATCTTTCGCCGCCTGAATAGGATCTGAAGACTGGTCCCATGCAAAATTTTGAGTTCCTGGTCCAAACGGATCACTTCCTTGTCCGCAGAACGTATGCCAGTACGCAATTGCAAATCTAAAATGCTCGCGCATTGTTTTTCCGGCTACAATCTGGTCTGGATTGTAATATTTAAATGCCAGTGGATTATCAGACTCTTTTCCTTCAAATTTAATTTGACCAATACCTTTATAGTATTCTTTATTTCCTAAAACTATCATTTGTTCTTTTATTTATTTGTTAATATTAGTTCTAATTCTTGTTTCCATTTTTGATATGCCTTTTCATAAGGCTCCTTATTTTTCAGTGGTAAAAAGGTCATTACGTGATCGTTGGTTGTAATGCTTGATCCAAATTTTGAATAATCACCATCTTTTAGCCCTACTGCTCTCGCCGCTCCCACCGCTCCGGTTGTATTGTAAATTTCTATTTCGTGACCAATTAAGGTTGCAACGGTATTGGAAAAAATCTCAGAACGGAACAAATTATCATTTCCTGCCCTGATGACATTTATGGCTGCATTATCTTCTTTTAAACATTCCATTCCGTACACAAATGAAAAAGCAATTCCTTCTAGAGAAGCCCTGAACAAATGCGAGCTGTTGTGAATATTTAAATTGAGATTTAAAAAGTGAGTTCCGATGTTTTTATTGTTAAACATACGCTCAGCGCCATTCCCAAACGGAATCACCACTACTCCATCAGATCCTACGGCAATTTTTGAGGCCTTGCGGTTCATTGTTTCGTAGGTTTCAGTTCCCATATTGTTGCGCAGCCAGCGATACTGAATCCCGGCTCCGTTGATGTTTAATAATTTGCCAATTCTTGGCGTTTTTTCTTCGTAATTTACGTGTACAAAGTTGTTTACTCTGTTGGTTTTATTTCCTTGCGGAATTTCACTTACCGCATAAAAAACTCCCGACGTACCGCCTGTTGCCGCTACTTCTCCCGGATTCAAAACGTTCAAAGACAACGCATTATTTGGCTGATCACCCGCTCTGTAAACAATCGGAATTCCTGCAGGAAGCCCGGATTCTTTTGAAGCTTTTTCGGTTAAGGTGCCCTGAGTTGTAAAATTTTCTACAATATTGGGTGTCAAGGATTGATCGATTCCGTAATAATCCAAAAGCCAGTTGGCTACTTTATTTTCTTTATAATCCCAAAGCATTCCTTCAGACAAACCATTTTTTGTGGTCGTTACTTCACCCGTCAATTTGTAGGCGATATAATCACCCGGAAGCATGTACTTATATATTTTACTGTAAATTTCCGGTTCGTTTTCTTTGACCCATTTTAGTTTTGATGCCGTAAAATTTCCCGGAGAATTCAATAAATGTTCTGAACATTTTTCTGGTCCAATTTCGGCGTAAGCCTTATTCCCAATTTCTACCGCGCGGCTGTCGCACCAAATAATTGAGTTACGCAATGGTTCGCAGTTTTTATCGACAATCACCAATCCGTGCATTTGATACGAAATACCAACGCCCTGAATTTTTGATGCATCTATATTGGCTTCACGAATGGCTCTTTTGGTTGCCGTGCAAATGTGCTGCCACCAAATTTCCGGATCCTGTTCTGCCCAGTCTGAGTGCAGTGACACGATCTCCATTTCGTTTTGAGGCTCATTCAAAACAATTATTTTTTTGCCTGTTTCGGCTTCTACCAAGGCTGCCTTGACAGACGAACTTCCAATATCATATCCTATATAATACATAACTTATAATGATTCTCTTACTATTAAATTTGTTGGCACATAACACTGAATTTCTTCATCATGGGTGATAAATGCCGCCGCTTTTGTTCCTATTTCTTTAAAATCAGTCGATACAACCGAAATTCCTTTATAAATAAATTTTTTCATTGGTGTTTCGTTGTACGATAAAAAACCAACATCTTTTCCGGGCTCTAAATCTTTTTCTTTGCACTGCTCTAAAAAATGACCTAAAATCCTGTCACTTATACTGATATAAGCAATACCGCTTTCTATATTGAACTTTTTTGCATCGGTAACAATTTCATATTTGAATTTAAAATCAACACAAAATTTCTTAAAATACTCCAAAGTTTCTTTTGGATGATTGGTATAATCCGGATAAATAAAATGCAAGCTTTTGTACTTTTTAAACAAATCAACCGCTGCTGTCAAAGACTCATAAAAGGCGTTTCCAAAATCCTGAAAAATATAATTATTCTCTTTTTTCGAATGAATATTCCAATCAATCAAAAGAAGTTTATCGTTCGAAATTGCGGCTAGAACCGGCGAAACCTCCTTATCGTCAAAATTCATCACAACATATTTATAATACTTGCCAACACTGTTATTTATAATAGTCTTAAAAACATCAATATTATAATGATGAAACTGTACATCTGTTATCACATTATCCGGCAGATTATTTACAAAAGAGTGATACAAAACCTCTTTATATGCCTTAAAAGTATCTAAAACCAACAGTACTTTTCTGGTCTCGCCCGAAACGTAATATCCTTTATTCGGTACAGAATCAATTACATTTTGATCTTTTAAAATCGAATATGCTTTAAAAACTGTATCTCTCGACAACTGGTTTTCTTTACAGATCGCATTTACCGACGGCAGCAAATCTCCTTTTTGTAAAATATTCTCGGCAATGGCATTATTTAGTCCGTTGACCAACTGCTGGTATTTCGGAATATCACTGTCGTGATTGATTACAAATACAAATTTTTCCTGTTCTTCTTTTAGCATACTGTTCCGTTCTGTTCTGGTCTGCTAATGTAGGTATTTGTTTGTAATAAAAAAATAGTTTTTATACTAAATTTGTTAACTTTAATTGGAGCTAAAATGTAAAAATCCCGCATAAGCTCCCGCGCAGTGTGCTATTTACAGCAATCACAATCAGTCTACACAACCGATTGTGATTTTTGACAAATTTTTTTACGAAGAAATGGCACTCATCAAAATGATTGCACTTATACTTTTTATATCTCGTCTCTCTATTTTCAATATGTCTTTTTTAAACAATACTTTTAATCGATCAATCTTCTTATTCCGTAAGGATCAATCGTGATGATTGTACCGTCTTCCGTATAATCGATTTTGGTTACTTTCATGCTTCGTAAATGCGTTACTCCTTTTGACAAACTGGAATCATGATAAAATAAATACCACTCATTATTTACTTCACAGATCGAATGATGCGAAGTCCAGCCTACAACGGGATTTAGAATGCGCCCTTGATACGTAAACGGACCATATGGCGTATCGCCTATTGCATAACAAATAAAATGGGTATCTCCGGTAGAGTACGAGAAATAATATTTTCCGTTGTATTTATGCACCCATGAAGCTTCGAAAAAGCGGCGGTCATTATCGCCTGCTGCCAAAACCTGTCCATTTTCATCCAGGATTTTGATTTCTTTAGGTTCTTCGGCAAATTGCAACATATCATCTGAAAGCATTGCGACAATTGGTCCTAAAGCCGGCTCCTCTGCCGATGGTTCTTCGTTATTCTCATCAAATTTATTATTTCGGTATTTTTGAAGCTGTCCGCCCCAAATTCCTCCAAAATAAATATAATGTTTCCCGTTATCATCTTCAAAAACGGCAGGATCAATACTAAAACTTCCTTTAATGGCATCTGGTTCCGGTTTAAAAGGACCAACTGGAGAATCGCTTACTGCAACTCCAATCTGGAAAATGCCGCTGGCACGTTTCGCAGGAAAATACAAATAATACTTTCCGTTTTTGCAGGCTGCATCGGGAGCCCACATTTGTTTTTCAGCCCAGGCCACATCATTTACGTGCAGCGCAACACCATTATCTACGGTTGCAGCGTCTATAGAATCCATCGAAAAAACATGATAATCTTCCATTCCAAAATGATCTCCATTGTCATTAAAAGGAATCCCGGCATCAATATCGTGTGAAGGATAAATATAAATTTTACCGTTGAATACGTGTGCCGACGGATCTGCCGTGTACATATGCGAAACTAACGGTTGTGAAATGGCTGCTTTATTAATTTGTTCGAAATTAATTTGTTCAATACTATCTTCAGGCATAGTGATATCTTATGTTTTAAATTATAATTAAGTTCTTCTTTCTTTTAAATCGGTTTCTATCTGCACTTCCATTTTTTTATCGATTTTATAGAAAAACAATAACCCAACTCCAACTAAAAATGGAATGGAAGGAAAAACACTAACCAATAATTTGATTCCGTTGATGGCTGTTTCTGATTGCAATAATGAATTTGGAACATAATGAAAGAATCCCAAAAACAAAGTCGTTAACGCCCCTCCAATGCTCAAACCTGCTTTTAAACCTACCATCATCGCCGAAAATATAATAGCGGTTGCACGACGGTTGTTGAGCCATTCTGAATAATCAGCAACATCTGCGATCATTGCCCAAAGAATCGGAATCGTGATTCCGTAGAAAAATCCATGCAGGATTTGGGAGAAAAAGATTAAGCTGATGGAGCTCGGCGGAAAGAAATAAAAGGCAAGTACAAATAAGGTGGAGATGAATAAAAACAATCCGAAAACATTTCGTTTGCCATATTTATCTGCCAGACTTTTAGACAATGTAATGCCGACAATCATAAAAATAATACCACCCGCATTAAACAATCCAAATCCGGCAGAAACAGGATCATTTCCAAAATGGTTCAAGCCAATGTTGGATAACAGGTCTAAAATAGGCTGGATAAAAAGAGCCAGCTGTTCTTTATTTACATAATTTTCAAAATAATACACATACGATCCGCCTTTCATTGCCAGGGTTATAAAAACCAAAGTGGTAAGCGCCAGCATGATCAGCCAAGGCGTATTTTTCTTTAAATCATTTAAATCTTCTTTGATACTTGACTTTTGTTCCGGTTTTGGAATTATACGCTCTTTTGTGGTTAAAAATGTGATTAGCAACATTATAGTTCCAATGATCGCCAGTACTGTCATTACTTTTTCGATACCCACCGCCTTATCTCCGTTTCCGGCACTTTTAATGATTCCGAGCATGAAAACCTGAACAAAAAACTGGGCAAACATAACCGCTACAAAACGATACGATGACATACTGTTGCGCTCTTTCATATCGCCTGTAATTACGCCGCTTAAAGCAGAATAAGGCAAATTGTTACCGGCATAAAACAATAGTAAAAAAGTGTATGTTACTACGGCATAAATCACTTTTCCCTGATACGAAAAATCAGGTGTTGAAAAAGCCAGTAATGCTACCGCTCCTAACGGAATTGCAGTAATCAAAATCCAGGGTCTGAACTTTCCCCATTTTGTACTGGTTCTATCTGCTAAGACTCCTATAATTGGGTTAAAAACAAATGCTGCAATTAATCCTACTACCAGCATAATTATTGAAGAATGAGTAGGCGATAATCCATAAATATCGGTGTAAAAATAGGCCAGATAGGTCATCAAAGTCTGAAAGACCAAATTTGCAGCTAAGTCGCCTAAGCTATATCCTATTTTTTCTTTAATGGATAATTTTTGTGAAGTATAATTCATTATTTGTATGTGGTTATTGTGGTTAGTTTTCGTTTGCCGAAGACAAAAAATTTCAATTTATTGATGTGATAATTGCGGAAAGCGACTTAAACAATCGGTTGTGTAAAATTAAATAAAAATATATATTATCCAAATTTAGTTCACTTTATTTCAAGTATAATTTTAAAAACAACCGATTGTTGTATTTTTCTTAAAAATATTCGTTTTTAGTACGAATTATTCTTTTGTTTCTTTCAATTGCAACACACTATTGTAAGCTTTTTTAGGCTCTAATTTAGGATCGAATAATAACGGATAATTGGTTCTCCCTTTTATCGGCCAGTCGTTTAACCATGATTGTCCGTCGTGCACGCCCCAAAAAGTAACTCTGCTGATTTTGTCTTTGTGTTTCAGGAATAATTTAAAAATATCGGCATAACGCTGCGCCAGTTTATTCTGAATTGAATCCGGAAGCGTTTTAGGATACGGATTCATTTTGGCACTTCCTTCAAAATTCTGATTGACGTCAGCACCTTTTAAATCCCACGGATTTGGTAAAACCGTAATATCAAGTTCCGTAAAAGCGACTTTAAGTCCCAATGCCGAATAAGCTGCAATACTTTCTTCAATCTCTTTCAAAGAAGGACTATCTAGCCTCCAATGTGCCTGAATTCCAACACCGTCAACCTTTCCTCCGGCTGCCCTCACTTTTTTGATCAAATTAAGGGTGCCTTCTCTTTTTTTCGGTTCTTCATTATTATAATCGTTATAATATAAATCTACTTTCGGATCTGCCTGTGCAGCGAGTTTAAAAGCATCTGCCAGATAACGTTCACCAAGCGCACTCAAAAAAACAGATTGACGTAATGTTCCGTCTTCATTCAAAGCTTCGTTAACAACATCCCACGAATCAATTCTTCCTTTATATTTAGAAACAATCGTTGTGATATGATCTTTCATAAATGCCTTCATAGCAGTGCTGTCTTTTATTTCAGACATCCAGGGCGCTAACTGACTGTGCCATATTAAAGTATGACCGTGAATAAACATTTTGTTTTTTTCTCCGTACGCCACAAATTTATCAGTTAAGGCAAAATCAAATTTATCTTTAGCCGGATGCACAAACATCGATTTCATGATGTTTTCTGCTGTAATAGCGTTAAATTCTTTGCGAATTAACGAATCAACTTTAGGATCTTTTTCTTCAATTTGATCGGCGCTTAAAGCTGTTCCTATATAAAAATCGCTTTTATAGACATCCTTTAACGAGGAAATTTCTTTTTTTGAAGCACAACTTACAAACAGCACCGCAGCGGCTGTGAGCAAATAAGGTTTGATTAATTTCATATTTTTTTGGTTAATAGTTACTATATTTTATTTCTTTCGAAGATTCCTCATTGCTCGGAATGACAAAAACAAACGCACTCCTGCTTATCATTATTTCTTTCTAAAACTTTCCGGAGGCCCTAAATACGTTTTTAAAATTTTCCCTTCTTCGGTTTCAATTACAATTTTTTGAAGCACTAAAGCTGGATCAACTCCGTAAATTTTCAAGACATGATTCCCTGAATTTTCTATTTGATGCAAGGACGTTATTACCTTTATATTATCCGCGACAGCGTTATTCCACTCTTTTTCAGATTTATCCTGATTAAGATTCATAATCTGAGGTTTTTCACTGTCGAAGGAAATACCGTATTTTAGTCCGTCTCCCATTTTAAAATTAAGCGAAGGCGAAAAATAAGCGTGTACTTTTACTTTTCCGCTGCTGAAAAAATGAATGTCATATTCTAATCTTGGTGATTCATCAGCAATTTCAATACTTTTAAAATTCGAAGGTTTTAATGTAACTCCTGATTCTGTTTTTCCGATATTCGGAATAGCTGTCCATTCTACTTTATTTCCTTTTACTGATCTTGAATAATTTTGAGCTTCAATGGAGGCATAACCATTACTTTCCATAAATCCATGAGCATCTTTCAAGTCATTGTTTCTGGTATTCACCGTAATTTCAAATTTTTGCTTGCCTGCTGTAATAACAAACTGGCTTGCAGCATCTCCTTTTGGCGCTTTTTTCCAATCGATAGTAATTAAAATTCTTTCTTCCTGATCGATTTTTCCTTTTGATTTCGAAAATGTAATCCAATCATTTTTAGCGCTTATTTTAAAGTCAAAAGGTTTTGTACCGCGATTGAATAGATCAACATAAAAAGATTTGTTATCGAATGCATTAAAAGTCGGCAAAACAATTGCGGTTTTAGTATTTGGCCACCAATTTTCAGAACCTTCGATGGCAATTCCTGCATCAGATTGATTTGGCAGTCTGACTAATTTTGTCTGCGGTATTACATTATTTTTAGGTTCCTGCCAGTAGGTATACCCAATATGCGTCTGCGCCATCATGTGATTCCATTTGCCGCCGGCCAATTTGGTATGATAATAATTGGTGAGTAAACTGTCTTTTTCAAATAAAGCCGTGACCTGTCTGGCATATGAATTTGCCGAAGCTCTGCCCTGACTTGCATACAGCTGATTTTTTGCCGCTGCCACATAAAGCTCGTTTAAGTTGGCACTTGCCAAAACAGGAAATAAAACCAGTTGATAAAAAGCATCTTTGTATTCCGGTTTTAGCTGCTCGTTGACTGCATTGGCATTATCAACTAGTTTTTTGTAATCTGCCAGTACATTTTCTGCTTCTTTATAATTTGTAATGCTGTAGGTTTTCTCGTTTACTAATTCCGGCTTTCTTCTTGCATTGTATTTGGTATACAATTTTAAAAGCTGTGCAATCTCATCAGCATTTTGTCCGTCAAAATTTTCCTTTGCCCACTGTACATAATATTGGTCTAAATTTCCCGCATTAAAAGCTTCCGGGTTCCAGGCCATATCCAGGAAAAATTCAATTGGAAACTCCATTGGTTTGATGTCGCCCACATTGACAATCCAAATTTTATTTACTCCGGATTGATACGCCAGATCCATTTGCTCCCAGGTGCGCTCGATTTGGTTTGTATTGATCCATTTATAATTTCTTGGTCCGCCAACATAATCATAATGATAATAAATGCCGTAACCTCCTTTTCTTGGTTTCGCATCGAGTTCAGGCAACTTCCTGATATTTCCCCAATTATCATCACATAATAAAAGCGTAATATCATCAGGAACCCGCATTCCTTTATCATAATAATCCTGAACTTCCTTGTAAAGTGCCCACATTTGAGGCGTCTCTTCAATTGGTTTTTTGGTAACTTCCTTTATAATATCTCTTTGCGTTTTTACGATATTTTCCAGTAAACCAATTGCCGTTCCCTGTGTCATTGGTTCATCGCCGTCGCCGCGCATTCCCACGGTTACAATAGTTTCGGTGCTGCCCATTCTTTTCATTCCGTCTTTCCAAAACGAAATCAGGTTTTCAGAATTGCTACTAAAATCCCATTTTCCATTTGATTTACCCCATTCTGCATGTGCTCTTGTCAGAGGTTCATGGTGCGAAGTTCCCATGACAATTCCGTATTCATCGGCTAAAACAGCATTTTGAGGATCATCCACATAAAACATTCTTCCCCACATCGAAGGCCATAAATAATTGCCTTTCATTCTCAAAATCAACTCAAAAACCTTGTCGTAGAATTTAGCGTTAAAACCGCCGTAATTCTCAAATGCCCAGCCGGATAATGCAGGAGCTTCATCATTTATAAAAATCCCGCGGTATTTTACTTTTGGTTCTTCCTTAGTATGAATTCCGGGAATAACATGCAATTCCGATTGTTTTTTTACCGGAACATCTGCCCAAAAATACCACGGAGAAACTCCAATTTGACCTGACAAATCATACATTCCGTAAATCGTTCCTCTTTTATCAGAACCTGCAATTACAAGCGCTTTTTTTATTCCTTTAAAAGGATTATCTACTATTTGAGTGGTAAATTTTTCCCATTTGCCTTTCAATACACTGGCATCAATTTTTCCTTCCCGGGCAAGCTGATCTATAATTTCGCTTTTACCCAGTGTTCCTATAATTAGTACAAAATCTGAAGTTTCAGATATTTCACTGCTTCTTTTCGGATGGAGATCTGACACTTTAAAAAGGTCATTTTCTAAATGTCCTGCCACTCTCAGAACTCCCGGAAAATCATTTTTACTTACTAAAATTGAAGCCGTTTTTCCTTTTGAAACCAAAGGGAAATTTTCGGTGGCAGCCATATTCACTACATATTTCTCGGGATTTATGGCATACGATTTTATGCTGATTCCGAAGAGAAAAAGCAACAATAGAAATGACAAAATATGAGATTTTAATAAGCGCATCGTAATTATTTGTGATATTAATTTTTACAGCAACCTGCGGTAACTTTATGCTAAGGTTTGACAATATTTTTTAGAGGAAACAACATCAAAAATGCGCAAACTAACTTCAACGGAAACCTGACAGATTTAAAATTTTCAGGTCTAAATCTGCGTTTATTTTAAACCTGATGCAGTTTATAAGCAATTCCCATTTCCAGACCTCTCAATTCTGCTAAACCTTTTAGTCTTCCCACTAACGAATAACCGGGATATGTTTCTTTTTCTTCATCAACAGCGTGTAAAAAACCGTGATCGGGACGCATTGGCAGACTCACTTTTCGTTTGTTCATTAACAAAAGAATTTTTTCGATAATTACTTCCATTTTGGTATCGCCTTTCAAATGTTCTGATTCCCTGAAAATAATTTCGCTTTCGCGGAAGGTATTTCTAAGATGCAAAAAGTGAATTCGATCTCCAAAATCATCTATAATCTGCTCCAGATTGTTTTGCGGATCAGCTCCCAAAGATCCTGTACAATAACACAATCCGCTGGCATTTAAAGGAACGGCTTCAAAAATGGCTTTGATATCTTCCTGAGTAGAAACAATTCTTGGTAATCCTAAAACCGAGAATGGCGGATCGTCTGGATGAATCGCTAATTTCGAACCATTTGCTTCGGCGATTGGAGCAACTTCTGATAAAAAATAAATCAGGTTTTCTCTCAATTTATTGTTGTCAATATTGGCGTAATTGTCTAATAAGGAAAGAATCTGTTCTGCCGTAAAATTGATTTTACTTCCCGGAAGGCCTAATAATACATTTTTAAAAAGCAGTGCTTTCTCTTCCTCTGAAAGTGTACTGCCAAATTGTAAAGCGTTTTCTTTCTGTGTCTCTGAATAATCGTTTTCTGAATTTGGACGCTGTAAAAGAAAAACATCAAAATAAGTAAACGCATCCTGATTGTATAACAGGGCTTTACTTCCGTCTTCATTAACAAAATTATGATTGGTGCGAACCCAGTCTAAAATGGGCATAAAATTATAGGTAATGATTTTTATACCGCAATCTGAAAGGTTTTTGATACTGATTTTATAATTCTCAATGTATTGCAGGTAATTTCCTGAAGCTTTTTTTATCTCTTCGTGAACGGGCAGACTTTCTACAACGGTCCATTCTAATCCGGCATTTTTTATAAATTCCTGTCTTTCTTTTATTGCTTCAATTGTCCAGACCGCTCCAACAGGAATTTGGTGCAGTGCAGTAACAATTCCTGATGCTCCGGCCTGTTTAATATCGAGTAAAGTAACGCTGTCCTGAGGGCCAAACCAGCGCATGGTTTGTTGCATTTTTATCATGATCTTTATTCTTTATAATTAAAAACCAATGCTGTTACCGCCGTCAACAGGCAAAACCGTTCCGGTAGTATATTTTGATTCGCTTAGGGCGAAATAATAAACGGCATCTGCTATATCCGATGGTTCTCCTAAAAAGCCCATTGGCGTTCTGCCCAATACTTTATTTTTTCTTTCCGGATCATTGTCCAAAGCTGTAGAAGACATTTTGGTTTTGATAAATCCCGGCGCAATGCAGTTTACGCGAATCCCAAACGGAGCCAATTCTACCGCCATTGCACGGGTCATAGACTCAATCGCGCCTTTACTGGCAGAATATGCGATCACTTTCGGAATTCCGTATTGCGATGCCATCGAGCTGATATTGACGATACTGCCGCTTCCATTTTCTTTCATGTTTTTTACAACCGCTTTACTCACGGCAAAAACACTCAAAAGGTTGGTGTGTATTACAGATAAAAAATCTTCATCGGTTACCTCCAAAAATTCTTTTTTCAGATTAATTCCGGCGTTATTTACTAAAATATCGATTGCATTCTCTTTTACTATATTCTCGATCATGGCCGGAATTCCAGCAATATCATTCAAATCAAATAACACCGGAATGGCATTTTCGCCAATTTCTCTGCAGGCTTCTTCGGTCTTTTGTTTTGATCTTCCGATGATGTACGTTTTGATTCCGTTATCACATAATTTTTTTGCGGTTGCAAAACCTAAACCTGAATTTCCTCCTGTTACAATTGCTGCTTTTGTGCTCATATTCTTTTTTTTATGTTAATTTCCAGGTGCAAATGTAAATTTTAATGATTTAAAATACTCTAAAGTCTGTACAGGTTTCTCTACTTCTTTAGGTAATTCTTTTCCTGAAAATTGCTGAAAATAAAGCAAACAGGCATCCCGCCACCATTTTGCTTCTTTATATTGAATTTCTAATAATATTTTTACTTCTTTAAAACGCTCGGCGTCAACATATTTTTCTGTTTTGTTCCAGGTATTTTGCATTTCTTTTACCTGATTTACGCCTTCCTGATATTTTAAAGCCATTCCGTTCCAGAGCGTTTGGCCATTTTTTAGTTTATAATCCCAGGAAACATGATGAAACCATAATAAATCTTTTTCGGGACAGGTTTCCAGATTATCAAAAAGTTGCTGAATTTCAGGAGCATATTGCGAAACTGCATTTGTTCCTGTTTTCGATCTGTCGAATCCAATGCCGTTTTTATCTGCTTTATGATAATACACCGGATTCCATTCCGGCCTTGATAAATTAGAAACCCACGGACCCGGACCGTAATGATGTCCGGTATCCATAATATGATGCAATCCTAAAGGTGTCATATAATTAACAACGGCTTCGCGCGATTGTATCATCATTTCTTTGACAGGTTTAATGAAGTTTTCGTCGTTCGAAAAAGTACATTTTAACCATTCATCAGCGATGACTTCAGCATCTAAATAGGGATTCCAGGCCAGTCTCCCGAAACCATACCAATTGGCCTGCGCAAAAGGATGTCCCGTCCAGTTTAAGTCATTTCCGATATTGGAAACTCCGGCAATTCCCGTTAACTTATGAGGATATACAGTTCCGTCTACGACTTTGGCTACAGTCGAACCTTTGCCTTTTTGATACGTATCAGATTCTAAAACTTCCTGAAATAATTTTGGGAGATAAACCAAATGTGTGCTAAAACCTAAATATTCCTGTGTAATTTGAAACTCCATCATAATAGGCGTTTTTGGCATTGCGCCAAATAACGGATGAAAAGGTTCTCTGGGCTGAAAATCGATTGCGCCATTTTTTACCTGAACGATTACATTGTCTTTAAATTTTCCGTCATACGGCTGAAATTCGGCGTAAGCCTGCTTTGCCCTGTCATTTGCATCATGTTCTGAGTATACAAAAGCACGCCACATAATTACACCGCCAAACGGAGCAACGGCATCTGCAAGCATATTAGCGCCGTCAACGTGATCTCTGCCGTAATTTTGAGGTCCGGGTTGTCCTTCAGAGTTGGCTTTTACCAAAAATCCGCCAAAATCAGGAATTCTTTTGTAGATTTCTTTTGCTTTTTCTTTCCACCAATCTGCTACTGCGGCATCTTTTGGATCGGCAGTTTTTAAACCTCCAATTTCGATTGGTGCCGAAAAACGAGCGGTTAAATATACTTTTATTCCGTAAGGCCTAAAAACATTGGCCAAAGCCTCTACTTTCTCTAAATATTGCGGCGTAAGAATTAAGGCATTTGCATTTACATTGGTCAAAACCGTTCCGTTAATTCCAATTGAGGCATTTGCCCTGGCGTAATCAATATAACGCTGGTCGATAAATTCCGGTAATTTCTGCCAGTTCCACAAAGAGAATCCTGCATAACCGCGTTCGACAGTTCGGTCAAGATTATCCCAATGATTTAAGATTCGGATGTTAGTTTTTGGTGCATCAGCAATGTTCAGATTTTGGATTGATTTATGCATCTGAATCCATCTTAAAAAGCTGTAAACGCCGTATAAAACACCAATATCATTTTTACCAGAAATGACAATTTGCTTTTTATTTTTTATAGAAATAGATTTAATAATAAAACCTTCGTCGTTTATTTTATCAAAATCAGCTGCTATTGCATTTTGAATTTCCGAATTTAACGATGCTTTAGAACCGATAATTATATTGTGGTCTCCTTCCAGTTTCGATTTAATAAGCAGCGTATTCCCTAACATATTCTGCAGCCCTGACTCTAATTCATTCGCAGCAATTTTTGAAGTTTCAGAATTTCCCAAAGAAACAATTCCTTTAAGAGCAGCATTGTATTCTGAACTAATCTTCGAATTGGTAATCTTATCGTATTGAAGCCATAATTTATAATCCTTTTGACCTAAAGCCGAAAAGGAAATACAAAGAAACAGGAAAACAAATCTTACTGAAGCCATTTACTATTTAGTTTATTCTTTACAATTTTAATTTTGACTGAATCAGTATTTTTGCTCACAATAAAAATATTTGATAAAATTTTAATCTAAAAAATACATTATTACAAATAAAACAACGATTGCAATCGGTTGCGTAAAAATATAAGATTGTTGTTTAAGAAAAAAATTTTAGGTCTCTTTTTTTGAAAAAATAAATTTTATGCAGCATTTGTTCCTGAAATAGGGATTAGAATGTGAATCAAACAAAAAAAAGACGCACCCTGGTGCGTCTGATATCATTGAAATAAGAATTGATCGAATTTCTTTTAAGCTAAAGTTTTATTTTTATCAGATGATTCCCTAATAAGGACTTCTGTATTTAAGAAGGTTATCTCCTTAACGTCATCGTTTTTACTTGATTTTAGATTTTTGATGATAATTTCAGCTGCTGCTTTACCCATTTTTTCTGCCGGATGCGTTATGGTCGACAAATTAGGATCTATGATCTGCGAAATCGGGTCATTGTTAAAACCAATAACAGCCATTTCTTCGGGTACTTTTATACCTCTTTTTTTTGCTGTCTGTACTGCACTTACGGCTATAATATCTCCGGGAGCAAATAATCCGTCCGGAATTGGCTTTAAGTCAAACAATTGATTGCTTGCCTTTACGCCTTCTTCATAAGTAACTGATTTTAGGTTGACAATTAATTCTTCATCAACCGGCAGATTATGATCTTTTAAAGCTTCAATATAACCTCTTTTCCTTTCGCTGTAAAGGTTTCCTAATTCTGAACCTGCGGTAAGATGCGCAATCCGGATACAGCCTTGCTCTATAAGATGTTTTGTGGCTTTATAACCCGCTGAATAATTGTCGATTACAACTCTAAAAGTATTATAATCTTTAGGAACCCTGTCTACAAAAACAAGCGGAATATTATTGTTTGAAAATTGCTGAAAATGCGAAGTATCTCTGGTTTCCATCGCCAGCGAGCATATTACGCCGCTTACACGGTTGCTGTACAACGATTTGGCCATATTAACCTCTTCTTCATAAGAGTCATGCGACTGCATAATAATGACGGTGTAGTCTGATTTTTGAGCTGTAATTTCGATACCGCTGATCAAAGAAGAAAGAAAAGGCTGGGTTACAGTTGGAATCAAAACACCAATCGTTTTGGTCTTATTACCGCGTAAACCCGCTGCTAAAGTATTGGGAACAAAGCCCATTTCTTCAGCAGTTTTTTTAACTTTCTTTATCGTTTTATCACTTATTGTATGATGATCTTTTAAAGCTCTTGAAATTGTTGACGTGGCCAGATTAAGCCTTTCAGCAATGTCATAAATCGTTACATGTTTATTCTCTTCCATAAAATAAATAATTATGAGATGTAAATATAACCTATTTTCTAACAAGATATTCTTTCGCAAAATTAACATTCATTTTTATACCTGTTACAGAAATAATTTTATCACAACTTCTTTCAAAAAAATTAATTTAAAAACATAATTTTAAATCCTTTTGTATTACTTTTATCGCTTAAGTTTTTTTTCTTAAATCTTATAAATCCCAAATTTACAAGACTTTAACTTTGCTCATTTTTATTATTTGTGTATAAAACTAAATTTATGGAAATCAGTTTCAGAAGACTTCATTTTTTGATATTTTTCTTTTTGTCTATAGGTCTGCAGGCTCAGATTGAAAATAAAAAGAAGACTTTTGTCTCCGGAAATCCTTCTGAAATTAGAGAAGAAAAAACGATTACCGCACTTTATTCCTTATACAATAAAGGCGATGAAAAAAAAGCCTATTCAAAAGCACATTCGATTCTCAAATCAACAAAAAACAATCGTTCTACAGCTTGTGCCAATCTTCTTTTAGCCTATTATTTCAATAAAAGGACCATTATTGACTCTTCGATTTATTACACGAATCAGGCATTAAAGTTTAATACGGTTGTAAATGATTCTCTAAAAAACAGGCTTTTTTCTCTGGGATATAACTTACTGGCGACTAATTATAAAAAAAGAGGGCTTTTTAGCGAAAGTAAAAAATGGCATATTAAAGGCATTGAATCTTCTCAGAAATACAACGAAAAAAATCTTTTTTACACCCATACGCACGGTTTAGCATTGGTATATAGCGAATTAGAAGATTATAATAATGCCCTGAAATTATTCAAACAATGTCTTGAATATAAGGAAGATAACGAAATTATTTTGGGAAGTTATATCAACATTGGAGATATCTATTCTCAAATGAAGGACTATGACAATGCTAATTCTTTTTATAAAAAAGGAAAAATCCTTTCTGAAAAAACGAATAATAATCAAGGCCGAACGGTTATTTTACTGGGGCTTGGAGCAAATTATCAATTGCAGCACAAATCTCAGGAAGCCCTGAAAAGCTATAAAGAAGCTGTTGTTATTGCTGATAAAAACGAACTGAACCAACTCGCTATAGCGGCCCGAACCAATATTGGAGATTTATATATTGATTTAAAAAAATACAGCGAGGCTAAAATTATATTTTCTGAAGCGCTTCAAAAAGCAGTTTCTTTTGGACTTCTTGAAAATCAAATTTACATTTATGATGAGTTAAAAAAAATCGCAACCCAGCAGGAAGATTATAAAAGTGCTTACGCTTATTTGGGCAAATCAACTCAGATTAAGGATTCGGTCAATACACTTCAGAAAATAAAAGAGATTAATGAGCTTGAAATCAAATACAAAACTTCTCAGAAAGAAAAAGAAATTGAAGCTTTGCAATTTGAAAATGCTGCCAAAAAGCTAATGGTAGAGAACCAGACGGAAGCGATAAAAAACATGCGTCTTGAAGAAGAAATCTCTAAAAAGGACAATGAAAATACGATTTTGTTTTTTCAGAATTCGTCTGATAAAAAACGAAATGAAATCTCTCTTCTTAAAAAAGACCAGCAGCTGAAAGCACTTGAAATTAATCAGCAGAAGAAAATCAGATTGTTTACTATTCTTGCTTTTTTGGTGCTTTTGATCCCCATTGTCGCGCTTTTATTTCAATATTATAAACGTTTTAAAGTACAGCGTTTATTGAATTCAAAACAGGCTGAAATTAGTTCTCAGAAAATAAATGCCATTTTAAAGGACCAGGAATTAGAGTTAATAAAAGCTTCTATCAACGGACAGGATAAGGAACGGGAACGTATTTCGCAGGAACTTCATGACGGTATTGGCGGTAATCTTGCAGCGATTAAATTACAGCTGCACCATCTTACCAATTTTAACTTTTCTACGATAAAGGCAATCAGTGTTCAGTTAGACGAAACGTATCAGCAGGTTCGGAATTTATCGCATAATTTGATTCCGAAGAAATTCAGCCACAATAAATTTACCGAAGTTTTAGAATCTTATCTGGACAATATCAGCGCAGCAAGCGGATTAGAAATTTATTTCCTGGCTTATCCCAAAAAGGAAATAAATGAGATGGATGAGAATGTACAAATTGAAACTTTCAAGATGATTCAGGAACTTTTAACCAATGCCTTTAAACACGCAAAAGCCTCACAAATAGAAATTCAATTGAATTTAGTCGGTACTATTTTGAATGTTTTGTTTGAAGATAACGGCATCGGTTTTACTACTGAAAATTATACAAAAGGCATTGGTTTTATTAATTTAGAGGCTCGAATTAGTAAATTAAAAGGTTCTTTTGTGATTGATTCAAAACTCAAAAGAGGCACTATCGCGAATATTAACATCCCTATACAAACTGCTGTAATAAAATCGAAGAATAAAAAAGGGATCAATTTAAAGAAGAGACTTGATCAATTAAAAAGCAATCAAAGTACATGAGTAATATAAAACTTCTTATTGCCGATGATCATACGATGTTTCTACAGGGAATTATTTCGCTGTTAGAAAATGAAACTAATATAGAGATCGTTGGCAAAGCGGTAAACGGAATTGAAGCGCTGGAGGTAATTAAAAAAGGAACTGTTGATTTTATTATTTTGGACATCAGCATGCCGGAAATGGACGGTATTGCATTGAGTAAAATTCTAAAAAAAGAACATTCAAACGTAAAAATACTAATAGTGAGCACACATAGTAATGTGATGCTTGTTTCGAGATTGATCAGGATTGGAGTTCATGGTTACCTGCTGAAAAATGCAGAAAAATCAGAATTGTTACAAGCGATTTATACGATTGCAAAAGGTGAAAATTATTTCTCTGAAGAGTTGGAAGAAAAACATCTTTTGAATAAGTCAAAAATCGAAAAGCAGATTTCGAATTTAACGGAATTAAGCTCACGCGAAAAAGAAATTTTGGTTTTGATCGCGCATGAGTATAATACGGCTGAAATTGCCGAAAAAACATTCATCAGCCTGAATACGGTAAACACGCATCGTCGTAATTTATTGTCGAAACTGAATGCCAAAAATACGGCGGGATTGGTAAAATATGCTGTTGAAAATGGCTTGGTCGATTGATTTATTCAAAACCTTTTCCGGTTCTGTAATTAAACCGAAACTATCGGGAATTACAACATTATAAAATGACTTATTGTAGGTACAGATAATTCTGAAATGCTCTGACAAATGAAATCCTGCCAGAAAATTTAATGTATTTGATGTGCGGCAGCCACCGCCAAATTCTAATTTATTTTTATAATTGATCAAAAGATTGAAATTGGTCTGAATAGGAGCGCCTTCAACATATTTTAATAAAAACTAGGGTTTATCATTACTTCTTCAAAACGACAACCGAAATAACTGTAATGGATATTCTTTAAATTCGTACTATTATTTGAATTAAAAGTGCTGCTGAGTTAATTTGGTGATGATAATCCGAAATATACTTTATCGCGATTGTACAAAAAAACAACTCCAAAAGTGGGTGTAAAACGATGTACATCTTCTTGAAATTCGGGATCGTTTTCTAATCCTAATTCAGATAAATTTTCATCGTAAATCATGGCTCCGGCGGTAACTCCACTAATGACAAAACCATTGGTTCCGTTTAAGGTGGATACATCAAAATTATCAAATGAAAAGCCTGATCCCCCAAAAATCAAGTAAATTTCACCAACGTTAGATGTACCACCAAAATCGGCTCCAAGAGCTCCAATCATAAGATCCGGAATTCCATATCCATTAATATCTCCAGCAGATTGAGTGGTAGTGTAGCCCAAATCATCTTTAGCGGTTTTTCCAGAAACTGCGAAACCGTTTGAGCCATCTAAAATAGATTTAGGTACCTATGGGCAGCCATTTTACCCGTATGAAATAGATAATCTAAAAAAAAGGAGTATGACTAAGATAATTTGAAAGCCATTTATTTTTCTGATACTATTTACCATACTGCTACATTATGTTTTACACTAATTCTAATGCGCAAAACTATACCTCTTCTATATTCTATGCATCACTATAAATAGTGATTTTGTCTTTTTAAATAAACTAGTATTTCAACTAATATCGTACTTAAAATAACTTAATTGCATCAGTAATCCTAAATCAAATTATAATTTGTATTTTAGTCTAAATGATTAACTACTAAATATATGCGTTACTTTATCGCTCTCATTGTCATTTTAGTGACAGTTTCCTGCAAAAACGAAACGAAATCCGTTTCGCTTAAAGATTATTACACCTATGACCAAAATAATATTGAAGCGGCAGGAGTAAAAATGATACCCATAAAGACACCAGTGGGAGAATTTAAAGTATGGACAAAACGTTTTGGAAATAATCCTAAAATTAAAGTATTACTATTGCATGGCGGTCCGGCGATGACACATGAATACATGGAATGTTTTGAAACTTTTTTTCAACGTGAAGGTTTTGAATTCTACGAATACGATCAGTTAGGGTCTTATTATAGTGACCAGCCAAAAGACAGCAGTTTATGGACGATTGACAGATTTGTCGATGAAGTGGATCAGGTACGTAAGGCAATTGGTGCAGATAAAGATAATTTTTATATTTTGGGAAATTCCTGGGGTGGCATTCTAGCAATGGAATATGCTTTAAAACATCAGCACCATCTTAAGGGGTTACTGGTTTCCAATATGGTAGCCAGCGCTCCTGAATATGGGAAATATGCCGATGAAGTTTTAGCAAAGCAAATGAAGCCCGAAATATTGACAGAGATAAGAGCCTTAGAAGCTAAAAAAGACTTCAACAATCCAAGATATATGGAGTTGCTAGTTCCTAATTTCTATAATGAACATTTATGTCGGTTAAAAGAGTGGCCAGACGGATTAAATCGTGCCAGCAAACATATTAATGGAGAAATTTATGCTTTGATGCAGGGACCAAGTGAATTTGGAATTAGCGGCCGTTTAGCAAAATGGGATATCAAAAACCGACTGCATGAACTTACGATTCCAACCCTAATGATTGGCGCAAAATACGATACTATGGATCCAAAAGCTATGGAAGAGCAAAGTAAACTGGTTCAAAAAGGACGCTATTTATATTGTCCCAATGGAAGTCATTTAGCGATGTGGGACGATCAAAAAGTTTTTATGAGTGGTGTAATTCAATTTATTCATGATGTTAATACCAATAAATTCTAAAAATTAATAAACTCAAATAAAGCGTATCATAAAAAATAGTCAGAATAATAATCTGGGCATTTCTCATTGCCCGGTCTTTGCGCTGTATGTTTTGTCTCGGGGATTTAGCGCACACAGTATCTCTCTATTCTGCCGCAAAAGGATGCTGTTTTATCCCTTTCGCAGTTCCGGATTAAATTCAAAACCCGGATTTTCTGTAAAGTTCCGGATTTAAGGTTCCAGAAACCCTGTAATTAAAAGTTTTTATTCTTGATGGTATAGACCAAAACATATTTAAAACAAAAAACCCTGTTTCGTTTAGAAACAGGGTTTTCAAAAGAAAGGCGACGACATACTCTCCCACATAACTGCAGTACCATCTGCGCAGGCGGGCTTAACTTCTCTGTTCGG
>Ga0247815_10000416_pt1 | contig 33547 bp, 31 predicted proteins | sample UWRJL194509B1_FD_181014 | JGI IMG/M metagenome (GOLD analysis project Ga0247815, IMG submission 181014) | Plant litter microbial communities from Arlington Agricultural Research Station in Wisconsin, United States - UWRJ-L194-509B-1 | ecosystem: Environmental > Terrestrial > Plant litter >...
TGAAAACTGTTGACTTGTCAAAGGGTCCGCGGGTTCGAATCCCCCACTCTCCGCCAAACAAAAATGCTACCCAATAGGGTGGCATTTTTTGTTATAAAGCAAGTTCTGCGCGGTGGCGGAAGGCTTGCTTTATAACAAAAGAAGGACAGGAGCGCAGCGACAGCATTTTTGTTTGAAGCCTCCCCCCTTAGGGGAACAGCGAGAGAAGCGAGCTAATCCCCCACTCTCCGCTGATAGGGTATCAAATCCAACAAAAAGCCTGCAAATCATAAGATAGCAGGCTTTTTCCATTTTAGAGGTTCTCAAAATTCGCATAATTTCTCATCCTGTTGCTGAGTTATGCGGTGACTAGATTGGGAAATTGAAATGACTGGGAGCGTATACTGCCCTGATTACCGATGGTTTGGAAAGGGAAGTTTTAAATCTGGGGGTGCCCTACCTTTCTGGCCCCCCCTTAAACGACAATTCGGTTTAGTAATCCCAGAACATTGGCACCCAACGAAAGGCTTCACCATCTACCGCTACATGTCCTACTGATGGGAATGGTAAATGCGTAGCCACAAGTAACCCGCCAGTAGCCGCAAGTTCCTTCAAAAGGTTGATGCGGACGCGCGCAGCCTCTTGAGGATCGTGCTCAAAGCCATTGTACCACTCGGGGTGTTCGAAACCAACGGCGAACACAAGGTCGCCAGCAAATGTCAACCGGTCATCACCAGATTTAAGATGGACCACGCTATGGCCAGGGGTATGACCTCCAGTGCGGAAAACGGTTACGCCCGGTGCCACTTCATACTCCTCATCGAAGAGTCGCAGTTGGCTCTGATACACCTCACTGAATTTCTTGGCCGTTGCCCGAAGTGCTTCTGGGAACCCTGGCGGCATGAATACATGAGAGAAATCGGGCGACTCCCAGAATTTTACTTCTGTAGCTGCAACGTGAATCCGTAGATCCGGATGCAAACGGTCTTTGACCCCATCAACGAGTAGCCCACCTACGTGGTCCATGTGCATATGGGTCAGAATTACATCAGTTACAGAGGGAAGGTCGATACCAGCAGCCTCAAGTCGTTTAATTAACTGCCCGGCTCGTGGCAGGTGCAAGTCTGGGTCTAGTCCAAGTCCAGCGTCTATAAGTATGGTCTGGTCACCGCTACGAACTACAACCACATTTAGTGCCCAATCGAAAGCTTCTGAGGGCAGGAACATGTTGTCGAGCCATTCCGCCCTAACGGCCGGATCGGCATTGTGTGCCAACATTTGGGTTGGAAGTGGTAGCACGCCATCGCTGATAACCAAAACTTCAATTTCACCAATCTTCAATGCATAACGAGAGGGAACGAGCTCTTCACCTCCTGTTGTTATTACAGGTGAGATTTTCGTAGCAGAGGTGTTTTTTAAATTCATTGTTTCTCCTTTTTTAATTTATGTAAATTTTTTAGTTAATTATTCTAATCGCTCCTAAGCGATACCCAGTATTGCCAAAGCTCATACCAAAAATTACATAATACTGAACAACAGGCACTTAAACAAAAACGACCTATACAAAAGAGCGCGACATATCGCTATTTGCGATTGACTCCCGATATATCAACTGCCGGGAAAGACAAGTACTTGCTAAAATCAACCCAAAAAAGTGAAAGGTTGCCATTGAGCTACCACTACCATGAAACTTTAAGCGCTAACTTCCTACTTATCTATCTAACATTAATTAATGTTGTAATAGGGTATTTTTAACGCCTAAACTTGACTTGGCATTACCTAAATACTAAATTACATTCCATATTTTGCAATTTTTAAGCCTAAACTCAATAAATGAATAATTTAAGAAACTACCTATCCGTTTTGAGTTATCATACTGCACTTGGAAAATATTTGTTACCATCTATCGATGTTAATGATTTAATTGACCAAAAAAATTCAAGAATTAATCAAGTCAAGAAGAAGCAAGCACGTAAAAAAAAGAAGTAACAAAAAAGTGATACTAGCTACCGGATTTGGGTATATCACTTTTTTGGCAGCTAGTGCGCTGCAAATGGGGTTGTGATGAAAGTATAACGGGCATTATACTAGCTACCGAAGTCTATAAGGACAGCACAATTTTACCAAATAACGGTCTTTCTCTCTTTCCCTGCTCAATTCTTTCATGTGCACTTTTTATTTCTTCAATCGGATATACACTATCTATAACGGGCTTAACCTGTCCATCTTCTATTAATTTGGTGACATGATGGAGCTCATCCCTGCTTTGACGTGTAAAAACGAAATGATACGTAGCATTCTTTTCCCAGGCATGAATGAGATTTTGGGGCTGGGCAATATCGACCAATGTTACAACCCTGCCATAGTCAGCCAGGGCAAGAGGAGCATCAGAAAGCGTGTTGCCACCAACAGTATCAATAAACACATCTACTCCTCTCCCATTGGTATAAGACATGATTTCTTCAATATAGTTCTTCTTATGGTGATCGATGACTACATCAGCTCCAAGTTTCAGGAGCTCCTCATGTAAAGTGCTCTGCCCTGTTGTGTAAACAACAGCACCCAAAGCTTTAGCCACCTGTATTGCAAACGATCCTACGCCGCCGGCACCACCAGGGATTAGTATGATTTCGCCTTTTTTCAGGTTTGCCCTTACAGCCAGCATTTCCCAAACAGTTCCCCCAACCAGAGGAACAGCAGCAGCTTCCTCATACGAAAGATTATCCGGCATTTTGGATAACGAGGATTCATCCGTAAGGTGATATTCTGCATAACTGCCTGATCCGCCAAACCGGGGAGAATAATAAACCTTATCACCAATCTGCCAATTTTTTACGTCCTCACCTATAGCGACAACATCGCCTGAAATATCGTGCCCCGTTATAATTGGTAAATTAAACAGAGACGCATAATCTCCTCTTCTTACCTGATAATCGAGCGGATTTATAGATGTAGCCCTTACTTTAACGAGCACCTGAGAGGGTTCTGTTAAGACGGGAGTTATTACTTCGCTTACCTCAAGGACTTCCGGTCCTCCATAATTTTTGATTACAACTGCTTTCATGATTAGAAATTTAGCTAATTTTCAAAATATACAATTAAAACACTTACAACGATTTCTGAATTAATTTGGCCAGTCCACCAATCGCCTCTTCATTACGTCTGTAATAGGTCCACTGACCAGATCTGGTAGCCTGTATAAGGCCAGATTTTTGTAGTAGACTTAAATAGTCAGATGTTGTAGATGCCGATAAGCCGGACTTTTTGGTAATGTCGCTTACACATACGCCAAGCTCTGGATCGTAATCCTGCAATTCTTCAGCGGGAAAATGGAGCCGGGGGTCCTTCAGCCAGGTAAGAATGTTTATCCTGGTTTCATTACTCAGTGCCTTAAATACCATTATTAATTCCATGGTACAAAGATATCGATAATTACCGAAATCCAGAAATAGAAAAGAATTTTGTGTTTGTAGATCTTGATTATCGTAAATAACCAATAGTATAAATTATAGTACAGCTGTTGCAAGTAGCGGGATCACCACTAATATAGCCTCTACGGATCAGCGACAGTGTTGCACTAATCCGTAAAGAGCCATTACTACGCTGTTTCTATTTTCCTGTGCGCCACCGACCTTGATGTTGAAGGCTGTCTCAGGAATGGTTTATGCGGTTTTCCAAGCATTATCGGGAAATATTGATTGCACCATTGTATCAGCGGAAGCAGTACCAGCACGGTCATGGAAATAACTGCAGCACTAAGATAAGGACTGTCTGTTATGTCCTTTGGCGTAAGATCAAAAATTGCCATTATTGCCATGTTGACTAAAGTCATTACCATTAGGTGAAATGCCATGATAAAAAGCGTGTTCTGAGCTATATATTCAAATAACTTCACATGCCCCACCAATAGGTCCAGTAAACGGCTTAAAGTCAATGCAAACACAATTCCGGCAAAAGCACCTGTAAAAAACAAGAAGTAATTATTGTACAGGTTCAAATTCATATCAGCATGATTCCTTGATGCGGCATAAAGTAGAATCGCCAGTGAGCCTAATGAAATTACAACCAGTTTTGGAACAGAAAGCTGAACAAGTTGCTTTACATTTTCCCTGAAAAGATTTGCAGCACCATAAAAGATGATTCCCACCAGAGCAACATTGAATCCCCACGGCCATCTGATCGGATCATACTTCCCGTCCAGCCAGCATATCAGGAAAAACGAAGCTAAAGCCAAATATTTATACATTCCTTTAAGATGACGGAATACAAGGAAGTATATGTTTTCCAGGGTAAACAGACAAATAATAAACCATGATGGAATACACTGCATCAACCAGTCGTTATAGCCGTTTCCATAAAATATCCCAACAAAAGATTTGTAAAAATGTGAGGTAGTGTAAAAGAACTCATTCTGGTGCCTGAAGTATATCAACCATGGTACATAAGTTATAAAATTTACAAGCAAATACGGGACTACCAGCTGTTTGATCCGGGCTTTAAGAAATAGTTGATAACTATCATATTTTTTAAATGAAAACAGGAATCCCGATAAAAAGAAAAACAGTGGTATATCAAAACCGGAGATAAAATCAAACCACGAAAGGTTTTTGGTCTGGTGGCCGCAGATAACTAAAATTATGCCAATGAATTTTGCATAGTCTATCCATACTACCCGCTTTGCGGTTTGTGTTGTCTCGATGAAATTCGCCATATCTATATATAATTAATTAATTTTCGTTTCAGCTTCCAACACTAATAGATAACACGCTATCTACCATCAATCTATGGTATTAAATTATAAATTTTTTTTATTGTAAAACGAATTTATTTGACAAAATTAACACATATACACGTATTTTAACTTTATTTATAAGTAATTGACATGTAGTTTAAAATTCCTAAATGGGCAATATTGGGGATTTGAATCTACGGCATTATTTTCAGTACTTTTTTACCTGGAAAAATTAAGCTGCAATTTATCAGCCTGTTGCATACACCTTTTAGCTGTTTAGCCATCGCGCAACAAGTCATCGACCAGCTTTGGTCAAGGTTGCATTTTTATATGAAAGAACTAAAAGCTTGTATATTTATATATCTATAGCCTCAGGTGAAGTGTCAGGTAATGAATTCTGAATTTTAGTATTAGATAAAAGTTATGGCAAAAAATAAATTATTGCGGATGGACAATGTGGGCATCGTTGTAGAATCACTTGATGATGCAATTTTGTTTTTCACGGAAATTGGCCTGCATCTCGAAGGTCGGGCCGCTATTGAAGGAGAATGGGCCGGTCGGGTTACCGGACTTGGTCAGCAACAGGTGGAGATAGCTATGATGGTTACTCCTGATGGGCATAGCAAACTTGAGCTTTCGCAATTTCTAAGCCCTCCAATCATCTCTGACCACAGGACTGCCCCTGTAAATGCACTTGGTTATTTACGTGTTATGTTTACTGTTGAGGATATTGACGAACTTGTGTCGCGACTGCGAAGTCACGGAGCCCAGCTTGTTGGAGAAGTGGTTCAATACGAAAATCTTTACCGGTTATGCTACATCCGCGATAAAGCTGGGTTGTTAATCGGACTGGCTGAAGAACTTTTTAACAAAGAACTCAACGAATAATTCATCCGTTGAATAACACAGCCCCCACTTTCAAGGTTATTCTAAATCCTTGTGATCTGTCGGAATCATTTTGAATTCCAGTCTGAACTGCGTGCCCTGGTTTACCTCGCTTTCGAGCGATATGGTTCCTCCAAGTGTTGATACCTGTGTTTTTACCATAAACAATCCCATGCCTTTACCTTCAACATGGTTGTGGAATCGTTTATACAAACCAAATACCTGGTCTTTGTTTTTTGCAAGATCTATACCAATGCCATTGTCCGTGAATGTCAGGATAAATGTGTCTCCTACTTTTTCACTTTTAATTCCTATAATAGGATTAACGGCCGGCTGCCGGTATTTAATACTGTTTGAAATCAGGTTATAGAAAATACTGTGCATAAAGCTTTTGGTAGTCCAGAATTCGTTGCCCGCACTAAAGTCAATGTTAAACTCAACTCTTTGTTCACTGATCAGATTGGGTATATAGGATAAAACCTCTTCCAGCAGGTGGGCTAGATTGATCGTCTCTTTAATTTCTATGATTTCGCGTTTCACCTGGAGAATGGCGTTTAAATCTATGATAACTGCATCCAGTTTTTTTGTGGAGTCGATCAGGTAATCCATAAGTTTGTGGTCTTCGCCTTCTTCTATACGATTTCTGCTCAACTCTTCCGCCAGACCAATGATATTTGCAACAGGTGCCCTTAGATTATGCGATATGATGTAGGAAAATTGTTCCAGATCATTGTTACGCTTTAATAAATCTGATACTATTTTTCCCCTTTCAATCTCACCAAACTTACGCTCTGTAATATCCTTGAAGTAAATAGACAAACCTGTATTTGATGGATACACCGCAACATCAACCCAGCATTTGAGCCTTTCTATAAACCATTCATAGTTTTGCACTTTACCTTCTTCTGCTGCCTGAACCATTTTCAGATAGTTTAAAGTACCTATTGCTTTATCATATAATGCCCAGATATTTTTACCAATTACCTCTTCCCTCTTTCGCTGAAGAATATTCTCCGCTTCTTTGTTCCAGTAGGTGATGGTCCAATTTTCATCAAGTGTAAAAAAGCCATCACCAATGCTCTCAAGGATCATGTTTTTCTCATCCGCCACTTTGAGCACTTCAAGTTCAGCACGTTTCCGCGTATCTATATCCTGAAAACTCCCCCTTACTTTTACACATTTACCGTTAATGAATTCAGGCTCACTAATGATCCTGACCCAGCATTCATTGCCTTTCGCAGTGACGATTTCCAGTTCTAAATCCAACGTTTTTCCACCTGAAATCACCTTACCCAACTGATTACTAATCGTTTCCCTATTATGTCCCTCCTTGTAAAAATTTGTGGCTGATTCAACGGTGGGAAGGTAACTTTCCTCTACTTCGTGAATTTGTTTAGTAATGCCGGACCAATACAGTTTGCCGGTTTCCAAATCAAATTCATAGCTCCCGATGCGGGCAAGACTACTTGCCTTATCCAATAAAACTTCCAGTGCCTTTTTTTCTTCCTCAGCTTTTATCTTTTTAGTATTGTCCCTGTAATTGATTACCAGGGCTTTGACATTTTTATCGTGTAGAAGATTGGTGATTGTTCCATCCGTATACATATACCCGAGATTTTTTTGGAGGAACCTGAATTTATTGGGAATCGCAATTCCTGGCAATTGGAGTACCTGCTCAAAAAACAGATGATAATCTTCCAAATCATCCGGATGTATAAAATCAAACAATTTTTTACCAGCTAATTCAGTGACCGAAAATCCTGTAAGCCTTTCTACGGCAGGACTCTGATAAATAAATTCCACCTGTTCGTTAATTACAATAATGGCATCGGCATTGTTCTCTATTAGCGCGCGAAATAGTGTTTCATTTTTTACAAGGTCATCTTGTATCGTCTGATGATCCTTTAATAGCTGGAATTTTTCTAAAGCATTAGCTAAAGCACTGGGTAATCTTTCCAGTCTGTCTTTTAAGATATAATCGTCCGCTCCCCTTTTTATCACATCTACAGCAAACTCTTCAGAAACCGTGGCAGTAATCAGGATGAATGGAATGTTTAGCCCCATCGTCTTAAAGATAGACAAGGCTTCGTGAGAATTAAACGAAGGAAGAGAATGGTCAGAAAGAATAATATCAGGAGCAAATTCTGTTAATGCTTTAACGAAGTTTTCCCTATTGTCTACCACAAGCCGTTCAAAGTCGATCTTTGCCTTTTTCAAAGCTCTGTTTACCAATTCGGCATCACTGAACAGATCTTCCAGATGTAATATTCTCAGTTTAGTATTCATTCCTTCAGTTTAGAATTCCGGTGAATTGTTAATTGCAAGCCAGTAAAAACCCAGCTCTGCAATAGTTTTGGAAAAGTTCTCGAACCCTACTGGTTTTACTACGTAACTGTTTACACCAAGCTCATGGCTTTCGAGAATATCTTTTTCCTGCTTAGAGGAGGTCATCATCACCACAGGGATCAGTTTAGTCCTTTCATCACTTTTAATTATTCTAAGGACCTCCAGCCCACTTACCTTTGGCATCTTTATATCAAGGAATATAACTTTGGGTTTGTTATCGATATCCCTTCCTTCAAATTCCCCTTTTCCAAAAATAAAATCCAGGGCCTGTGCGCCGTCTATCAGATGAACAAGGTTATTGGCAAGATTATTTTTTTTTAAAGCCCTTATGGTGAGCATAGCGTCTGACTTGTTGTCTTCTACCAGAAGAATCTGAACTTCTCTATGTGACATATCTAATAATTGCATGTTTAAATTTTAATCATTTTCGGTAGTGAGATATAAAAGGATGCACCCTGGTTTACAATTCCCTCAGCCCAGGCTGATCCGCTGTGTTTATTGATGATACGTTGGATTATCGCCAATCCAACACCAGTACCTTCAAATTCATTTGAGCTGTGCAGACGTTGAAAAACGCCATATAACTTATCGTAATATTTCATGTCGAACCCGGCGCCGTTATCTTTCACATAGTATACCGACTGCTTATCTTTTTCGTATGAGCCAATCTCAATTACAGCTTTTTCTTTTCTGCCAGTATATTTAAAAGCGTTCGATATCATATTAATGAAGACCTGCTTTAACATATTTTTATCGCCAGTAATATTCTCAAGTGGATGGATGGTGATATTCACCTGTCTGTCGGAATGTTCCTTCTGCAGTCCTTTAACAATTGATTCTACCATTTCGGTAATATTAATGTTCACCATAGAAAGGTTTTGCTTTCCGAAACGTGAAAATTCCAGCAGGTTATCAATTAACTGCCCCATTCTACTGGAGTTACCCACTATTTCGTTAAGAATTTCCAATGCATCAGGATCTAACTGGTCCTGGTAGTCTTCTACAAGAATTTGGGTAAAACCATTAATAGCGCGAAGCGGAGCTCTTAAATCGTGCGAAACAGAATACGAAAATGATTCCATCTCTTTGTTTGCAGCTTCGAGTTGCGCAGTACGTTCTATGATTTTCTGTTCCAGACCGATGTTTAATTCTGCAATTTGAAATTCCGCCTTTTTCAAGTCTTCAATTGCAATAATGAGTTCGGCAGCCCTGTTCTCCTTTTCTTCATTTTGAAAGGCGAGCTCTTTATTTGCAATAATAAGTTCGGCAGCCCGGTTTTCCTTTTCTTCGTTCTGAAAAGCCAGTTCTTTATTAGCGATGATCAGTTCAGCAGCCCGGTTTTCTTTTTCTTCGTTTTGAAAGGCCAGTTCTTTATTAGCAATAATGAGCTCAGCTGCCCTGTTTTCTTTTTCTTCATTTTGGAAGGCCAGTTCTTTATTCGCAATGATCAGTTCAGCAGCCCTGTTTTCCTTTTCTTCGTTTTGAAAGGCCAGTTCTTTATTCGCGATGATCAGTTCAGCTGCCCTGTTTTCCTTTTCTTCATTTTGAAAAGCCAGTTCTTTGTTCGCAATGACCAGTTCAGCTGCCCTGTTTTCCTTTTCTTCGTTTTGAAAGATAAGTTCCTTGTTAGCAATAATCAGTTCAGCGGCCCTGTCTTCCTTTTCCTCATTTTGGAAGGCCAGTTCTTTATTTGCAATAATTAGCTCAGCGGCACGATCTTCTTTTTCTTCAGTTTGAAAAGCAAGTTCTTTATTGGCAATGACCAGTTCAGCCGCACGGTTTCCCTTTTCTTCATTCTGGAAGGCCAGTTCCTTGTTGGCAATTACCAGTTCTTCTGCACGTTTCTGTTTTTCTTCTTTTTGGAAGGCGAGTTCTTTATTCGCAATGATCAGTTCCGCGGCCCTGTCTTTTTTCTCTCCATTTTGAAAAGCAAGTTCTTTATTGGCAATGATAAGTTCAGCCGCGCGGTTTTCTTTTTCCTCATGTTGAAAAGCAAGTTCCTCGGTGGGAACACTTGACATGTCCTTCTTCTTTGTTTTATGCATTTAGATGATTTGAGAACTACTTATGTAAAGCAACACTCCAAGATATCATTTAATTAACAGTTTAACCATATAAATAATTAGTATATTCAATAGGATGCATTTTTACCTTACAACGTCTTCAATAGAAGAAATTGCTACCATTTGCTAAATGAGATTTATATTCTCGTCAATAATTATGCTGTAGTCGGTAACCTTTTTTAAATAATTAATACACCCCCATGTGGTATCAGTAAAACATAAAACTGTTTGTTCACCTGTTTGAATCTACCCTCCTGAGGAATCAAAATTAAGTCATATATTGCTGCTAACAAGTCAATTCACGCATTAATATAACATCTGACGGTACTCCCTTTGTAGTTTCCTTTCGCTCTGCACATAATTACCGCCGCCTTAATGCAAGAAGTTGGTAATCACGATCGGCCGCATCGTATTCATCTCAACATTACCCTGACTGCCAGCAAAAGCGACTGCATTATCTTCGGAGATCAGCTGAATGGCAATCATAACCAGGTTCATTTGATGCAATATCAACTCGCCCAATCCGCATCCTGGTCTGGCAGCAAGCCAGCGCATTTCATTGGCTATCTCATCAGTGCGACAGCTACTTACCGCAAGCGCCTTTTGCAGATTCTATCCAGATCTCTTCTATTACACGTCGCGGATTGGTTGCATAAATTCCCAGGCTTAATCTTGGGAAGCAATAATAGCTGTTGGCTTGTCAGGGAAAAATGTTTGGCCCTTATAATCAATAGGATCGAATGGAAGTCCCGGGCAAAATATCACTTTGCCATCCGACCACAGGTATGCCTCCTCCGCGGCACATTCAGCATTTTCTGTAGGATTAGAAAGTACAAATATGATTGGCCGCTCGTTAATACTAATGTTGGTTCCATAGTAATGAGATTTAAATATGATACTATAAATTAGACGTGGATGCCTGCTTATTGCTGCTGCACCCATTGTTTTCGCCAGGCCGGTGCTTCAAAGGCTTCGGCGAAGTACTGTGTTTCGTGGGCCACCTTGCCATTGGAGAATTCCATGATGCTAATGGTAAAGGCTGTACGGTCCTGATAGTTAATAGTATATTCGGTGATCCAGAGTGCTGCTGTGCCAAGGATGCGCCGAACTTTGAATCCGGATGGTTTACCCGGGTGGTGGCTTCGCAGCGCCTGCAGATTGTTTCGGCCCAGGATGCGCTCGCCCGACTGGGGATAATCGCAAATGGCATCATCATGGTAGATATCATGTTCCGAGTCAGCATTACCATCGGCCGAAGCTTGCCAGTGTGCATTGAGTGCGTCAAGCATTTGCGTTTCTGTTTGATCAGGTGTTTCCATATTCGCTATAATTTAAGCATAAAAAGCCACTACCTCATGCAGCGGCTTTTTAACAGCCTACACTATTATAATCTTTCAGCGTAATCCAGCAAGGTATCGGCGGCTAAAACTGATGACGCCGGATTTTAACCCGTGATCAGCAAACCGTCCCGTGTTACAAATGGCAGCCAGTCTTCGCCTTTTTGAAATTGCGCGCCATGTTCAGAAAGCATGTCCTGCAGCAGAAACGGCACAACATGGGTCAGTTGCGCAGCCGCTTCCTCTGTATTGGTAAAAGCGCTCACTCTTTTTCCTTTGATCAGCCATTGCCCGTCTGGCGTGGTCACATTCTTTAATGCAACCGGGGCATGGCAGACCAGGGTGACAGGCTTTCCGCTATTGTAAAAGGCTTCAATTAATCTGATAGAATCAGGATCATCCGGAAGGTCCCACATAGGTCCATGTCCTCCGGGATAAAAAATGGCATCAAAATCGCTTTCAGACACACTACTTAGCAATACAGTATTGCTTAATTTTTCCTGTGCCTCCGGATCGCTATAATAACGTCGGGTGGCCTCCGTCTTAAATTCCGGAGAATCACTTTTGGGATCAATTGGTGTCTCACCACCTTTTGGTGACGCGACTACGATTTCCTTTCCGAGGTCATGAAATTTGTAATAAGGCGCAGCGAACTCTTCGATCCACAGTCCGGTCTTTTTGCCAGTGTTGCCTAACTCGTCATGAGAGGTGACAACAAACAGAATTTTGTTGATTTCCATATTGATATAGTTTTTATTTAAAGCGTTATTCCAGGATAAGTTCTTAAAATGTTGATATCAAGAGAATGAAGGTGCTCAGGAACCTGGTGGAAAATCACTGCGGATGGTAGTTGCCTTCCATTCCTCTATTTCTGCCGTCATGTTTTCTATTTTTGAAGAAGCACGTTTGTAAGCGTCCTGGCCAAGAAAAAGATGCAATGGCGGCTCCTCACTTTCCGCCAGCTCGATAACTATATCTGATGCCCTCACGGGATCACCCGCTTGTCGGCCATCCGTTGCCAGGTATCGTTCCTGAGTTTGTTTAACCGCCTTATAACCGTCAATTTTGCTTTCGGCATAAACCAGTGAATCCCTGCTTAGAAATCCTGTCCGGAAGCCGGATGGTTCCAAAACCGTCACCCTGATACCAAATTCCTTCACATCCAGCGACAGCACTTCAGAAAATGCTGCGACGGCAGCTTTGCTGGCGGAATAAATTGACCAGCCAGGTGCACCTGTGAATCCAGCGGCCGAACCCATATTAATAATATAGCCTTCCTGCTGATTGCGCATTACCGGAAGCACCTGCCTTACCACTTCCATTGTGGCCTGCACATTAATTTTAAAAATATGCTGTATATCTTCGTAAGTGGATTCTTCAACGGTCCCGGCCATACCATAACCTGCATTGTTAAAAACGACATCGATCCGGCCGAAGTGTTCCATTGTTTCCTTTACCGACTGCGCGATTGAAACAGGACTGGTTAAATCTACCTGCATTGGTAAAAATATACCGGTGTTTGTGCTTCCAACAGCTGTTTGCAGAGCACCAGCATTACGTGAAGTTGCAGCTACGCGATAACCCCTGGCCAATAGTTTTTTGACCAGGATGAGCCCCCATCCCTGCGAGGCCCCGGTGACATACCAAACTTTTGCATCTTTCATTATCATAACAGTTTGTGGGCAAGTTGCCCGTGATGATTTGTTTATTATCTGATAAAGGGTTTGTAGTACAGCTATTAAATTCCCAATGTAGTGAGCGACTGGTCCATCGTATTCATGCTATTCAATTTATGGTTCATGATTTTTTTAATTAAAGGTCGAGGTCAACGGGGCTAACCGGCGCTGAACAACACAACAGCACGTTTCCTCCCATTGGGGGATCAAGAGGTTCTGGGTTATAAACAACCTTTCCGTCAATCATTGCCGTTTCACAATTATGGCAAACACCCATGCGGCATGACCAATGCACCGGCACATCGCAAGCTTCTGCTGCTTCCAGTAAATTTCCAAACCGGGGATGCCAGCGAAAAGCGATTTTACTTCTGCTGAAAGTCACAAGAGGACCATCCCCATTATTTTCCAAAGGCAAATGGGGTGTTTTTTTACCACTGCCCACAGGAGCAGGAGTATCACCAAAAAGTTCAGTTTTGATTTGGTCGGGCGCCATTCCCAGGTTACTGAGCGCAGCCGCAGTACTTTTCATATAAGCTGTTGGCCCACAGAGGTAACAGTCACTTCCTGCAGGCAGTTCCAGCTTCTGCAATAGTTGCATGTCCAGATGGCCCGGCCGGTCGAAGTCTACCCCCTGGTTTTCTGTAATACTGGGGCGACTGTAGATCAGCATTCTATGAAACGCCGTCAGTTGCTGTCCAAGCATCGCTACTTCATCTCGGAAGGCCTCGAATAATCTGTTGCGACAAGAATGAATCCACCAAAGCTCGCGTTCAGGGCTGTTCCTTGCAACTTCGTAGAGAAAACCCAATAAAGGGGTAATACCTACACCAGCGCTCAGCAACACCAGCGGTCTGGTACTATTTGACAAGGTGAATTTTCCGCGCGGGGCGCTGATTCCCAATACATCACCTTTACGCAGCTGACCGTGCATATAAATGCTGGCCGGGCCATTGGGCTCCAGTTTAACTGCTATCCGCAACGTTGCTGCATCCGGTGGTCCGCAAAGAGAGAACAGACGTATCAGCGGAAGGCCGTCCACAGCTGGGTAAATGCGGACTGCAATGTGCTGGCCTGGCAAAAATTCAGGGACTGGTGTTCCATCGCGGGGACGGAGCTCGAAAGACCGGATGCCCTCACATTCAAGTCGGGTATTTTGTACGATAAATAAACGGAAGCCTGTCCAGGCCGGACTATTATTTTCCGGTCCGTTTTGAGCGGCCTCCAGTAAGCTACGGAAAGATCCTTTCCAGCCCTGGCTTAAGGCGGGAATCTTTAATGCTCTTTGCAATTTGCCTTCAGGGTGGTCTTTAAGGTACAGCAAACCATCAATCTCGGCAACACTCATCTGCTCCTCCCCGCTCTTAATCTTTTCTATCGTATCCCCCGCAGTTACGTAACCTTCCTGGATTACCCGTAAATAAAATCCCGGGCGTTTATGGGATACCAGCAAAGCCGGCATTTCCGGGACGCCGGTACTGATGCCTACACGCCAGCAGGTTACGCGGGGCTGGGTGACCTCAAAAATGGCTGACCCAATGCTGAAACGGTCGCCAATACACACTTCGTGATCGGGCATTTCCGTCACCGTCAGGTTTTCTCCAAACTGCCCATAAATCAAATCGGGACGTTCCAGTGTATCCCGCCAGTACTGATAGGCTTCGGCCTGATAAACCATCACCGCACGATGTTCCCCACCATGTCCAACAAGATCTGCCTGGGCATCTCCTTCCAGATTGATTTTTTTTACACGCACAGGCCCGTCGACCGGCGTTTTGTAAACAGAGGTCCTTACAAGTTGCCCCCGCCACGGAATTTCCCTTGGCTGGCCTACATTGACCGAGATTACTTTCATATTAACATTTACTTTATACGGCTACCCATAATGTATCTAAAAACCATTGTTTCCGGTCATAAAAATCTGCCACCGGTTTAAAGCCCGCAGCGGCAGCCAGTGATCTTATATCTTCAAGCGTGTATTTTTGAGAGATCTCCATATCAATTACTTCGTCTTTTTGAAAGGTGATCACATGGGCGCCGATTTTCACCACCTGTTCACTTATACTGATTAAATAGCTTTTACAGGCACCTGTTTTAGGATCGTATGTAGGAAAATGTTCGAACTGCCGGGTGTCAAAATTGGCACCGAGTTCACGGTTGATCCGGGACAGCAAATTCAGGTTAAATTGTTTGGTTAAGCCGCATTCGTCATTGTAAGCAGCTAAGATAATCCGGGGATCTTTTCGCAGATCGGCACCAATCAATAACATATCCCCCTCAGCAAGCGTCTTCCTGATCTGCGCACAAAACTCAGCGGCCTCTGGCATAGACATGTTGCCGATACTGGAACCAAGAAAAAGTACTATTTTGCGTCTGTTTGAAGCTAGCTTCACTTTTTTAAGCATCGGTATATAATCACCTTTAAGCCCCTCCATTCTTAAACCCGGCAGCATTGCTGGCAATTTGGTCTCCAGATAGGTGATCATATTCTCAGAGATATCAATTGGTTTGTAAATAAACTCAGTTTCCTGTTCCAAAAGGTATTTTAACAGGAAATGGGTCTTTACCGCATCTCCTGCCCCTAGTTCTACCAGATCGAAATTGCCCTGTTGAGCGCGCATTGCGGCAGCAAGGGCAATGTGCTGACCCACAAATATCTCCATTTCACAGCGTGTGGGGTAATATTCGTGAGATTGCATGATCTGCTGAAATAGCGCATCGCCCGCTTCATCATAAAAATATTTGGAGGAAAGGTGTTTTTCATGGGACGTAAGGCCTATGATTACATCCTTAAGAAATGGATTTTCTATGGTAATTGTTGTTGCATTTTCCACCTGGGGAAATAGAATTTCGGTATCATTCATATTCGTTGAGTTTGATACATTTTGCCTTCATTATTCTATTTCCATGCCATTACCAAAAGTCTGTCTATCTGGCATTTGATACTGGTTGCCGTTGCAAAACGTCTTGAAATATCACCAATTAGGGAAACCGGCCGTGAGATTTCGTGGCCGGTTTTTAACCTGCATCCTATTTTCCTCAGGCCATGAAACCCGGTTCACCGGTGGTCACCACCTGATTGAATTTTCGCCTGATTTTAATGCGGTTAATTTCCTCAAAAGCCGCTTCAGGCAAGGGAGAGATGTCGAAATTTTCATGTGCGCGGGCAGCAGTTTTAGGTGTAGTAAGCAAAGATGTGCCACGCTGAACCGCCCATGCTAAAAGCACCTGCGCAGGGGTTTTTCCAACCTGCAAGGCCACTTTTACTACATATGGATCGTCAATTATCCCTGGTTTTATTCCATGACCCAATGGTGCGAATGCTAAAAAGGTGATACCTTTCTCTTTACAGAAGGCCAGCATCTCAGTTTCTGGAAGGTATGGGTGTGACTCTGCCTGAACTACGGAAGGTTTAATCCTGGCAGATTCATAAAGTGGTTTCAATTGGTCCAGGCTGATGTCAGACAATCCAATAGCCCTGCATTTCCCGCTATCAACAAGTGATTCCATTGCGGACCAGGTTTCTTCGAGTGTTACACCCGGGTCGTAAATCACACGACCTTTATCATCTCTAGGATCCTGCTCTTCCCCGGGCTGAAATGCAAAGGGCGTATGTATGAGGTAGAGGTCCAGATAGTCGACCTGCAACCTTTTCAAACTTTCCTCAAATGCAGGTGCAACGCGCTCTGGCCTGTGATTGGTATTCCATAATTTAGTAGTAACGTAAATTTCTTCACGTTTAATTCCCAGGGTTGCAATCCCCGTTGCCAAAGCCTGGCCAACTTCTGTTTCGTTCCGGTATCGCTCTGCACAATCGAAATGACGAAACCCAGCTTTAAGTGCGTCAAGGGTTGCACTTATTGTTAAGGCTGGATCAGGAATCAGCGTGCCAAAGCCAAGTGAAGGCATACCAATGCCGTTATTTGTTGTATTCATTTTATAATTATTTATTAAATTTCCTTTGATAGTTTCCAACAGCCACCATATAAATACAAATTTAGGAGCTTACTTTCGCTATGCTTATTCTTAAGTTGCCAAAGATTTGATGATTCCGGTCAGGACAGGTTTGTTAAATTAAATCAATGCCACAACCACTACTGACGGACCTTAATACGAAAAACCTTAACGTTATTTTTTATAGTATGAACCCAGGGCTGAAGTCTGCATGGGACAGACACCGCTCAGGACGGAGTAGCAGGTTTTATAAGACCTGGCACCTTGCTGGTTTTACATCGTACCGAATTGAGCTTTCAAACGATGCAAGCATTCTTGATTTCGGCTATGGCCTGACTACCGCCGTAGCAAGCCGCGACGGTCGGGTTTTGGTGACGCTGTGAAAGGCGTTACTGAAAGACGACAAACTCTGGTAGCCGCATAAATAAGCCACCTCTGTGAGGGAGTGTTCATTCGCTGCAATCAGTTCAAATGCCCTGGCCATCCTTAGCAGTTTAAGATATTGTAGAAAAGACAGTTTCAAGACTGACTGGAAAAACCTGGATAGGCTTCTTTCACTGAGTCCGAACCGTTGGCTTATACTTTTCAGCGTATGCGTTTCAGAAAGATTATCTTCCATATATGCCAATATCTTCAACATCTTTTTGTTCTCTGTAAATGGTAGAGCGACAGAAAGAAGCTGGTTACTCACCTTGGGCAAAATGTCTTTAATACTTTGTAAAAAAATAAAGCCATCATCCCCCGGGAGGATGTGTGCGTCCCATTGGTCAGTAAACCTAATCATCTGAAACAGCAGCTCATCAACCGGATAAATCCCAACCTCATTATAGAATTCGTCTCTGAAATCGCCATTGGAATAAAAAAACAGTGTTCGGCATTTTGTGGCACCCTTACCGGCCATCATGGTATGTTCAACTCCGGCAGGGATCCATACATAATGCCGTGCAGGTATTACAAATAGTTTGTTACGTACCCTGATATAACTTAATCCTCCTTCAACATATGTCAGCTGACCTTTCGAATGTGTGTGAAAAGGGCTGTACTCTTCGCACTTTTCATGCAGTACATAGATTGAGTCGTGGTTTGATTCTATTTTATCAATAGAAGCTTCAATACTCATTTTTATTCATTTACATTTATAAATATATTATATACCACTGCTGATTACCAGGCAGAAAGCATAATGCATATAACAAAAATGTTAGGGTACATTTATGCTACGGCTTACAAAGATATGGAACTATTTAAGCAATGGTCAGCACTGTTTGGTGTAGATTTTCAGAGTCCGCGGCCTTTAACCATTACTTTTGACTTTTCGCAGATAAACACATTTTTAATTAGCCAAATCTGCGGTTAATTAGCGGAAATAAATAGTTAAAGCCACTTCATTACCCTTCGCAATAGCTTAGTTGACTAAAATTAGGCGACAGCTCAACTCCTGCAGCTAATCGATGAAATTATAATCATGAATTTGCCATAACACGTCTTTGTATTTTTTTCGAAACATTGGGCATTACATTGTAATTGTAGCTTAACAAAATGTAAATTGAATTGCATTTGATGCTTTTTCCTTAACCAAATATACTGATGACCAAACCATTTATTTTATTAACCAGCATGTTAAGCGTTTATACTGCTGTTGCCTTAGCCCAACCAGTACTCGCAACAGGCTCCGCCAAACCAATGCCTGATGTCTGGATTGATAAAGACACAGGACATAAAATAGTGCGACTTACAGGCAGCACAGGAAACGCTATAAAAAACTGGTATTTCCACAATAACCCATTTTTTGTTTCTCCGGGATATCAAGGCGATAAAATGGTTTTTTCGGATGTAGATGCAAACAATGTCAGGCAGGTATTTGCCATGAATATGAAAACCTTCAAAGCGGAACAACTCACTTTTGGACCAACGGACAAACAGCTGGCCTCTACCAGCGCACAGAAAACACACGAATTTATTTATCAGGCGGCCGACAGCATCTATGCAGAAAATCCGGATACTAAAAAAACCAGGTTGTTATATGTAATTAAACCCGGAGAACGGGTAGGACTTACAACTGTAACTGCCGATGCCACAATGGTGGCCGCAGGTAGTGCTGTGCCTGAACAAGGTGCTATACTCAAACAATATCCTGCCAAGTCCGATTATTTTCAACGTATCTATAACGCACATTTGCTAAATACAATAACCACTTTTGACCTCCGCACAGGCCTTAGCAAGATAGTGCACGAAGAGAAAAACTGGCTGGGACATGTCAAGTTTTCACCTGTTGACCCAGACATCCTGATGTTTTGCCATGAAGGACCCTGGGAAAAGGTCGACAGGATCTGGCGCTACAATATCAAAACCGAAAACCTTGCCCTGATGCATAAACGGACAGTGGAAAATGAAATTGCCGGGCACGAATTCTTTTCACCAGATGGAAAGGTTATCTGGTTCGATCTGCAAAAGCCAAAAGGAAAAACCTTTTTCCTATCAGGAACAGATGTACAAACGGGCAAAGCTGTAGGTACTTATGAGATGACCGCAGATGAGTGGTCCATACACTTTGCGGTATCACCAAAAAACGATTTTTTTGCCGGCGATGGAGGCGACTCCACCCAGGTAGCTAAAGCTAAAAACGGGCAATGGATCTATGTGTTTCGTCCGGACGGCAGCCGTTTCAGATCAGAAAAGCTGGTCAATATGAAAGCACACATCTATCGCGAGAAACCACAAACGAAAGGTCTGGAACCTAATGTGCATATCACGCCTGATGGCAAGTGGATAGTTTTTGGAGGCAACTTCGAAGGTACTATCCAAACCTATGCAGTTGAAATTGAAAAAAGTGTGAAAGCAAAGTAGGTGATGAATGCTTTGGCCAATATAAAAATATGGCTCACTGATGTCTCAATAAGGCGGTAATTTTGTCTTTTTGGAAATTTAAGGCTGAAATAGGAACAAAAAGTGACGCGATATTAAATGAGATTTTGCGTTAATTCAGCAAAACGAAGAGGTAGATTCCTAAGAATATGCGCTGGTAATAGTAGTAAATGTAGGGAATGTGGGTATACAAAAAGATCCTGCAGCGCGTTTCCTGCAAGATCTTTCTTTGTCATCTAATAATAACTGCTGTTCAGATTGGAGTTTGCTTTTTCTGCTGCTTCAATTGGAGCATAGTCAGACAGGATAATCGGCGCACCTTTTTTCACACATACATTATGTTCAAAATGTACCGCACGTGATTTATCGGCAGAAACCACAGTCCATCCATCATCAAGAATATGTATTTTGTTGCTGCCCATAGTAATCATTGGTTCAATAGCAAGCACCATATTTTCCGTTAGCTTTTTTCCTTTACCTTGCTGACCATAATTTGGGATTTGTGGGTCTTCGTGCATTTCACGGCCTACACCATGACCTACGAAATCCCGTATCACTCCATAGCCGTGATTACCGTTGGTATAACGTTCTATAGCGTGTCCGATATCACCGGTACGGTTATTTGTAACTGCCTGTTTGATCCCTATGTAAAGTGATTCTTTGGTGATCCTAACCAGGTCTAAAATTTCTTTTGAAGTTTCACCTATGATAAACGTATAGGCATGGTCCCCGTGAAATCCATTCTTGTATATTACAGTATCAATGGAAACGATATCACCTTCTTTTAAAATATACTTCCCTGGAAAGCCGTGAACAACCTGCTCATTAACTGAGATACACAGTGAATAAGGATAACCATGGTACCCTTTGCAGGACGGGCTTGCGCCGTTGTCCCTGATAAATGTTTCTGCCATTTCATCCAGGGATAACGTTGTAATACCTGGCTTCATTATCTTCGCTACTTCAGTAATGGTAGCACTAACGAGCAGACAGCTTTCACGTTGAATAGCTACTTCCTCATCAGATTTATATAAATTCATGCTTATTAATTTTTACAAAAATAATAAATTTAAGGGAGAATGCTTCGGATTGAGTGTCCCATTAAGAAAGGTAAACTGGTTTGTATATTCTGAAAATAGCAATTTGGAGAAAACCGTTTGAGATCAGATCCATGTAGGGTCTTTGCTTGGTCTATATTTTTGTTAACTAGTGTTAACCATTGGTGGCCGGAAGTTATTTATATGTACCTTGTTTACACACCTTAAAAAGTATTGATGATAGCTTACCTCTGCCTAAAGATAATTTATAAAGAATGAAGACCCGTTTAAATTATATTTTTATAATGGCTGCCTTAACTGCCGGGGGAATCATCATGTGCCAATTCTACTGGGTTTATTATAACTACAAAACAGCAAGGACAAATTTTGTTCAAACTGCAAATTATGCGTTACGCAACAGTCTGGACCGATATCAGCTCTCGCAAAATGCCTTGCCAACTTCCCTGACTCACAGGCAGCCGTCATTCACTTTTTTCATGCGGACGTTACCCGCACAAGATCCTTTAGCCCTGGACACGCCACATTCCAAAAGGCGGTTTACGGCCGAGTTTACTACTGTTGCTGTAGACAGCAATCAACTGCCGCAGGTCAAAGCTCTGGTGGCAAGGTTAATCTCGCAACAAAAACACAAAGCAATCCATCTGGATACATTGAATTCACTTTTCCAATATGAACTGGCACGCAATCACATCAGCGAAAAGTTCCGGTTAGCTGTTATAAGAAATACGAACGTTATGCCGCCTGAAAAGATTGCTGCAGTGGTAAATTTTTATAAAGATCCAATGACAGTAACGGCGGAGCTGCAGAAACCATGGGCCTTTTTTTTCAGAAACAATTTTGTGCCGGCCCTGATATCCTCGCTTTTGATCATCCTATCCGCCTTTTGTCTCTTTTACATGGGCAGGATTATCAAGAGGCAGGTGTTACTGGACAACATGAAGACCGATTTTATAAATAACATCACCCACGAATTGAGAACACCTATTACAATTTTAAAATCATCAAATGAAGCCCTTGCTAAATTTGGTGCAGCGGAAGAGGTTGAATCGTTGAACAGGCATCTGAACATTAATGCAAATGTTTTAGATAGTCTCGAGTCAAGCGTAGAGCGTATCCTTGAATTTAGCAGGTCTGAGCAGGGTCAATTGACTGCAAACTATGAAATGGTTGATTTGGTTGTGTTGATAAATGAACTTACAGAACGTTTTACACTGGCGGATCATGTCGCCATTAACGTAAACCTGCTCCCCCGTGCCTTTGAAGTCCTTTCCGACAGGTACATGCTGGAAATCATTCTTACGAACATCTTAGACAATGCCATTAAATATTCGCCGGGTAAGGCAAATATCCTGATTAAAGCGACCATGGCGGCACCAGAATGGACATTGGAAATTAGCGACAAAGGTTTGGGAATAGAAAAGTCGAAGCTTCCCTATATATTTGATAAATTTTACAGAGTTGATACTGGTGATGTGCAGGATGTGAAAGGTTACGGCATTGGACTTGCCTACGTGGAGCAGCTGTTAAAGGCATTGCAGGCAAAAGTAGACGTGGTAAGCGAAATAGGCCATGGAACTACTTTTATACTAACATTTGATTTATGAACGGACAGATAAGTGTTTTACTGGTTGAGGATGAACCTGTGCTGGCTTCTATCGTGAAAGAATCGCTGGAAAAAAGGGGATTTATTATTCATATCGCTTTAAATGGCGTCGAAGGCTGGAGTTTATACAAAACGATCAAACCCGAAGTTTGTGTAGTTGACATCATGATGCCACGTAAGGACGGCTATTCGCTGGTATCAGAAATACGGATCATAGATAGCGACACACCCATACTTTTTCTTACTGCCAGAAGCCAAACTGACGATGTATTGAAGGGCTTTGAAGTCGGCGGAGATGATTACATGAAAAAACCGTTCAGTATGGAAGAACTTATTCTGAGGCTAAAAGCACTGGTTCGCAGAAACAGAATCAGACCGGCCACTATACCTATAGGAAACGAAATACAAATTGGCAAGTACAAATTCCGGCACCAGCTGCTGGAGTTGCTTTATATATCGGAAGTAGCGCTCCTTTCTCAGCGTGAAGCCGATTTACTTTTACTGCTGACCCAGTATAAAAACCAGTTAATGGAGCGAAAAGTAGCCTTAATCAAACTATGGGGCGAAGATAATCCCTACACGGCGAGGAGTATGGACGTTTACATCACCAGGCTTAGAAAGTTTTTTAAAAGGGACCCGTCTATTGAAATTATAAACATCAGGGGGCAGGGATATTCCCTGATAGAAAAAGTGCCTGCAAATTAAGGGATATAAAACCTATAAGGACAGGCTTTCTGGCCACGCCCCTATAGAACTCAGGTGGGTCTGTTTATTTGCTCATCTGAACGGTTTTGTCTATCAGCGATATAATTTCTGCGGCGTTTTCTTCATCACTTCGCTTTGCATAATGTCCCTCTAATTTGTACCTGATAATGCCATTTGCGTCAATGATAAAGCGGGTTGGAATACCAGCCATCTCATATATTTTGTAAAACTTGTTCTGCAAGCCTTCGCTCCCCTTTTCGTCCAGCAAGACCCGGAACTGATAGCCATGTTTTTTCAGGTCCTGTTTTACAGCAAAAACAATATCATCCACGCGCTCCCTGGTGTCAATAAAAAGAAAAACTACTTCATTGCTGTTTTGATAATGATCAATGGCCTTCTGCATTGCCGGGAAATTGAGCTGACAATAATAACACCAGGTAGCCCAAAAGTCGAGCACAACGGTTTTACCTTTAAAAGAAGATAACGAGACTTGATTTCCGTTGATATCATTTAATCTGAATTCAGGTGCGACACGATTGAGTACAGGAATGCTGTCTGTGTCTGAATTAATGCGATCAGCTGCCATGACAGGGCGGTAAATAATGCCAGTTAAGGCGAGTAACACCAGGAATTTGAATTTCATTGTTTTAATAATAAAGTAATTTGTTTAAAAACTGTTACGAGGTGATTATTTAGCATCTGGATTATAGGTGCCGCCATCAACATCCTTTAGGAAAGTAACTAAACTTGTGAAATAGTTTTGCTGGTCGTCATACATGGCCATGTGACTGCCAGCCGGACAGAGATAGGTACGGCTGTAAGGTAACAATATGCCTTCCCTCTTTATACTTTCGGGGTTCATCTCATCGTCCATTCCGCCCAATACCAATACAGGAATGGATATTTTAGGAAGCATGTCCCAAAACTCCCAGTTTTTAAAATTACCGGTAACGTGGAATTCGTCAACTCCCTGCATTTGAACGTAAACAGCATGGTTTGCTTTCTTAAAAGCCCTCATCAGTGGTTCAGGCCACATTTCCACCGGCATTTGACAAAGTACCCTGGTATACAGTTTATTCATCAACAGGCCAGTATATTGTGGCGAATCATATTTTCCAATCCTGTCAAGGGAATCAAACACAGATCTTTCCCGTGCTGAAAATATAGTTTGTTTCAATTGGTTGACATAACCAACATAATCCTTTATTCCGGCCGTCATATTAGAGAACACTGCTCCCTTAACATGAGTTTGGTATTTGGCCAGGTATTCCATCGCTAACATTGCACCCCATGAATGTCCCACAATATAAAAATTGTCCAATCCCAGACCTTTCCTTACTTCTTCAACTTCCTGAACATAGCGGGCAGTATTATACAACGAAGTGTCTGCAGGTATATCTGAGTTTCCGCATCCAAGCTGGTCGTAATAATAAATCTCCATGCCTTCTTTAGGAAGAAAGTCCTCGAAACACTCCATGTAATCGTGAGGAATACCCGGGCCACCATGCAGCAGTAACACTTTTATTTTTCCATCACCTATTTTTTTAGTCCATACACGGTGTCCGTTTTCCAGTGTTATCATTTTGCTGCCCCCCATCTTGATAACCGTCTCTTTAGGCACCTCAACTGTACGGTTTTGTTTATTGGTTCCTTTGCATGCGTAAATGCTTGCCAGTACCAATACAAATAGTAGTTTTTTCATGATAAATATTTCAAATTATAAATTAACGATTGCAAAAATATGCGCTGTTGATGAAGAAAATGGGAAATCTGGCCCTGCAAGTGTTAACTGACCAACTTAATCAGCATATATATTCAGTGTTACCTATTAAAATTGTTTATCAAGAGCTTTCGAAACAGTCGAAATCACTGCCAGTACTCCTTTTAGTTGTACATTTTCAGATGAAAGAACCCATTAAACATCCTTTCTATAGTATCTATACCAATTCCTTAATACATAAATCGCAGGGTAAAAGGCAACATAATTAGTCAGCTGAAATTAATATAGAGCAAATATAAAAAGAATAAATCGACATAACTAACTGACAAACAATACCGTTAACACAAATTAACAGTACGACTCCTTTCATTAACACTTCTATCTCTCTTATCGCAACTTAATGTTGGACCTTTACGCTCATGTCACATTGTTGTTGTAACAAGAACAATTAGGAATACCTGTGGTTAGTATGTATAAGTTTAAACATTTAATATTTTTAATATGAAGTTACAGGGTAAAGTTGCGTTAGTTACAGGAGCATCAAGAGGAATAGGACAAGGAATTGCAATTGCATTGGCAAAAGCAGGTGCTGATATTGCATTGGCAGACATCACGATAGAAGTTTTAGAAGAAACAAAAAAATTAGTTGAAAACGAAGGTGTAAAAGTTAAAACATATCAGGTTGATGTTACTGATTTTGATACCGTAAGAACGGCAGTTCAATCTGTTGCTGCTGATTTTGGCACATTGGATATTGCTGTCAACAACGCCGGTGTTCTCGGAATTCACAAGGTTATTGACATGACTGCCGATCAGTGGGATCAGGTAATGAATGTTAATGCCAAAGGTGTATTCTTATGTAGTAAGGCAGAACTGGAGATTATGCTGCCAAAGAAATCAGGAGCCATCATTAATGTATCTTCTATTTTAGGGAAAACAGGTATGTCAGATGTTTCTGCATACAGTGCATCAAAATTTGCAGTTATTGGATTTACCAATTCACTGGCAAAAGAAGTTGCCAAAGATGGTATAACAGTTAACGCCTTATGCCCGGGTATTGTCGGAACAGGTATGTGGAGAGGTGATAAAGGCCTTGCTGCAGCGTTTGCTAAAGACGGAGAAACAGAAGAGCAGTCGTGGTTGAGAAATCAGGAAAGCCTTCTTCCACAGGGCGAGGCGCAGACCCCAGAAGATATGGGCGATTTAGCTGTTTACCTGGCTTCCGCGTTGCATGTAACGGGACAAGCTATCTCGGTTGACGGAGGATTTGGATTATAATTTCAATTTTAATTTAATGAGCGAAGGCCTTTCCAAATATTGGAGAGGCCTTTTATTTTTGATGCCTTAAGTGGTATAATTATCCTTCAACTGAAATAATACGTGCTTCCAGTTCATTAATCAGGGTTGTTTTAACTGACGTAAAAGCGTGGTCTTTAGCTTCGGCAAATGATATATTGTATTTCCGTGTAATCTTATGCATATTTTCGGGAAACCGCATTAAAATCTGATCATAATAAGCGTCTAGCACAGCTGGCGTTGGCATGGTAAAGCTAATCCGGATTTGAAAACGTCTTAACAATGCAGGGTCTATAAACGACTCATGATTGGTAGCGCATATAAGTAATGCCTTTTGAGGGTAATAATCAATCAGCTGGATCATTGTATTGACCAGCCTGCGCATTTCCCCAACATCTTTATCATCAACGCTCCTCGCCTTGCCTATCTGATCGAATTCATCCAGAAAAAGAACTGCGTTTTCTTTGGCGGCTTTGTCGAACACCATTTTTATATTCTGGGCAGTTTCGCCTATACGGGCGCAGATTACATTACTAAGATTAAGAATTAACACGTTTTTACCAAGGCCAGCTGCGATTGCTTTCGCTGCTGTGGTTTTGCCGCATCCTGAACTACCATAGAGCAGCATCTTGTTATTTACAGGCAATTCATATTGACGGAGTTCCTCGATGTAATTATGCTCGCGGATTAATTGCAACATCATTTTCCTGTTCTCGTCATCAAGGAACAGGTCATTTAACGATACCTTTTCTTTATCGTTTATAATAAGATCGGAAATATTCATACGCTGCTTTTTTCATAGCAAAGTTATCTAATTCTGCGATTGTTAGTGATACAGATCGAAAAAGCGGGTAATCTGGCTATATACATCTGTCTTAGAAGCAGTTCAAAATGATTAATTATCCTCAGGATGACGTAAGAATATAACAGCACTCAAATGGACCTGAAGGCTTTTTGCGTAGCATCAGTTACGGGCACAGACCAGGTGGATACTCTTTAACACACACCTTGAAAACACTTTAAACATGGTTGAAATACATTGTAAATCGTAATGATGGTAGTTTGAACCTATCTTATCTAGATGTTTTCTAGGTATTTCGAAGGTGTTTTGTAGGTGTTTAGTAGGTTTAAAAGTCCTAACAAACACTTTTAATATATGAACGAAAGTCTTTGGTAAGATTCTGCTATAATAATACAAATATATGTTTGATCTGGTTTCAAATGTACCTCATCTCTAGTGAGTATTAAAGCAATTATCTTATCGACCGTCGATAAAAAAAAAGGCTGTATCACGATTTATGATACAGCCATTCCATATAGATATGTAATTTCGGTTAAAACCTGTAAGTCACGCTACCCGCAAAAGTGCGTGGTTGCATTGGCTCAAGTGTAGTCCATCCTTTATAATATTCTTTATCCGTTAGGTTGTTCAACTTCAATCCAAATGTAAATGGACCTGAACCATAAGAAGCAGAAGCACTAAGAATAGTGTATGAAGGTAAAATGAACTGGCCAACTGTAGCATCGTTCACTATGATGTTTTTACCATAATAATTTCCACCGAATCCAAAACCTAATCCTTTAACAGAACCTGTCGTAATTTTATAACTAATCCACAAGTTGGCTAAGTTTTCTGGTCCGGCGCCAAGCGGCCTTCTTCCTTCAACATTTGGAAGTGCATTTGTCAGTTTACTTTTATTTTTAGAGTAACCTGCAATAATGTTTAATCCTTCAACCGGGTTGGCAATAATCTGTGCTTCGATACCCTTACTATATTGATCTCCACCCTGTGCAGATGTATTCGGACCTGTACTTAGTACGATGTTGGACACCTTAATATCGTAATAACTTAATGAACCTGATAGTTTTCCATCGAACAGGTCGGTTTTTATACCGCCCTCGAATTGGTTTGCGTGCTCAGGGTCAAAAATAACGATAACATTAGCGCCATTAACCTGCTGGTTTGAAGGCGCTACGTTTGTAAATCCATTCATGTAGTTACCAAATACCGATAACTGGTCTTTAACCAATTGATAAACCACACCAAATTTAGGAGAAAGTGCTGTTTGGCCATATTTAGAAGCAGCCGGGGTACTTAATCCACCAGTTTGAAAACGGTCAACACGTAAGCTGGCCATAAATGAAAGTGCCGGCGTTACATTAAATACATCGGAAACATAAGCGCTGTAAACTTGTTGGGTTGTCCTGGTACTTCCGCCATAACCTGCAGCAGCAATCGCTGTATCAACTCTTTGTTTACTGATGTTCTCAGGGGACGCTGGTTCAACCAATGGATTAACTGAACCAACCAGTGCATAATTTGAACTGTTATTGATCGATGTTCCATTGAAATAATCAAGACCAGCAACCACGCGGTTACGCATGCCACCGATGTTGAAGTCTCCGATAAAGTTATGCTGGATATCAGTTGTTTCGGTAGTTGAGTTTTGATCGGTAATATACCGGCTAAAAATACCATTACCAGAAACACCTACAAGAGTGCCTGCCGGACCTGTCGCAGTGGCTACACCTTCGAACAAATAGCTGTAATATCCATCCGATTTAGTAATACCACGTGAAACAACCGTTTGCGAGCGCCATTGATCGGAAAACTTGTAATTCATTTGCGCCTGAACGGTTGTTACCGGGTTCTTCATGCTCAGGTCGTTTGTTGTATATGATTTCCTGTTGTTGTAACCCAGCGCATCCAGGTTATTTGACTTCAATGGATAACTTCTATTGAAGAACAGCATTGTTGGGTTAGTGCCTTCAGATGATAAAAATTGTGCGTTGAACAGGAATGAAAGCCTGTCATTTAGCTGATAGGACAATGAAGGTGCAAAAAATCTTGTCTTTTTAAATCCGGCATCCTGAAAACTACTTTCATCATGATAAGCAGCATTCATTCTGAACAATACTTTATGGTCTGCATCCAATGGTGTATTTACGTCCACTGCGATACGGTTAAGTCCATAACTGCCAGCAGTGTAATTAGTTTCAACAGCTGTACCGTCAAAAGGTTGTTTGGTAACTGTATTTATTAAACCACCGTACGAAATCAGGCTGCTTCCAAAAAGAGTACCGGAAGGGCCCTTAAGGACTTCAATACGCTCAACATTTGAAATGTCAAGACTTCCGTTTGTCAAACCAGGCAAGCCATTTACCAATGTTGGCTGAACTGCAAAACCCCTCAAAGTGAAGTATCCTGCACCGTCACCTCCCCTGCCTGAAGCCGACCATAATTTGTCAAGACCCGGCGCATTTTTCAACGCGTCATCAAAATTGGTCACCAACTGATCAGCCAATAATTCTTTAGGAATTACTGCATAAACCTGCGGATTTTCAATGTTTTTCAATGGCATTTTAGAAACAAAATCACTCTCCTTTGAAAAGTACTTGTTTGTTTTTCCCTGGCTAATTACTACTTCCTGTAATTGCTGGTTCGATGCCTGCAGTATCAGATCAAGTGTTGCAGTATTACCGGCAACAACTGTCACTTCCGATGAGCTTGGTGTTAAACCAACCAATCGTGCAGTGACAGTGTAAGTGCCTGCCGGAACGTTTTTTAAAGTATAGTTCCCTTTTCTGTCGGCGGTAGTATTGGCAACCCCCTTAATTGAAACTTCAACTGCTTCCGCCGACACTCCATCCGAAGTCCGTACACTGCCTGTAATATTCCCTGTTTTATTCTGCGCGAAAGACATTACACTGAAAAGTGTAGCCATTATAGCAATAAAACAGCTTTTGTAAATTTTTTCCATGTTATTAAGAATGATTTTAAATCGCAAACATAACAACAAGAAGTGGAGTTATTAACACCGTTCTTTTGATTGATTATAAATAAGACATTTACGTGACAAACACTTTGATCAATCTACTAATCTATCTACCACTTTATTGAGCGTTAAACCCTGTACAATGATGGAGAAAACGACGATGATATAACTCACAGAAACGATCATCGGCTTAAATTCTGAAAATGGAAGTGACAGTGCCAGCGCGACAGATATTCCGCCCCTCAAACCTGCCCAGATCACAATGGCAATCCGGTTATAAGGCAAGGCCAACTTCCGGCCCAGCAAAATTGCAGGTACGGTAATACTAAAGGCACGCGCAATCAGCACAAAGACAATCGCGCAGGCACTAATCAGCCAGTAAGCGTTATAAAAATGAATAATCGCTACCTGCAGGCCAATCATCACGAAAAGAATCGTATTTAAAAGATCGTCAATCAATCCCCATATCTTGTCAAGCAGTTCGTTCAAAGGCCTCGAGTCCTCCGTTTTGCCCAGTTTAACGTTACTTAACATCAAACCAGCGGTAACAGCTGCAAGCGGGATTGAAACATGCAGCAGTCCGCCCACAACAGAAATACCCATCACCATGGAAATGGTAATCATCAATATCGTTTGTAATTCGGTAATCCTCCTGATCAGGTACATACAAATCAAGGCAAAACCAACACCGAGTATTACACCGCCAAAGACTTCCTGAGCAAATAACATGAGCGTGTGCGACCAGGTAAAGGCAGCGCTTGTATCTTCGGTAAGTTCGCGCAGGGTAACAAATAAAAGGATACCTACCCCATCATTAAATAGTGATTCACCACCAATGATGGTTTCAAGTGAGGCAGGGATTCGTGATTTTTTTAACACTGAAAGCACGGCGACTGGATCTGTTGGGGAAATAAGCGCACCAAAAAGTAAACAGTACAGCAGCGGAACGTCTATTCCAAAAAATGGTAACGTCCAGAAAAAAAGAAAGCCGAATATGGTGGTAGAACCAACGACACCCACTGTACTCAAAATCAAAATGGGTAATTTTTGCGCTTTTAATTTTTCAAAATCAAAGTGTAAAGCACTGGCAAAAAGGAGAAATGCAAGCATAACGTCCAGTAAAGTCCTGGTAAAATCTACGCTGGAGGTCAGTTCCTTGAAAAAACTAAAGGCTTCAGGGAAAATTTTGCCTGAAATCAGAATTAAAAGAGAAATCACGATTGCAATCACCATAATTCCGATAGTACCCGGGAGTTTAACGTACCGGTTATTAATATAAGAGATAAGTGAGCTGATAGTAAAGAGAATAGCAATTGTGGTAAAAGTATCCATTGATATGACCGCGTTATAAAGTAAAGATTATTGATGTGCTAAAATTATCTATATACACGAATCATGCCTTTTTGCCTGCGGATAAGTGCTTATCTGGATATATAAAATATTTATAGGATGATAATTTAAAAATACGTTATCTTGCATATACTAATCCGGAAACGTTTTAGCCAACCAATATAAACCGGTTTCTTATAACAGTAATGGGAAAAATTTTACATAGGGAAGATTTCTTGTGGAAATGTTTTATTCAGGGCGATAACGAAGCATTTGCTTCGATTTACGAACTGTACGTAGACGTTCTGTATGCCTATGGAAAAAGATACACCACCGATGAAGATTTGTTACTGGACTGCGTACAGGAAACCTTCGTAGACATTTACAAGTACCGAGCGTCACTGGCATCTGAGGTAAACCTTAAGTTTTACCTTTTCAGTTCCCTCAAGAGAAAGCTTTTCCGGTCTATTAAAAAATTCCACCTGCAGCAAGACCGTATTCAGTCTTACGAATACATCAATTCAGACAGTTTTGAATTGGATTTTAGTGCAGAGGAATCTCTTATACATAATGAAGAACAAGCAGAATGCCTTAAAACGCTGACAGACCAAATGAACCTGCTGCCTGCAAAGCAAAAGGAAATACTTTATCTGAGGTTTAATGGCAATCTGGAGTATGAGCAAATCGCAGTGTTGATGAATATCTCCGTTTCTTCCTGCCGCACACAAGTATACCGCGCAGTTAAACAGCTGCGCCGTAACCTCGAGGGCACAGCACACAGGTTGCTCCTGCATTATTAATTTTTTATTATTTTTTGTCTATGTATAGCCAAAGGCTGACTCTCTTCATATATAAGGGTTAATTTTATATGGAGCACAGTCAAGATCACAATCCTGAAGATGGTTTACATTCATCTGAAAACCCCGACGGGCTATCAGGTGTAAACGATAGTAAGCTGGAGGCGGATATAAAATCAGTTGTTGAAAAAAGCGGCAACGAAAAGCTTCAGTTGATAAAAAAGCAGGCACTCTGGCAAAATATCCAGAATGACATAAATGCGCCGGCGGAAACTGTTTCCTATGCGAAAAGATCTGTCCTTCCGCGCTGGGCCATCCTTGCGGCATCTATTGTATTACTGGTTTCCTTAGGTATATATCTGCTGAACGACCCGGTTGCACCAACTGTTCCGAAAACTATAACATATAATAAAAAGGTTTTTAAGAACGATATTTTGCCCGGTGGTAATAAAGCGATGCTCACCCTTGCTGACGGTTCAAAAATAGCACTTGACCAGGCACAAAAAGGACTTTTGGCGAAACAAGGAAAGACAGCTATCAGTAAAACAGACGACGGACAATTAAGCTACAATCAGGGAGCATCCAAAACAAACTTATCTGCGATGAATATGGTAACAACGCCACGTGGTGGCCAATACCAGATTGTATTGCCCGATGGTACCCGGGCCTGGCTCAATGCATCTTCATCTTTACAGTTTCCTATTGCATTTACGGGCAAAGAACGTGTAGTCCGGCTGACAGGCGAAGCCTATTTTGAAGTAGCCAAAAATAAACAAATGCCATTTAAGGTGATAATGAACGGAGTAAAAGTGGAGGTTTTAGGCACACACTTTAATGTTATGTCTTACGCCGATGAGCCTGCAATTAAAACAACCCTGCTGGAAGGCGCTGTAAAAATGAGCAATAATGAAAACCAGCCGGTGTTATTGAAGCCAGGGCAGCAAGCTTCTTACAGTCCGGCAGATGGCCGCCTGCAAGTGAAGACTGTGAACATTGATAATGTGATATCGTGGCAGAAAGGCTACTATGTTTTCAAAGCTGAAAGTATCAAAAGTATCATGCGTAATATTTCCCGCTGGTATGATGTGGAGATGGAGTACAAAGGAAATCTGGAAGGAAAAGTGTTTTCAGGAAAGATATCCCGCTACAAGAATATTTCTGAGCTGCTCAAATTGCTGGAGCTCACGGAAGATGTACACTTTGAAATAAAAGAAAGGAGAGTTACTGTTATGCCATAAACTTACCACAAGTCTGGCATCTAAAATGAAAGAACCAGGAGCGGTTGCAACGCCCCCGGTAAATTCAGATTACCAGATTACACAGCCCTGTTAGAACTATCTTATTTAATAACCTAAACAACCAAATATATGAAAATTTATGCTCCGATAAGAAGCATCGATAAGACCTGCATTTCAAAATTCCTATTGGT
>Ga0247815_10000417_pt1 | contig 33537 bp, 30 predicted proteins | sample UWRJL194509B1_FD_181014 | JGI IMG/M metagenome (GOLD analysis project Ga0247815, IMG submission 181014) | Plant litter microbial communities from Arlington Agricultural Research Station in Wisconsin, United States - UWRJ-L194-509B-1 | ecosystem: Environmental > Terrestrial > Plant litter >...
GGAGTACACCGCGCCGATCGGCACGATAAACAGCGATGCCGCCAACATGCCCCACGCTACGGACTGCCCGCCATGCATCACCGACACCCGCTTGCCGAACACGATGTACAGCGCCCAGCACACCGCCGCCCCGGCCGCATAGGCGACGCCGACCGGATCGAGCTGGTCGGCATGACCATGGATCGGCAGCAGGAAATACAAGCCCACCACCGCCAGCATCACCGCCGCGATATCGCGCGGCCGGCGCGACGACAGCACCGCCACCGTCAACGGCCCCGCCACTTCGATCGCCACAGCGATGCCCAAGGGAATGCGGCTGAACGAGCGGTAGATCAACAGATTCATCAAGCCGATCACGCTGCCGTAGACGGCCACGTTGCACGCCTGCGTCCACGTCAGCGGCGTGCGCCACGGACGGAACACCAGCATCATCAGCAAGGCCGCGAAGCCGACGCGGTAGGCCGTCACGCCCTCGACGCCGATCAGCGGGAACAAATACTTGGCCACCGCCGCGCCGGCGTTCAGCGACAGCTGGCTGGCCAGCAACGCGAAACCGGCCAGCAGCGCGCTGTGGCTGGCGCGTTGTTTATCGTCGCTCATTTCAGTGCGCCGACAGGCCGAGCTTGAGCGCGATCGGCTTGCCGGCGCTTGCGTCGGTCGTCGCCGGCGCGGCGGCCTGGGCGGCGGCTGGCGCCATGCCGGCCTCCTTCAGCACCGCCATGATCGCGGCGGCACGGTTGGCACCCAACTGCGGCAAGGCGTCCGCCGGCAGCGGCTGGTTTTTCTCCAGCCGTTCCTGCAGCCCGGCGTAGAAGGCGCCGGCGTCCGCGACCTGCGGCTCGCCCTGCACGATCTTGCCCAAGCGCTGCAGCATCGGCAGCTTCTGCCGCGCGGCGGAATCGACCGCAACGGTCGGTGCCGCCGCAGCCGGGCCTGACGTAGCGGTCGAGCTTGCCGTAGCGGCCGGCATTTCCGCAGCGGCTCCGCTTGAGGCGGCGGCCGGACTTGCCGCAGCGGTCGAGCTTGCTGTAGCGGCCGGGCTTGCCCCAGCGGTTGAGCTTGCTTTAGCGGCCGGGCTTGCCGCAGCGGCCGGGGCCGCCGCTTCGGCGGCCTTCTTCTGCTTGTCCAACTCGGCGGCGCCGAAGCGCTCGGCGTACAGATCGCGCAACGCGCCGCGCACTTTGCGCTGGCCGATGTCCAGCGGACCGGGCTGCTCGCCCGGCGCCAGCTTGATCTCGGCGCGCGTCACCACCACGCGGCGCAAGGCCTGCGCACGCAAGGCGGCGCCATCGGCCGCCTCGTTGTACTGGCCCGGCACCGACAATTTCAATTGCGGCTTCTTGGCCAGGATCTGCGCCACATGTTGCAGCTTCTCGCGCTCGGGCGGCAGCACCGTGTCGCTGCCCGGGTCGAAGTCGACCGACTCCAGCTTGTCGCCGCTGACGCCGAACATATTGCCCAGCGCGCGGAACGGCGAGGTCACGATCTTACCCATGATGTTGCCGATCGCCTTCCACACCACCGCGCCGTAGCTGAACTGCGGATCGTTCATATTGCCCGAGACCGGCACGCCGAGATCGATGCGGCCGTCGCTGTCCTTGAGGATGGCCAGCGCCAACTCCAGCGGCAACTTCAGCGCGTCCGGGCTGTCGATGCGCTCGCCCAAGGTCAGGTTATCGAGCACGATCTGGTTGTTGCCCTCCAACTGGCTGTCGCGAAGCTTGTATTGCAGGTCCAGCGAGATCTTGCCCTGCGCGATCTTGTAGCCTGCGAACTTCATGCTGTACGGCGACGCCGACACCATGTCGATGTTCTTGAACACGACATTGACGTCGGTGTTATCGGCCGGCACGAACGGATTCAGCTGGCCGCGGATGCGCGCCTGTCCGAACTCGTCGACGCGGCCGTCCAGTTCGATCTGGCTGCGCGCGTCGCGCTTCGACGACAGACCGGTGATGATGCCGCTCAACTCATAAATCTTGGCGCCGAATTGCGGACGCAGGCTCAGGTCGGTGAAGTCCAGCTTGGCGTCCTGCAAGCGCACGCGACGCACGCGGATCGGGAACGGCTCGCCGGACGCGACCGGCTTGGCCTCGGGCGCGGACGCGGCGGAAGTGGCCGCGGCCGGCTGCTTGACCAGCAAGCGTTCCGCGTTGAAGCTGCGGTCGTTCTCGATGATCAAGATCGCGTTTGGTTCCACCACGCGCAACTCGGCCACGTCCAACAGATCCGGTGACAGGCTCAACGCCAGCTTGTCCGCGCGCACCGATTTCCAGTGGGCGAAGCGGTCGTTGTCTTGCTCGTTCAGCGACAGTTCGGCGACTTCGAACGAACCGTCGTAACGCAAGGCGGGATTGGCCTTGTTGCCGCCGGCGCCGGTGCGCAAGCGCCCTTGCGCGGAGATGCTGCCGTCGGCGATCTTCAGCTTGACGTACTTGGCCAGCAACGGCTGCACCGGCGCGATCGCCAGCTTGGTCAGCTTCAGTTCGGTATCCACCGCGCCGGTGGCCGGCACCACCTTGCCTTTGGCGCTCAGCTGGCCGCCTTCGCGCAGGCCGACGCCGCCCTGGAAGGCCAACGGCTTCTTCAGGTCGGTGCCGGCGTCGGTCAGCGCCAGGTTGAAATCCTGCAGGTTGGCTTTGATGCCAGTACTCGCATCGTCATAGCGCGCGCCGAACTTGCTCAGCTCGACCGACTTGACGTTGGCGACCCACGGCGCCTCGGCGGCGGCGGACCGGGCGGGCGCTGACGCAGGAGCCGCAGCGCCGGCCGTCGGCAAACGACCGAGGAAAATAAACTCCCCCTTGGCGTCGCGCGACAAGTCGAGCATGCCGCCGTCCGCATACAAGCGCGCCAGGCTAGCGCGGCGCGCGGCCACATCCAGCGCGCCGCCTTCAAAGCCCAGTTGCGACAACGTCAACGGCGCCACCGTGCCGCTGGCCAGCGCCAGCTTGTCCATCGAGAACGACGCGTCGGCGATGTTGATCTTGTCGCCGTCCAGTTGCGCGTGCAACTTCAGCTTTATATTATCCGTGCTCACCTTCAGCGCCGGACTGACGGTTTCATCGATCAGCTTGACCGCGAAGCCATCCAGCCCAAGCTGCTTGACGTCGACCTTCCAAGCGCCCTGCTTCGCCGCCGGTCTGGCCGGAACGACGGTCGCGGTGCCGGCGGCGGGCGCCGGCACCGTCAATCCGGCCAAGTCCAGCTCACCCTTGGCGTCGCGCCGCACCGCCAGCGCGCCACCGTTGAGATGCACGCCGCCGATGCTCACGGTCCGCTTCAACAGATCGACGCCGACCTCGCTGACATCGAACTGTTTTAAATTGATGAACGCCTCGGCCGCACCGTCGCGCTTGACGGCCAGATCGTTCAGCGCAAATCCGGCGCCGGCCACGCTCGCGTCCAGCTTGCCATCGGCATAGGAAAATTTGTAGGGCAGCTTGGCCGACAAACGACCGCTGACCACCTCGACCCGCGCGAACGACTTCAGATACTTCGCCATGCCCGGCAAGGCCACGTTGTCCAGCGACAGCAAGCCGCTGCCGCCGATCGGGTTCAGCGCCGCCGCGCCTTTCCAGCGCAGCTTGCCGCCCAGGCCGGCGTCGGCGCTCAGCGTGTAATCGCCGTTCTCGTCCGGCAGCGTGCTCAGATGGTTCAAAGAAAAGGTGATCGGCGTATAGGTGTCTTTGTAGCCGGCATGACGGTCGTCCATGTCCACCCGGCCCTGCTCGAGCGCGAAATGCTCGACGATCAGGCGCGGCATTCCGGAATCGCTGTCGTCCTTCTTGTGCTTATCCAGCGTCTCCATCAACGCCGCGATATTGAACTTGCCGTCAGGCGCGATCGCCAGTTGCACCGCTGGCTTGGTGACGCGGATCTCGGCGAAGCTCCAGGCGCGGCGGAACAGCGAGCGCCACTGCATCTCGACCGCCAGCGCGTCGACGCCGAACAAGGGCGCGCCGCCGACCTCGGTCAGGCGGACATCGCGCATTTCCAGCCGCAGCGTGAAGGGATTGAAACTGACGTCGCCGACGGTGGCCTTGCGCTCCAGCTCGGTCTCGACGATTTTCGGAAGCTGGCTCTTGATCACGCTTGGCAGCAACCACCCGCCGGCCAGCGCATACACGCCCAAGGCGCCAGCGGCACCCATCCCCCATCGCTTCCATCGTATTGCCAAGACTTTCCCCTGATTGTTTTTCATGCCACAGGTGACAGTATAGCAAGTTACGATAAAGCATTATTGCCGGGGTCAGGCTTCCGGCATGCCGCGCAGATATTCGATATCGGAGATCGCGTGTCGCCAAGCGATCTCGGTATCGACCACCGGCACGGTTTGAAGGTCGAGGCGTATATCCTTGAGCACTTTATTGCCCAAGGATATCTTGTAATGCAACGCCGTATATTCGACGTCGTAGGTCTTTTTCAGACCTTGCCGACGCGTATAAGTGTCATGGGAAGCGGCCATATATCCCCCTTACAAAGTATGAGGGAAGGATAGCACAATCACACCGCCGGCATCTTCGCCAGAAGCTTATCGAGCGTGACCGGATAGTCGCGCACCCGCACCCCGGTGGCGTTGTAGATGGCGTTGGCCACCGCCGCCGCCACGCCGCAAATACCCAGCTCGCCGACGCCCTTGGCCTTCATCGGCGACGAGATCGGATCAGTCTCCTCCAGGAACACCACCTCCTGGTGCGGGATGTCCGAATGCACCGGCACCTCGTAGCCGGCCAAGTCGTGGTTGACGAAGAAGCCGCCGCGATGGTCGATCACCAGGTCCTCCATCAAGGCCGCGCCCACGCCCATCGTCATCGCGCCGATGACCTGGCTGCGCGCCGCCTTCGGATTCAGGATGCGGCCTGCCGCGCACACGGCCAGCATGCGCCGCACCCGGGTCTCGCCGGTGTAGGCGTCGACCGCCACTTCGACGAAGTGCGCGCCGAAGGTCGATTGCTGGAACTTCTTGTCCAGGTCGCCGTACTCCATCAAGTCCTCGGCGACGACATCGCCGCCCTCGGCCGCCTTGCGCAAGTCGGCCGATTTGCCGCCGGCACGCACCGCGCCGCCGATGAATTCGGCTTCGGCCGGATTAAAGCCGAGCTTCTGCGCCACCGCTTCGCGCAGCTTGACGCAGGCCGCGTAGACGCCGGCCGTGGAACTGTTGGCGCCCCACTGCCCGCCCGAGCCGGCCGACACCGGAAAGTCCGAATCGCCCAGCTTGACCACCACCTGCTCCAAGGTCACGCCCATCATCTCGGCGGCGGTCTGGGCGATGATGGTGTAGCTGCCGGTGCCGATATCGGTCATGTCGGTTTCGACGGTGACGATGCCCTTGGCGTCGAGCCGCACGCGGGCGGCCGACTTCTGCACCAGGTTGTTGCGGAACGCCGCCGCCACGCCCATGCCGACCAGCCAGCGCCCGTCGCGGGTCTTGCCCGGCTGCGCGTTGCGCGCGCTCCAGCCGAACTTCTCCGCGCCGCTGCGCAGGCACTCGACCAGCCGCCGCTGCGAAAACTTGCGGTCGCGCTTGGACGGATCGACCGTCGTATCGTTGATGATGCGGAACGTGACCGGATCCATCTTCAGCTTCTCGGCCAGCTCGTCCATCGCGATCTCCAGCGCCATCAGGCCCGGCGCCTCGCCCGGCGCGCGCATCGCGTTGCCCTCGGGCAGATCGAGCACCGCCAGCCGCATCTTGGTCATGCGGTTGGGCCCGGCGTACAGCAGCTTGGTCTGCAGCACCGCCGTCTCCGGACCGCCGCCGGCCAAGTCGCCCGACCAGCTCTCGTGGCCGATGGCGCTGATCTTGCCCTCGCGCGTGGCGCCGATGCGGATGCGTTGGATCGTCGCCGGCCGGTGGGTGGCGTTGTTGATCATCATCGGGCGCGCCAGCGCCACCTTGACCGGGCGTTGCGCGGCCTTGGCGCCCAGCGCCGCCAGCAGCGCCTCCGAGCGCAGGAACAGCTTGCCGCCGAAACCGCCGCCAATGTACGGCGACAACAGCCGCACGTTTTCCTTCGGCATGCCCAGCGTCTTGGCCACGTCGCCGCGGCTCCAGTCGATCATCTGGTTGGCGGTCCACAGCGTGACCTTCTCTCCCTCCCAGGCGGCGACGGTCGCGTGCGGCTCCATCATCGCGTGCGACTGGTCCGGCGTGGTGTAGTTGGCGTCCAGCCGCACCGGCGACGCCGCGAACGCGCCGGCGAAGTCGCCGACCTTGCTGTCCTTATTGTCTTTTCCCTCAGGCTGCTTGGCCGTGTCCTTGGCGTGCGCCAGATCGTAGGCGCCCTTCTGCTTGTCGTACTTGACGCGCACCAGTTGCGCCGCCGAGCGCGCCTGCTCGAAGGTCTCCGCCACCACCAGCGCGATCGCCTGGTGATAATGCTGGATCTCCGGCCCGCCGAGCAGCTTGGCGGTGTTGAAGTTGCCCTTGCCCAGCTTGCCGGCGGTCTCGGCCGTGACGACCGTCAGCACGCCGGGCGCGCGCTTGGCTTCGCTCACATCCATCGACGTGATGCGGCCCTTGGCGATGGCGGCGCCGACGATGTAGCCGTAGGCGGCGTTCGGCGCCTGGTGCTCGTAAGCATACGGTGCGGTGCCGGTGGTTTTCATCGGACCGTCGATGCGGTCGGTGGCGCGGCCGACCACCTTCAGTTGATCGATGGGATTGGTGGTTGCAGGCGTGGTGAATTTCATGTGATTAACCTTTCTTCGCTTCGGCCAGCACCGATTCCAGCGTGCGCTGAACCAGCGGAATCTTGAACGCGTTTTCGGCGCTGGTTTTAGCGCCGGCCAGCAACTGCTCGGCCACCGCCTTGCCGCCCTGCGGCATGCTGGCGTCGGCCGCCGGCATGCGCCACGGCTTGTGCGCGACGCCGCCAAGCGCCACGCGCCCGCTGCCGTCGGCCTGCACCACGGCCGCCACCGAGATCAGCGCGAACGCATACGACGCCCGGTCGCGCACCTTGCGATACAGATGCGTGCCGCCCAGCGGCTTGGGCAGCGTCACGCCGGTGATCAACTCGCCGGGCATCAGCGCGGTCTCGACCTGCGGCGTGTTGCCGGGCAAGCGGTGGAAATCGGCGATCGGAATCACGCGGGTGGTACCGTCGGGCCGCACGGTCTCGATGCCGGCGTCGAGCAGCTGCATCGCCACCGCCATGTCGCTCGGATGGGTCGCGATGCACGCGTCGCTGGCGCCGATGATCGCATGGTTGCGGCTGAAGCCGCCGATAGCGGAACACCCGGTGCCCGGCTGGCGCTTGTTGCACGCTTGATTGGTGTCGTAGAAATACGGGCAACGGGTGCGCTGCAGCAGGTTGCCGGCCGTGGTCGCCTTGTTGCGCAACTGGGCGGACGCGCCGGCCAGCAAGGCGCGCGACAGCACGCCGTAATCGCGCCGCACGCGCTGATCGGCGGCCAGGTCGGTGTTGCGCACCAGCGCGCCGATGCGCAGGCCGCCTTGCGAGGTCGGCTCGATCTTGTCCAGCGCCAGGCCGTTGACGTCGATCAGATGGGTCGGCGTCTCGATCTCCAGCTTCATCAAGTCCAGCAGGTTGGTGCCGCCGGCGATGAAACGGGCGCCGGGCGTGCGCGCGGCGGCCGCGGCGGCTTCGGCGGGCGATTGCGCGCGCTGATAGGTGAAGGCCCTCATGCCGTCCTCCCGGCCACTTCGGTGATGGCGTCGATGATGTTGGAGTAGGCGCCACATCGACAGATGTTGCCACTCATGCGCTCGCGTAATTCCTCGGCGCTCAGCAGCGGCTTGACATTCAGGTCGGCGCTCACGTGGCTCGGTATGCCCTGCTTGATTTCATCCAGCACCGCCACGGCCGAACAGATCTGCCCCGGGGTACAGTAGCCGCATTGGTAGCCGTCGTGCTTGATGAAGGCGGCCTGCATCGCGTGCAGCTTGCCCGGCGTGCCGAGGCCTTCGATGGTGGTGATCTTGTCGCCGTCGTGCATCACGGCAAGACTCAGGCAGGAATTGATGCGGCGGCCATCGACGATGACGGTGCAGGCGCCGCATTGGCCGTGGTCGCAACCCTTCTTGGTGCCGGTCAGGTGCAGATGCTCGCGCAGCGCGTCGAGCAGCGTGGTGCGGGTGTCGACCTCCAGCGTCTGGCGCTTGCCGTTGACTTCGAAGGAGAACTTGGTGATGGATGGTGGCGGACTGGCCGGCGGCGGAGCCGGTGTCTGGGCTTCCGCCGGCAGCGTCACCGCCGCCGAGGTGGCGGACAACGCGCCGGCGATGAGTATATTGCGCCGGGTCATGCTGATGTCGTGAAGGTCGTTCATCGTGGTCGTATCCTCTACGTTGTACATGAATTATCAACACTGATAGTAGATGTAATACGCCCGAGGGTTAAACACCGTTGACCTTCCCCCTGCCTATTTAGCCACAGGTTTTTTTACGCACGCGGCTACCGGTCACAGGTTCATCGACGCTGCAAGGGGCGCTGACCGCCTGGCTTTGATCCGGCGTCGACTGTGGTGGACCGCTCAGGTCCGCGCATGCCGCCAATCCGCAGGCGACGACGACGGAAAATAATACATGTTTAAGCATATGACTCCTTCGAAAAATTGGGCACAAGGCGGTGATCATCGCAGTTCCGCAGCCGTTACCGATAGTTAATTTTGGTTAATTTTGGTAATGACGGACTAAAATGGCTGGAATTGTCAGCCGATCCATCACCGCCGTAGAGGAGCCGCACTTGTCCAAGTTTTCGTCCCTGCTCTTGCTCATGTTCGCCACCTCGGCGGCGGGCGCCGCCGAACGCAATATCCCCTTCTGGCCGGACGCGGTGCCGGCCGCCATCCACGCCGAGGTCGACGGCCAGGCGGCGCTGGAAAGCGTGCGCGCGCTGGGCCGCTATCATCGCGTGCACGGCTCGCCCGGCTATGCCGCCGCCGCCAACTGGATGCGCGAACAAGCGCAGGCGGCCGGCATGAAGGACGCGGTGGTCGAACGCTTCGCGTCGGATGGCGAGACCAGGTACGCGCACTTCCGCAGCTATCTCGGCTGGGACGCCAAGGATGCGCGACTGGATGAAGTCGCGCCGAACCAGCGGCCGGTGGCCCGCTTCCCCGAGTTGCCGGTGGCGCTGGCCGACTACAGCCAGAACGCCGACGTCAAGGCGGAGCTGGTCGACGTCGGCAAAGGCGCCTCCGCCGCCGACTACCAGGGACGGGACGTCAAGGGAAAACTGGTGCTGGCCAGCGGGCCGCTGCCGCTGGTGCACCAGCTCGCGGTCGAGGAGCGCGGCGCGCTCGGCATCCTGTCCGACTATCCGAACCAGACCACCGCCTGGTCGGGCGACGACCAGGATTTGGTGCGCTGGGGCCACCTGTCGCCGTATCAAACCAGGAACAGCTTCGCGTTCATGTTGTCCAAGCGCCAGGCCAACGGCTACCGCGCGCGCCTGGCCGCGTCGGAAAAGATCACGCTGCACGCCGTAGTCCGCGCGCAAATGACGCCGGCGACGCTGGACGTCGTCAGCGCCACGATACCCGGCACCGATCCGTCCGCAGGCGAAGTCGTCTTGACGGCGCACCTGTGCCATCAATCGGCCGGCGCCAACGACAACGCCTCCGGCAGCGCCGCCATCCTGCAGGTGGCGCGCGCGCTCAACCGGGCGATCCAATCCGGCGCCATCGCCCGGCCGAAGCTGACGATACGCTTCCTGTGGACGCCGGAGATCGCCGGATCGCAAGCGTGGCTGGCCCGCCATCCAGATATAAAGATCATCGGCGGTATCCACATGGACATGGTCGGCGCGCTGCTGGCCACCACGCACAGCACCTTCCATCTATCGCGCACCGCGCAGACGTTGCCGCATGTACTCAACGATATCGGCCAGGCCTTCTTCGACGAGGTGAGCAAGGCGTCGGCGCAATACGCCGAGCGCGGCGGCGACGCCTACGCCGGCTTCGCCACGCCGGGCGGCTCGCGCGATGTCTTTCTCGGCGACATGCGGCCGATGGAGCTGGGCAGCGATCATGAAGTGTTCCAGTCGTCGGGCTGGGGCGTGCCGATGCTGTACTTCCACGACTGGCCGGACACCACCATCCACACCAACAAGGACCAGCCGGAAAACCTCGACGCCACCAAGCTGGGGCGGGTGACGTATCTGGGCGCCGGCATCGCCTACACGCTGGCCGCGCTGCCCGACGCGGAGGCGTCGCGCCTGCTGACCATGGCGCGCTACGACGGCGAGCGCGAGCTGGCGCAAGCCCGGCTGCGCATGGCGCTAGGCGACGATCCGCGCGACGGCGCGTTGGCGGTGCGCGAAGCGCTGGCGATGCAGCGCGCCAAGCTGCGAACGGTGGCGCGGCGCTGGCCCGCCGTCGCGACCGCCGTCGATGCCTTGGCCGATCAGTTGACAACGCAGAACGTGGCGCCGCCGGCATCCGCCATCGTCGCCGATGCGCGGGTGCCGGTCCCCTCGTCGACGATCCGTGGCCCGCTCAACGTGTACTACTACGACCATTTCAACGCCACGCTGGCCGAGCGCAAGATCAGCGCCAGCTCGCTGCCGGCGATGCCCGAGCTCACCGAAGGCGACGCCGACCTGATCCTGTACGAAGCGATGAACCTGGCCGACGGCAAGCGCAGCATCGCCGACATCCGCGACATCATCACCGGCCGCTACGTGGCGGTGCCGCAAGCGCTGATCGCCGCGCACTTCGAGCGCCTGGCGCGGGTGGGTATCATCAGCTGGCGCTAGCGCCGAACACGGCCACAATGTGCGGCGCGATGAATCGGGTGAACACGTCTTCCAATTCAAGCAAATTTATCGCAGGCCTGTTGCGCGCATCGTTGACGCGATCCACACTAAAATGCGCGGCAAGAATCCATGCGCGCTAAACCGCGCCAACGCAGCGTTAAGACGCGCGGAAAGCGCATTGAGCTCCGCAGTGGTTATTGTCATTGATGCGAAGCATCGAACGAATGTTTTGCGGTCTCGGCGACCATCTTAAGAACGAGTTGGCCCAGCTTCGCATTCAGCATCTCATCGTTATCCGCCTTGATCGTACCCAAGTCTACGGTGGACTCTTCCGTACCAAAGCGAACGTTAAATTCATAGTTATCAAACGAAACGACGTAGACATCCTGTCCCGTTTCGCCATCATGGAAGGAGGCGAAGTTTTCCCGGGTTGTCATCCGAAAGCTAAACATGGCGACTCCTTGCCGCGGTATTGTTGATGAATTTAGAACACAAATCCTACCATACAACCGATCAATCGAAATCCAGCTTTCTCCACCCTTACTGATCAGCTATCGCATCCAGAAAATCGTGCTCGTGGACCAGAAGTATGCGCGCGCCATCTTTTCTCAACTTGACAGCCATCTCTACCTTTCGACCGTAATAAAGCGAACATAAGGTGCTACCTGATCCACTATTTTTCTCCATCGATTTTGTGCCGCAAATATCTTCACGTCGGCGGATGCGCCAACGTCGCTTGTCGCCGCCGAATCGAGCCACCGGTCCAGTGCGATTTGATCCAATCATGCGCGCCCGGAATGTCCAGTTTCAAACTTGCGAACGAGGAGTGCAACAGAGACGCAGGCAAGGCCCAATCCCACTTTTCCTGAGCAAGATTAAACGCATCGGCAAGCAGGATTGCCGGGGGCGGCGTCACCATGGCAATGATGGCCTCGATTTCCTTGAGAATCGTAGAAGATCCGCCGTCAGCCGGTCAATTTCAAGCACCGCGCCATACCGCGCCACCGGCAATCCCTTCATTCTGAGGAACATCGCAATGGCTTCATTGCGGGCGTCGCCCTGCCATGTGAGCAGCAAGTGATCGCCATCGAAATTGATGAGCGATTGCTTGGCCAGGTTGTAGCGAAGGTAGGTGCTTCGCCCCTCTTCCATTAGCCCGCGCTGGCTGCTTAGTTGGCGCGCAGATTCTCGGCCATCCGCTCACCGATGATCACGCTGGGCGCTTGCGTGTTGCCGGTCGTGATGATCGGCATGATCGGTGGAGCCCTTGATATCCAAAACAATATCAAAACCGCTAAAGAAATGATTGGCCAGTCGTTATACCAAAGATTACATTCGCGTACTCGCGGTTTAAATGTCGCACCAACCACTTCGGCCTCATCGATCATGAAAAGTTTCCTATACACAGCGCTGATGGCGGCTCTGACACTTTTATCCCAACTATGCTGGGCCGCCAACCCAATCATCCAGACCAAATTCACCGCCGACCCGGCGCCGATGGTGCATGACGGCGTCGTCTATCTCTACACCAGCCACGACGAAGAGGACGCCGACGGCTTCAAGATGCGCGACTGGCTGCTGTACTCGTCCACCGACATGGTCAACTGGACCGATCACGGCGCGGTCGCTTCGCTGGCCACCTTCCCGTGGGCGGTGCAGAGCAACGATGCGTGGGCGCCCGAGGTTATCGCCCGCGACGGCAAGTTCTACCTGTACGCGCCGGTCAGCGTCGCCGGATGGCCGAAGAATGTCATCGGCGTGGCGGTGGCGGACAATCCCGCCGGCCCGTTCAAGGATGCGCTCGGCAAACCGCTGATCGACAAGGCGGTGGGATTTTTCGACCCCACCGTCGCCATCGACGATGACGGCCAGGCCTATCTTTACTGGGGCAACCCGGAGCTCTGGTACGTTAAGTTGAACAAGGACATGATTTCTTACGCCGGCGGCATCGTCAAAAGCGACAGCAAGCCGGCCGACTATCAAGAGGGTCCGTGGTTCTACAAGCGCAAGCAGCATTACTATTTGGCGTACGCGTCGACCTGCTGCCCTGAAGGGATCGGCTACGCGATGAGCGATGCGCCGACCGGACCGTGGACATACAAGGGCCCGCTGATGAAGTCGAACGCGGCGTCGAGCGGCAACCATCCCGGCATCGTCGACTACAAGGGCAACTCGTATGTATTCGGCTTTAACTACCAGCTGAACTTCGCGCAGACGCCGCTGCACCGAGAGCGCCGCTCGGTCACCGTGGCCAAATTCGATTACAACGCCGACGGCGGCATTCCCGAAGTGCCGTGGTGGGAAGGCCATGGCGTGGAACAGCTGGGCCATCTCGATCCGTATCGCCGGGTGGAGGCGGAAACCATCGCGTGGACCTCGCGCATCAAACGCGACACCGATCGGCCGTTCGACTGGGCGCCAGGTGTGCATACCGCCAGCGGTCCGGGCAAGGGCATGCACGTGGCGGACATCGTGGATCGCACCTACATCAAGGTCGCCGGTGTCGATTTCGGCGCGCAGGGCGCACGGCGCTTCGCGGCCAGCGTCGCCAGCGCCGGCAAGGACGGCCAGATCGAGCTCCGGCTGGACAGCGAGCACGGCAAGCTGATCGGAACGCTGGCGGTCCCGGATACCGGCGGCTGGGAGAGTTGGCGAATCATCGAAACGGCGGTCAACGGCGCCACCGGCGTGCACGATCTGTTCCTGGTTTTTAAAGGGAAATGGCGCGAGCCGGTATTCAATTTCGACCACTGGCAGTTTTACAGTACCCCAGAATAACAGGAGACGGGGATGTCGAAGCCAGGCTTGCGGACAAGCGGGTTCCGTCGCGATAGCGAACGGCGGTGGAGCATCTTCGGAAGTTGTCGCTCACAAAACTCATTGGAGACTGAATGGCCTACCCAATAATATTCACGCGAGCCGCGCTCGCCATCGCCGTCGCGCTCGCATGGTCGCAATCGATCGCCGTCGCCGCTCCAACACTGCCGGAAACCGTGCTGTTCGGTGTCGCCTACTACGACGAGTACACCCCGGTCGACCGCATCGACGACGACGTGCGCATGATGAAGGAAGCCGGCATCAGTGTCGTGCGGATCGCCGAATCGACCTGGGGCACGCTGGAACGCAGCGAAGGCGTATTCGACTTCACCCACGTCGACCGCATGCTGTCCGCCTTCGACAAGGCCGGCATCAAGGTCATCGTCGGCACGCCGACCTACGCGATCCCCACCTGGCTGGCGCGTCAGCATCCCGAGGTGCTGGTGACCGCTCCGAAAGGGCGCGCCGAGTACGGCCCGCGCCAGAACATGGACATCACCAACCCCGACTTCCGCCGCGCGGCCGAACGGGTGATCGTCAAGCTGATCGACCACGTCAAGGACCACCCGGCCGTCATCGGCTACCAGGTTGACAACGAGACCAAGGCCTACCTCACCAGCGGCCCGAACGTGCAGGCGGCCTTCGTCGTCGCCATGCGCAAAAAGTTCCCGGACCTGGAACAGCTCAACAAGGCCTTCGGCCTGGATTACTGGAGCAACCGCATCAACAGCTGGGAGGATTTCCCGTCGGTGAACGGCTCCATCAACGCCAGCCTGTCGAACGCCTTCGCCGATTTCCAGCGCGGCCTGGTCACCGAGTACCTGACCTGGCAGGCGGATCTGGTGCGCGCCCGCGCCCGTCCCGACCAATTCATCACCCACAACTTCGATCTGGGCTGGAAGAACCATTCATACGGCGTGCAGCCCGAGGTCAACCACTGGGAGGCCGCCAAACCACTCGACGTCGCCGGCATCGACATCTACCACCTCAGCCAGGACAAACTGACCGGCGCGGAAATCGCCTTCGGCGGCGACCTGACCCGCTCGCTGCGCAATGGCCAGAACTATCTAGTGATGGAGACGCAGGCGCAAGGCTTCTCGCACTGGACGCCCTACCCCGGCCAGTTGCGCCTGCAGGCGTTCAGCCACCTGGCCAGCGGCGCCAACATGATCGCCTACTGGCACTGGGCGACCACCGCCAACGCCATCGAGACCTACTGGCGCGGCCTACTGTCACAGGACTACCAGCCGAACGAGGTCTACGCCGAGGCCAAGACCATCGGCGCCGATCTGCGAAGGCTGGGACCAAAACTGGTCAACCTGCGCAAGAAAAACCAGGTGGCGCTGTACGTCAGCAACACGGCGCAGGCCGGCTTCGACGCCTTCAAGGTCTACGCAGCCGGCAAGAGCTTAAGCTACAACCAGGCGGTGCGGCCCTACTACGACGCGCTGTACCGGATGAACGTCGAGGCCGACATCCTGTCGCCGTCGTCTACCGCCGCGCTGTCGGACTACAAACTCATCGTGGTGCCATCGCTGTACGCGGCCAGCGACGCCGAGATCGCCAAACTGAACGACTACGCCAAGGCCGGCGGACGCGTGCTGTACACCTTCCGCAGCGGCTTCTCCGACGAGAACACCAAGGTGCGCTATGCGGTGCAGCCGGGGGCCATCAGCGAGGCGGCGGGTGTGCGCTACAGCCAGTTCACCAACCCGGAGGATGTAACCTTGGACGGCGATCCGTTCAAGGTCGGCAAGCGGGATAATCAGGCGCACTGGTGGATGGAGTTCGTGGCGCCGACGACCGCCAAGGTGCTGGCGCGCTACAAGCATCCATCGTGGCCGAACTACGCCGCCGTCACGCGCAATGCCTACGGCAGCGGCGAGGTGACCTACGTCGGCTTCATGCCGACCGACGCGCTGATCGGCAAAATCGTCGCCGAACAGGTGGCGCGCGCCGGCATCGCGCTGCCGCAGGCGCGCTACCCGCTGATCGTCCGTGGCGGCACACTACAGAACGGCAACCAGGTGCGTTACTTGCTGAATTATTCGGCGAAGCCGCAGCGCGTCAGCTATGTCTACGCCAACGGCACGGAGCTGCTGTCGGGACGCGCCGTGAAGCGCGGCCAGGCGCTGGAACTGAAGCCGTGGGGTGTGGCCATTGTCGAGGAGCGCTGAAACGGGCCGGGAGGCATCCGCAGCGAGAGGCTCACGACTGTCTGGTCTGAACCGGCAAACAGCTTCACTTCGACTGATAGCAAATGTCGGCTTGGGGAGTGCGGCCAGTCGCGAATGTCGACGACCGCCCCTGGAGTAGCGACATTTAGAGACGACCTCAACTCCCGCAGCCCTTCATTGTCGAACTTTGAGCACAAATCCAGAAGCACATGCTGGGGTGTGCAATTTCCCCGTTGGACGCTTCGCCATGGCATATTTGGGCTCCGTACCAAGAACGCCAGCGCCGTATAATTTGGGCTCCATGCGCCGAGTCAGATCGGCGACAGACCTGAAGAGATATAAAATGTTCACAGATTGCATATGGCATCAAACACCACCCGAATTCCAGATCGACGATGACTCATTAAAAGTCATCACCAGCGAAAAAACGGATTTTTGGCGCATCACCCAATACGATTTCATCCATGACAACGGCCACTTCTTTAGCAAGACCGTCGATCATGAGTTCACTGCACAATTACACGTGCGAGCGAACTTTCAAGAGTTGTACGACCAAGCGGGCTTGATGGTGAGAATTGACGAGCGCCGCTGGATCAAGATCGGTGCCGAGTTCTCGGACGGCAAGTTGATGATGAGTACAGTGCTCACAGACGAGAAGTCCGACTGGGCCGTCATGCCTGCGCCGGAAATCCGCGAGGGCTTCTGGATCCGCGTGACTGTTCGCTCCGGTACAGTCAGGGCACAGTATTCGGTCGATGGCGTTCACTGGCCACTGCTGCGACTTGCCCCTTTTCCCATCGCGGATTCGTATCTGGTTGGTCCGATGTGCTGCACGCCTAAACGTGCTGGATTAGAAGTGTACTTCAGCAATTTTTTGGTGCAGCCAGCGCTGCAAAAGGATTTGCATGACCTGTCTTAACCCTAGCAGTAAACGGCAGTCAACTATCGGTCAAAACCGGCCGAGTCTGCGCCGCGACATCCGGCCCCCAGCGCCATCGAGCCTGCCACCGGGCACATGAAGAACGATGGAAGGCTGCGGCGAAACTAGCTCAAAGGAGCGGAAGGCGGCGATGCCTTCCATGCGCTGCTGTGCGGCTGTGGCCACAAGCTGCGCACAATCATGCGAAAGCTGCGGCGTCTTTTCGCTCTGAGCTGCGGCTGATTTTTGATTTATTCAGGTCGGACTAGCGAAGCATATCATGCTTGCAAGTCCCCACCGATTTCTTGCAGCAAGTCGGATGCTTCGTTGGAGGCGAGCTTGTAGTGAGATGCCAAGCGCTTGCGTATCGGCTCGCCCTCGGGAAGGAGATTGTCAAAGGAATTTCGGACGACTTCGCCTCGCAGTGGCTGATCGCCCGTGTAGGGCAGCGATAGCGACAATGGACGTCCCACCGCCGATTGCCGGAGCAGTTGCGCGCCGACTGGAGAGGCGGGCCAAGCTGTTTGGAGAGCGATAGAATTTGCTTCATAGGATGCTTGCGTGTTTTACTCGTATGGCGAATATTTAACGATTACGCGCTTAACAGGTATTCGTCAAATACCTGCAATAATAGTAAATAATATTGGCTGTCGTTCTCTGGAATTTCCAAATAGCTGAATTGTTGAAGCATGGTTAGATGGCGAACGCGGGCTCTCGGCGCGCGAGGATGGGCGCTTAGGAGCGGCTTCGGCTTGCAAGCCCAGCCCTTCGAATCTCACCGCTTCCGTCCGAAAATGCAAAAACCGCCCGGTGGGCGGTTTTTGCGTTTTCTTGGCGGAAGCGGTGTCAGCAGAATCTCCCTATGAAAAACTCGGAAAATTTTCACTTATCCACCTTACGCCCCACCTTTCTAGGAATAATAATAACTAATTAAATTTTTATTAATATAAATTTTAGAATAAAAAATAAATATAATTAATATTGAACTTCCGCTTACGCCCCAAATCGGACATTGTCATTCAGAACTGACCATCCGCGAAGCTCATACAAAAATTCCCGCAGTAAATTATATTTAAGAGACAATATAATGCTGAAGCTTCTCTTTAGAGCCCGCATGCGTATCATTTTTCCCGAGAGACAACGAAGTATATTCGCCTGAGCTTATATTTGATATTAGTTGAGTCTCATGCGACTTCAAATAACCATGAAATCTTCGAGCATCACGCCCCAATAGCCGGGCCAATGGGAGTTCATCCCCTTTCGTCACCACTGCAATTTTTGCATTCAGTAAAATTTCAAATTCAGCGTACGTTTTAATAAGAGTTTCTAAGACGCCATTTGCGCCGCCATCAAGAACATAGAGGCTAACAATGAGATTCTCTATAATTCTCAAAGCTATCAACAGCCCTTTTGCATCACTGGCCTGAATTTCGTGAGCTGCGTCATTACCCAGAAATCGAATAGCATGTAAACGATCTACGTCATTTGCCGAAATTACTCCCGTCTTGCCTAATTTGTCGATTCTATGTTCGAGCGAACGACCGGCTACTTGGCGATCATTGCATATTGCTTCAATAGTTGCACGTAAGCCAATGCCTGCCAAAATGTTGGACTTGTTCTTAATGGCCTCAAGTGATTGCTTGTAAATATTTCCTACTAGATCAGGTGCCTTATCTATGTCCGGAACTGTCTTGTGTCCCTTTAGAATATTTGGATACGTATAGATATCTACCGGTGACTCCCACTCATCTTCCCCTATTTGATAAGAATCCTCGAGCCACTCGACTACCTTGCGGAAACTTTTAGTGCCGCAACCTCTACACTCAACAATTTGAAAATTCGTATCAACTCTGTATTCATATTCGCTTTCAACTTGCTCTGCTAGAATTTCGTGGCGAGTGTCGCGATCACATTCCCGGCATGGCGTCGATACAATTATTGGTTTTGTCATTTTTACTTTCTTTCCTAGTAATACATTATGAAACAATCTTTCATCTGAGCCTGACCGAACCCGGCCATTCCACCAGCATGGCGCATTGTCAGGCTTAAAATAACGAACTCTCACGAAAGGCCGGGTCCCAACGGCAATCGCCACACTAAGAGAACCATCTGTATCATAAATTTACTGCATTTGTAGAGCCGAAAGCTTCTTCTCCTGAGATAGCAGTTCTTGGAAGAAAGCATGTTCGCTCAATGTCCAACGGGCAACGCTCCAATTGAAACGTTCCCCAAGTGTTTCCCATTTCATAGAATTCAACTTGAACGGAACGCCTATTCAATGCTTGGACTAGGGTGTGCCGAACTGCGTCAGGACACCTCAATCCAAAGGTCACTTCGGTCAACCTCAACGGGGAGTCTTGGAGGCCAACGTTGCTGATTAGCCGCCATTCTTTTTCATAACTCCATTCCGGTGCCTTTTGCAGCAATACTTTAGCGTCAAGCGTTGCGGTCGCAACGCCATGCTTTTGAATAATCGCAGCATCGATTAGGCTCGTCGAAATTTTTCGGTCGCCATTATAGTTTACAGGTTTTAAATCAGGTATTGGAATTCTGTCTATTGAGTACCCAATACAAATTCCCCGGTGCTGGTCGCCGTAATGGCTCCAAAGAAGTGGATTATCGTGTTCTTCGGAAAAGCAACAAATCCCCTTTCCGTACCGATCCTGGAGTTCGGTCTCGATATTATTTCGTAGCATGTTGATCTCTGCCTGCAATGGATCGTCATAGTCGGGGTTTGTCGCATGATACTGGATATAATCGAGTGCGCGTGCCGCATCGAGCTGTGCGATTCGCATAGCATGCGTGGTTGCCGAGTTTTCGTCGAATTTCGCGCTCTTCAGTGCGGCAATGGTCTCACCGTGCACGCGAGTAGAGATCAACTGTTGCAGGATCGCTTGCAGGCGTAGCGTACCAGAATCGACGTCAACAAAAGGACTGCAATCGAATGGGTCGTTGAAAGTGACTGGATTAGCAAAGAATAATACGTCGTTGCATAACATTTCTACAGTTGAGGCGGAAAAGGACCTGTATCTATAGACAGTGTTCGGGATATTTTTCAAAAGGGTCCTTTAGACTACATTCTCTTATGGATAACACTGTGAATCGTCTGGTAAGTCTTACAATACCAAATACACTGAGGTGAAATTGTTTTAAAGAAGTTAACTCTTACCGTACTACGTAGGCAGGTGACCGTCCGGTTTTGGCCGAATGCAGGCGGAGTTGACTGATGCAAAGACGTCAGTTTCCGAAAAATTTCCGCAGCCCCCACAGCATGCCTGTCGCAATGATGACGCCAATCAATGTCAACCCGATGTAGTGCATCGCGAGTGAATCCGTTGTATTACCGGACGTGTCTGAGGCATTTCCTGTGAGGCCGATATTAGAGAAAGTCGAAGTGGCACACACAGCCATTATCACGTACATCCCAAGTAAGCCTATTGAGGCGAACCACCAAGGGCTTGTAATCTTCTCTCGCCAAAAATACCAGAAGCCTGCTACCTGAATTAGCGGCAATACTAAGCTGATGACCATCGCGTTACTGAGGATAGAACCCATCCAAGACTTCTCCCTATTTACTTGACGCCAGACACTCGATACGACGAACGGCGGCTTCTGGCCGCTAGATGACTTTTCTGCGAGAAAATATCTGCCAGCAAAAAATTAAAGCTAGGACCAAAGATAGGACGGAGAACCCCGTCACCAAATGCTCAGGTAGGAGAGCTGGAAATACCTTATCGAAAATTGTGTAGCTTAGCGAGAAGGCGAAAATCAACGCCGGCAGCCATTGCTTTTGCCAGGCAAATCCAGCCGTCGCAACGGCCGATCCTACAATACTTAACATGGTGCCGATGTGCATCTTACCCCTCACAATTTGTAAGTCCCGTTGTGGCCGAAGTTGACGATATAGCTAAGCATATCATCTTGCCAGAAAGGAAAATACACGAATTATCACTCTAGCCGGTTAGACGATTGCCGGCAGCTTCGGCGGTTCACGTCAAGGCACGAATCCCGGGAGCGGACTCGGCCGCAGTTAGAAGTTGCTTTTCCGTTGAGCGCCGCCGGCGCGAATAAGGCAGGAGTGAAGTAGGCCAATCGCGCAGCGGTGGGCCTACTTCACCTATCCTGCCCGGCTCTCGAACGCGATTAGAGCGCGATTGTTTTGGATGCCCAAACACGATTTGATCACGATTAAGTGGGGTTAGATTGTGAACACTACCTTCGTGTTCGACACAAAATTTCATGCAGTGCGCGCACCATCATGCTCAAACTCAACGAAGAATCGTAAGCACCTGAGATCAACCGGCAGCCAATTGCTGTGCGGATCGTTTAATCCCTGCGAAGATCGTTTCCGCAACTCGGTCGGGAAATCCCGATGGCAACCGCGCCGCTACCGCCTCGATCGCGCCCCAGGTTCGCGCCAGCACGCTTTCGATAACCTCTTCCGCATCGGCGCGCAGGAAACACTTGGCGGCGGTGCTGTTGAAGTGTCGGCGCTGAACGTCGGCGAAGCGGTAGTGTTTGTTCTTGCCCAACAAGGCCATCGCAAGCTTGGCGTTGTGAAGCGAATATTGATTCGCGCCGCCGCCTTCAATCGGCCAGATCGACATGACGTCGTACAAGGGTGCAAGCGCGTAGCGACCTGCGGGCAACAAGTGGATGCTGAAGTTCTTGGCATGGCCATCTGGCGCGGCCATCAGCCAGAACAGCACTTGGCTGGTCAGCAGCGTGGTCAGATCCGCCTCCGCGCGCTCGGAGCCGCGCAGCACCGCCGCCAACTCCGAAAGGCCGGGACCGCCGTCGCTTTCGTACTTCAGATGCGGCGGGACTCCAAGGGCCTGGCAGAAGTCTTCCTGCGGCAGCCGCATGATCCATTTTCCGGACGAGTGCATTTTTCGGTCGAAGCGTTCGACGCCTAATACCTTTTGAGTACCAAAATTCAAGATGGCGGTTTTGGCGACCGGCAGACCGAATTCCGCAAGCAGATTCATGCACAGCCATTCGTTCTCGACCGATGCGCTCAAGTCGGCCTTGCGGTGGCCGACCAAGCCCAACGGCAGTTTGAGTATGTGCGTGGTGGGCGTGGAACCATGCGGACGCATCCAGCCGCCGTTGTGCCACAGCAGCGCGGTCTTTTCCTGCGCGCCGGCCAGCGAGATGCGCAGGTCGTCGGCGTCCTCGCCGCGTCCTAACGGTCCCGACCGCGTCAACTGGATCAAGTGTCGCTCGACGTCCTCCTCGGACATGGGGCTGCCTTCGATGCGCTTGACGTCGGTGGGTGCTTCGTCCTCCTTCAGCAACTGGACGGCGCCAACGCAGTCCCGACCGATTTCTTGCAGCAAGTCGAATGCTTCGATGGAGGCGAGCTTGTAGTGGGACGCCAAGCGCTTGCGTATCGGCTCGCTGTCGGGAAGGAGATTGTCGAAGAAATCGCGGACGACGTCGCCTCGCAATGGCTGATCGCCGGTATAGGGCAGCGATAGCGACAATGGCCGTCCGACCGCCGATTCCCTCCAGGATTTATCGTAAAGGAATTGCATTTCGCCACGCGGCGGAATGGTCCAGGTTCCGACGCGCTCGCCATTGCTCCACACCGACAGCGACCGAGAATGTGATTTGCGTCCCATGGCTTACCATTCCGGCGTGTTCGGACCACGCTCCTCGGCGACGCTCTTCTTCGGCTGCACTAGCACTTCGTGATTCAACGCGGCCAGCAGCGCCAGCAACTGCTCGACGTTGATCGATCCCGGATCGAGTTCCATCGCCGAGATGCGGCTTTGGCTGATGCCCAGGCGTTGCGCCAGCTCCGTCTGCGATAGCCCTGCGGATTTGCGCGCCGACTGAATAAGCGGGCCAAGCTGTTTGGAGAGCGATAGAACTTGCTTCATGGGATTCTCGCGATTTACCTGCATGACGAATATTTGCAGATTACGCTTTTAACAGGTATTCGTCAAATACCCGTGAAACAGGTAAATAATATTGACTGTTACTAGCCGGAATTTTGAAATAGCTGAATCGTTAAAGGATGATTAGGTGAGGAACGCGCGCCCTCGGCGCGCGAGGCTGTGCGCGTTGCGCACAGCAAATGGGCGATTCGGAGAGGGCTGGGCTTGCAAGCCCAGCCCTTCGAATCTCACCGCTTCCGTCCGAAAATGCAAAAACCGCCCAGTGGGCGGTTTTTGCGTTTTCCTGGCGGAAGCGGTGAGATTCGAACTCACGAACGGCTCACACCGTCGGCAGTTTTCAAGTCTTTCAATTTATGTCTAAAAATCAAATACTTAAATCAACAAATCTTCCGCAATAGGCAAGCAATACAGGAATCTAACCCATTGATTTGATTAGGGGACAAGATGGCTTGCGGAAGCGATTTCGCAGGTAAAATTCCTCGTGGGACGATCAGCCAGACCCCGAATTTCCAGAGAGGTAGGCACCAACGTGGCAGGGAAACTCCAACTCTCCTCCACGAGGAATTCGCCGACGTTCTTTTCTCACTAACGTCAAATTGTCCTCACTAAACACCTCTTCGAACAGCCTGTGCTCATACTCCCATACACAAAACCAAGAGGGTATCAACGGGGCGTCGAAGAAATCGTCATCCGCTGTGCCAATGATTAACAGCTCGTAATCGCTACCCGCAATCCTCACCAAATCGCCCGGCGCCATGATGTCCCCAAAAAAGTGATTGACGAAGCTTGGCAGCTTAACACTTTACGAAAGCGACCGCCGCTAGCTCTGCTATCGTGGGCGGGTTCCGAATCTCGGGCTTCGCCGGTTCTGGGATATCGGACCCGCTATGTCGCTGCACTAGTGCAAACGTCTGCATGCGGCTCTAGCGGTGTAATACGAACATCCGCTTTTTAAGCCACTCACATCCCCATATTGCTTCCACGTACCTACATATATACCCACAAACCGCCGTGACCACTTAGCTCTCGAAGTTGCGCAAAATATACATAAGGTGAACTATTGAAATTGCTTACTTAACCACAACTTGAGAACTGCTGATGGGGTGGAATCGTCCAACCCGCGCATTTTCCGGAGGCTTTTATGGCCGATCACCGTCTCACCCCGCTCAAAAAGAGCGATCTGCAATTCTCCTACACGCCGGGCGTGAACAATGGCGACGACCCAGCATTGCGTGGCACGCCGGATAATGCACTCTTAAGCCGTTCGGAGTGGTACGAGGTTTTGTACTTCGTGAATAAGTTTGCAAATGATCATGCCACCCCTACCACGCTGGTTAGCCAGACAGATGTAGCTAAAAAAGCAGAGCGACTGATCCATCGGTATCTCCCCTCCGATGTTCGTGGCCAGGAGCACGTGAGACTGTGGCTATTGACTAACTGGGACACGTACGGCGAAGCCCCAATTGAATAGCGCAAGCACCCCTGCAGCGGTCGATTCCCGCTTTACGCCAAGGAATCAAACGCCCTCGCCTAAAATGGTCCAGTTCGACTCCTGTTTGCGGAGCCGAACTGGACCCGGTGTTTGGACATCAAATCCCTTTATAGGGATCATGGCCTAGATCACTCAAGCCTGGATTTAATAATCCTTGTTGAGGCGGAGGTGGCGGAGGTGGCGGCGGCGGTGAAAGCAAGTTCGGCGGAAGGTCTTTCTTTTCGAACAAGTACCAAGAGTCGGCGAGTAGTGCTCCCCAATAGTTCGTTCCTATTTCCGTCAACAAATAAGATGGCCTAGTACCGAATAATGCGTTCCCCAAGTCCGGAGCGTAGTGCTGGGATACCAAAAAGAAACAATTAGGTAACTCATATCGCCAAGTCAACACCATCGGCGATGTGTCCAATATGTGCCGAACTTCTTCCCGCGTACCAAGTTGGTCGTTGTACATGAGCAAATATACGCGCCTCAATCCATCACCCCGCTATCAGCGATATTTTCGACCCTAGGGGGCGTTGTTATAGCAGCACTCACGCCATAGGCGACAGGAGCCGGCATACCTTTTTGCTCGTAAATTTCAAGGGTCCGTTTTTTAAGTTGGTAGTCTTCAGACTGCAATTTATCTCGATCCCAAATAAGCAATGCGAAAAACCCGAGGATGGTTGATAGCACAGGAGCTAAGATCAGAATCTGGAGCCAAACGGGCACAACTTCCAGGCCACCAGCGGCATATAACGCCGGCCCCGACACCAACCCGCACATCCAAAGCATTGGATTGAGCGCACTCTTGACCGTTAACCGTCCGCCTGCTTCGGTGAGCCGCTGAGAGAATTCATCTTTAAAACCCATACTCAGCCCCATGATCGAAAGCTCGAAAGAAGCATTATAGCAACAATATTTGTCAAAAATGACGCCGACGATGGCTTCGTTTTTTTTCCTATGATGAGGTGACTGCGTTACGCAGGGTTACGCCAAAAGCTATGCCACTCAGCGTAAGGCCCCGTTTTTTCGCCGAGGCCTATCGTCTTCGGGTTCCTCGACATTGAACTCGCAGAGCCAACCTTGGCGCACCAGCCGAGCCGGCAAATCTTCGTAGGCAGGATGCTCATGCAGCCCGGCCAGAGCGAACCGCTCCTCCGCCATCCATCCCAGCTCGACGTCGAAGAGCGTGCCGACCACAGGCCGGCTCTCATGTTTCTGCATCAGGTCGGCGCGCGTCGTATGCCGCCCCAGCGCATCATTGTGCACGCTGGCCACCGCCAGCCTGCCCTTCGTGCTGGAACCGTAGCGGTCGAAGATCGTGCCCTTCCTCAGCTCGACGCCATCCTTGTGCGTGTGGCGCGCCAGGAACCCGGTGGCGTACTGGGGCGGCGCCAGCCGGCAGAGCCATGACTGCGCCGTGCCGGCCATGCCGCCCTCGCCCGGCCGCTCCTCGATCCCGCTCAGCACCAGGTCCCAGCCGTTGAGCCAAACCAATTTCGGTATGAGTAGTTGCGCCAGCGCGACACGCGATCCGGCTGGGAAGAGTCGGGCCACCTTCGTCGGCCGGCGCGATCCCTGATCCGTGACTTCGACCACCAGCAGCTCCAACACCGACGGCGACGCCTCGAACTGGATCAGTTCATCGAGGAGTGCGCCGTTGGCCCGCCTTTTTGCAACCCACGCTTTCATATTGCACCATGCAAATACTGTATATGCAAACAGTATAAAGCGAGCGCTAGAAAAGAGCTATGATGTTGTCTTTGCACCCAAGAGATAACTATGTGCGTCAATTTTCGCCCACCAGACCCCGATATGCTCAACGCCGTCATGGGCGTAATCATCGACCTGCACGACACCGGGTTCTGGAAAACTGAGACTTGGAAGGATTACGGCGCGCCCATCGTGCGACGCGGCGCCGAAGGCGAGCGAGAGGGTTTGCTGGCAAGCTACGGGATGGTGCCGCGCAAGCACATCCCGCCGGGCGTGCAGCCGTTTGACACGATGAACGCGCGCGCCGAGACAGTCGGCAAGTTGCGCTCTTTCTCTGGCGCTTGGAAGCGGACGCAGCTGTGCTTGGTGCCGATGACCGCGTTTTATGAGCCAAGCTACGAAAGCGGCAAGCCTGTTCGATGGGGCATCGGAATGGCGGACGAGTCGATGTTCGCCGTGGCCGGCCTGTGGCGGGAATGGAAGGGCGAGGTTGGCAACGAAGCGTCGTTCACGCAGTTGACGATGAACGCCGACGACCACCCGCTTATGCGCCGCTTCCACAAGCCCGGCGACGAGAAGCGGGCGCTGGTGATTGTGCCGCAGGCGGAGTGGGATGATTGGCTCCACTGCAAGGACCCGGAATACGCGCGCGGCTTCCTACGCCCCTACCCCGCCGACCTGATGCGGTCGTGGGAATCCCCGGTACCGCCGCGCGCGAAGAAACCTGCCACACCGCCGGCGCCGCCGACCGGCAACCTTGAATTTGGATTTTGATGGAACCGACGATGGAAGTGAAGACATTGCAGCCTGGCGATATTGTCCAGGCCAACGGCGAGGGGCGCGCGATGATCGTGGCGGACCCTGCGGACTATCCGGATGCGTGGTGCACCGACATGCCGGAGATGATAATTTGCGAATGGATGAACGACGGATATAAACACGATGCCGTCCACCACGCAAAGGACCTTGAGGTAGTCGGATCGAAGCTGCGCCATTCGCGCGAACAGGTCTATGAGTGGCTCACCGAGCGCACCATCGCCACGGTCACGGCGATGGCGGTTGAGGGGCGCCGGGAGATGGCACTTGGCGCACTCCAGCTTTGGTCCAACATCACCGGGAAACATGCGCTGGACGCCGACCGGTTAAGGATGCAGCAGCTGATAGACCGCCTGCCGCCCCCCTAACGACTCACACGAGCCGAACGTCGAACAGTGCAGACGTCTGCACTGCGGATCTCTAGAAAAGCCCTACCGGGTCCGCTTGCTTATCCCAACTGTAGATAATCAACTCCTGGCGCTCAACCGCTTTGCCTCCGCCGCCCACCGTGTAGTTGATACCCGTAACATCCATCTGGAATCGAGCGAAGACACGCCGAATGTCGGGGTGATCGTTCAGGCTGAGAATTGCCTTTCCTTTGATACGCGACATCAGATCCGCCATTCGCTCATATTCCGACAGCGGGAAGTCCACACCGTAGCCCTCAGTTTCCCAGTAAGGCGGATCGAGATAGAACAACGTGTGGGGCCTGTCGTAGCGCTCCATCAACTTGAACCAGTCCATGTTCTCGATGAAGGCGCTGGACAGCCGCAGATGGGCTGCTGAGAGGTTCTCTTCGATACGCAGCAAATTGACCGGTGGGGCCGTCGTCGCGGTTCCCCAGGTCTGACCGTTGACCTTGCCGCCGAACGCCTGCTGCTGGAGGTAGAAGAACCGCGCGGCGCGCTGAATATCGGTCAGGACGTGCGGCGGCGTCTCCTGCATCCACTTGAACACGTCGCGGCTCGATAGCGCAAATTTGAACTGCCGCACGAACTCCTCCAGGTGGTTTTTAACGACCCGGTACAGGTTGACCAGCTCGCCGTTGATGTCGTTCAGCACCTCGACATCGGCCGGCGGACGCATGAAGAACAGCGCAGCGCCACCGGCGAACACTTCGACGTAGCAGGTATGCGGAGGGAACTGGGGGATCAGACGGTCGGCCAGGCGACGCTTGCCGCCGATCCAGGGAATAATTGGTAATGCCATTGTGAACTCTCGTATGTGTTAGAATCCGCGCCGCCTGCCGGCAGGCACAGAGCCTTGCTTGGTTCACTGCCAACTCAGTGGATTGAGGCCCGCTCCGGTCGTTAGCGCGACTGGAACGGGCGCTCTGTCTTTCTACTACGGCTGACCGCTATCGGTAGCCGATTTCATTTTTTGATACAACTCCCTCAAGCCGATGGCTTGCTCGCGCCATGCGCGGCAGCTGGTGGCGTTGTGGGCGTCGGTTTCCGCGACTTCAGATAGCGGAATGCCGGCGGGTTCTCGGTCAGTGTCGCCGGCAGGTCCGGGATCGTCACCTGACCAGGCGGCGTTGTATGCGCGCACGAAGCCAGCATTGACGCCATACACAGCATCGTCATCGCGCGTGACATAGACAGGCACTTGCTTTTCAATTACATCTCCTTGTAGATAGATTTTCTGGATGCGGTCGCGGTACTTGATTTCCGTCTGGATCACGACTTTCGTTTGCGCCCTGCCGATGGCGACCGTGCGCGCCGCCTGCGCCGTCACGTAGTCGATATGACGTTGGCCAGCGCGGCGCTGGCCGTCCAACTCGCCCAGGCAAAACGGCAGCGCCATCATCAGCGCGTAGATCGGCCAGCGCCACCGCGCGGCGAGCTGCACGCCCTCGATGCGATCAAGCATAGGACTCCTCCCAGTAGAAGCGCAGCACGCCGACCAGAGGCGCCTCACCAAGGCAAATACGCCGCTCGAATTCCCTGCGCTTGCGCAAGCCAGGCACGTGCTTGCCGCCGGCCATATCCCACACCAGCAAACCGTTGCAGGCGCCGACGCGGTCGCCGGCATTGAGCTTCTTGAGCAGCGATGAGCCACAGAACGCCGACGTGCCGACGTTGTAGGCGAACAACGTATAGGCGTCGTATTCGTGCTGCGACAGCGGCACGGCTGCGCAGCGCAGCACTTCCTTACCCTTGGCCACCAATTGCGTTTCCGACAGGTGCCGGCACTCGGCCGGCGTGTACACCTTGTCGCGGATCACGTCTTTGCCGGCGTAGCCTTGGCAAACGGTCCAGACGTTCACGATGTCCTCATAGGGCACGTAGCGCGTGCCCTCCAGGGCGGTCAGCGCCGAGAGCAGCGCCGCGCTAAACATCGCCAGGCCGAAGCGATTAAGTGGGTTCATCTTCCACCTTCACTTTCTTCCACTCGCGATAGAACGACCAGAGCTTGTCCACGATTAACAGCAGCAGCCAGATCAACGTGACCAGCTGCACCAGCTCGGGCAGCGTGATGCCGGCCAAGTTCAAACCCGTTACCACCACGGGCGGCGCTGCGGTAACCGCCTTGCCGGTGGCCGTGGAGATGGTTTCACCAAAAATATTCATAGCGCCCATAGAAATAAAAAAACCCGCTTGAAGCGGGTCGATGTGTTGATAGGGATTCGTGCCTAGCGCGCGGGGAGCATCAACTTCGGGAACTCGGCGATCAGGTCGTCCAGCGCCGGCACCGTACGCTTACCAATCTCGGCCTCGTCCAGCACCGCGTAGGCGTGCGCCAAGCACGAATCCATCCACGTGCCGTATGCGATGCCCTCCTCGCGATAGGGACCGGGATACGAAGCGCGGAGAGCCGCGCTGTGGATGCTGTCGTACTGGCGTTCCGCCGCACGGGTGTTCATGTAGCCCTGGACGGCCGACAACAACGTCATCGCGGCGCCACGCGCCGCCTCCGCGCGCTGCTCGGCCAGTTCCGTCGCCGTGTACTCCATCACGACGAATCCCTGCGACCACACATCGCCTATCAGCTGGACAGGCCCCTGCACAAGGTACTGCGTGTTCGCGTCGTACTCCGGCGCCGGCATCTCGATGATCCGCGCGTAGCCGTACTCGGCGAAGTCGATCCGCTGGGCATCCGCCGGCCAGATCGGCCCTCGCACGTCGGCGAAGAAATCCGCGAGCGCAAGAACAGCGGACGTATCGGCTAGCTTGAGAAGTTTCATGGGTCATTCCTTATAGTTGATAGCAAAACTGTTCATACTGTCCGTCGCGGTTGCGCCGCGCGAACACCACCACCTTCCCGCCAGGCGCGGCCACGACGGGACCAGGCACTCCAATCCCCCCAGGCAGCGCATCCAACGGACGCCCTCGCAAGTCCGTTGCGGGCAGCTGGGTGACGGTCAAATTCGCAGGTCCCGTGGATGCGATCACCACCGGGCGATAGACCACGCCGCCCGATACCAAGTACCACAGCACCCAAACGACCGCCTTGCCGGACACGATGAATTGGTTGCTGGCGGTCTCCTCCGCCAGCACGGCGATGTAGTCCACCTGTGCGGCGGTATATCCAACCGGCGGAGGTATCACCGCCTCCGCCCCCTTCGTGAGCGTTGTCGGTGCGGTTGCGGAATTTGTGTTCAGCAGCGACAACCGCGTACTAGTGGCGTTACCGAGTTCGCGGTCGATGGCGACAACCTGCGTAGCACTCAGGGAGACAAGCCGATCCCTAGCGTTCGTCGCCGGCCCGCCGGCATAGGAAAGCTCGCTTCCCACCGCAACGGGTGTGCCTGTGCAGTTCACCAGTCGATAACGACAGGTGCCAACGCCAGCCGACGATACCCAGTCGGACACATCGGCCACCAGATAGCCATTAGGCGTTGCGCCACCCAGTCCAGCGATGGATTTGACAGGACTACCCTGAGTGGTATCCAAAGGTAGCGAGCTACGCAGAGCGGTCGCGTTGCGCGCCGCCACAGAAGGCGAAACCTTCTGCACGTATCCATTCGTCGCCGGATAGCCGCCCACAAGTCCACTGACCCAAAATCCGTAGAGCATACTGCCGCCATATGCCACGGGCGTGCTTCGGGCATGAAAGTTGTTCGACGTGCCGACCTCCGCATAGGCCGCCGGCATCCTGCTCGTATACGTCATGGTGATTGCCGGGGCCGCGCCAATCGTGATGATGCTTCGGTCGCAAAAGCCGGTCGTGGCACTCGCAGTGGTGATTTCGAGCGTAGTCGCATCGGCCATGCAAACACGCCCACCGGAACCCGGTCTGTAATCCCCGCCGTTGACGCCGCTGATAGCGTTCGACGGCTCGTATTCGTTGATGGCCGCGTTGAAGTCGAACAACACAAACTGCTTGCTCCCGCCCGTCAGTCCGGGATAACCATACCCTGATATTTCCACGAACCAGACAAAGCGGCCGGCGCCAAGGTTCGGCGGCAGCAGCGCCGGCGGATGTTCGTACGAAAGGATATTGAACTGTCTGGCCGTGGCCGCAGCATATCGAAGAAAGCGAGCGGTCATGTGATACCTGGCGCGAGAACAAGAAGGCGCCAGGCGCCTCCAGGGAATTTATAGAAAGCGATTGCGTCGGTCCCGGTGAAGCTCAATACCGGCGCGATGCCCCGCGCGTAGGTTGTCCCAGCAGGCGGCGTGAATGTCCATTGCCCGCCGTTGGTCAGTTCAAGGATGAAACATGCAGCAGCACCGGCGGGAATGCCGATGATGTCGGGCGCCCAGCTCGCCACGGCGGTCTTCTTGAACAACGTGCCGGCACCGAGATCGATGGTGTTGCCGGCGGCCATATCGACCGCGCCTTCGAAAATTCCGGCCGCGTAAAACTGGCTGCCGGTGTACTGATTGAAGCCAAGGCCGGCGCCACCCGGACCACACAGGCCAACAGACCAACTGGCGGCCGTGGTGCCCAGGCCACGGATGGCGACGATATCGGCGACCGTGGCGCCGGTGGCGGAGTTGTAGCTGATGATGAAGCCGTGCATCGACACCGTCGACGGCGCGGCCGTGCTGGCGATCATCACCGGCACGCCAGGTGGAATACTCTTGCCGGCCTGCAGCGTCAAGTTCCTCGTGCCGTATCCCACCACCAACGACGTTGTGGACGTCGCGGACGTGCCCGGTGCGCTGACCGCGCTGGCGGCGCTCGCCGCTGCAGCAGCCACGGCAGCGGCGAGCGAAGCAAGCCTGGCTGTGATATCGATCATGACGTCCCGCACCATTGGGAAAAACCAGTTGCGGTAGCCGCCGTCGATGTTCATGTCCTTTGATGTTGATCCATCGTCGGAATAAGTATTCCCATTTGCTTTTACTTGCGTCATCTAGAGCAGTTCCTTGAGTTCGAATGCGGTGCTGTTTGTAAGGGGATATGGATATTCGATTGGGCTGAGTTGGCGCAGGCGAGCGAGAAAACGACGCCGCAGCGCATGCACCGTGTCGGTCGGATCGTGAATCCAGAGGATCTCGCCAGAAATGCCGGCGCGGCGCTGCAGTTCGAACGCCTGGGAGAAAGCCTCATCCTGATCCATGTGAGCCAGTGTGAACTTCTGCACCCGGTAGTTGATGCCATCGCTGAAATACTCCGCGCCGCTGATCGCCGCCCGCGCTTCCGTTGTGGTCTCCCAGCCGATTGAGGCACCGTAGATCATGTTGATCTTGGGTTGCCAAACCCGGCCGACGAACAGGCGGCCGATCTCGATGTAACCGTCAGCGTTGGTCTGGTCATCAAACTCGATCCTCCACCAACGCTCGTACCGGTCCGCCGGCAAAATATGAGCCAGCTCAGCGATATAGCCCTCCGTTTCATCGACCGTATATTTCCCGCTCCACCAGTTCTCGTCGCCCCACTCCAGCGTACCGAACGGGTACACGGTAGGCCACACGTCCAGCCAGTCGCTATCGTAGGTCGCCGGCTGCAGGGCATCCATATAACCGGCCGGCAGCGTGCCCTGCGGACTGGCGGAGACGTCGGCAGCACGGGTGACGGCCGTGCCGGCGGTCTTGATGGGAGAGGTGGCGAACGCGCCCTGCTCCAACTGCGGCAGGCCGATGCGGATGGTGATATCGACCTCTGCACCAGGAACCAGATTGACATCGAAACGGCTCTGCACGAACGCGGTCGCGGCGCCACCCGAAAGCGTGCGAACGAATGTGCTCCTTTGCGTCTTCAGCGCCGCGCCGTACGGCAAAGAGAAGTTCAACGCCCCGGCGGCGGTAAGTGTCCCGCCGGTGCCGTACTCAATGACAAAGTTTTGAAAATCAAGCACGCCTGCGAGAGAGCCGCCAACCACACTAACGAAAAATGAAGATGCCCATACTTGACCATTTGCTGCGGGAATTTGCGTGCCCAACTCGAAAGTCATTGTTTGTTCAGGATTAGCCACCGCAGCAGCGGTCCCGAAAAATCGAATATCCACATATTCGATTCCAGCATCGACCCCGTTGCCAGCGATTGACTGCGTTAGCGCCCCACTACTCGAAAATCCCCAATTCGTCGGCGGCATTCCCGGCGTGCCGGCCACCACACCGACCATCGTATTGTTGCGGATCGCGTTGGTGGACGCCGCCTCCAACGACACACCGCGGCTGGCCAGTGTCGCCGGGTCATACGCATTCACGGCCAGGCCGGCGGCATATTGGGTCAGCACGCCGGCGGCGTTGAATTCATACTTGATGGTGGCTCGCGATACGAACGCGGTTACGTCCGGCACGATTGCCGACGGCTGCGGCCCGAGCACCAGCTGCATATGCCAGATATACAATCCGCTAGTGCCGTCCCCCGTGTAGCCCGTGGTCGTCTCGCCGACGCCCAGCAATGTCACGCGGCAGTAGCATTCCGCGTCGGCGCTGCCGAGCGTAACCATCTGCTTCAGCAGCCACCAGCCATCGGGGTACGCGATTGCGGAGTAGGTTTGGCTTGCGCCCCCACCTGTGCTTGGGAGCACAAACGTTCCGGTCGCGGTGTCGAACCCGATGGCCGCAAAACTTGTGGTCGTCGGGCGGGAGTA